>Ga0209343_10000410_pt1 | contig 59811 bp, 53 predicted proteins | sample RifCSPlowO2_02_FD_184026 | JGI IMG/M metagenome (GOLD analysis project Ga0209343, IMG submission 184026) | Groundwater microbial communities from Rifle, Colorado - Rifle CSP2_plank lowO2_0.2 (SPAdes) (version 2) | ecosystem: Environmental > Aquatic > Deep subsurface > Groundwater | place...
GACCCTGTTCGTGCTCACCACCCGCACCGCCCACTGGTTCCGCGAGCGCGGCTTCGTGCCCAGCAGCGTCGACCGCCTGCCCGCCGCCCGCGCCTCGCTGTACAACTACCAGCGCAATTCCCAGGTGTTTGAAAAGGCGCTTTAAAGCGCCTACAGGCAATGCGCCAGGCCTTACCGCAGAGCCCTGGCGCAATCCGGGAAACAGGCCGCTCTAGGGGATCAGCTCCTGCTGCTCCTCGGGTAGTTGCGGGTCGACCTGCAGCCAGGGCAAGCCGCTCTGCACCCAGATATGTCGATCCGCTGGGGCCTGCTCCGGGTGGTCGAGGGTGGCGACGGTCACATCCAGGGTCTGCGGGCTGAGGCGGGTAAACAGGGTCAGGTGCGCGCCGCAGGTCGGACAGAAACTGCGCGTGCAGGTAGCCGACGAGGCGTACTCGGTCGGCGTGCCGGACAGCCACTGAAAGCTCGCCAGCGGCACCGTGATCCAGGTGGTCAGGATGCCGCCGCTGCTGCGCCGGCAGACCGAACAGTGACAGTGGGCGATATCCACCAGGGGTGCGTCGAAGCAATAACGCAGGCGACCACAGTGGCAGCCTCCTCTGTGCAATAAACTCATCCTTGCTCTCCTTCGCCGTTCGATGCTTGCGTCGCCCGCCCGGGCTGCTCAAGATGGGCGCTTGCGCCTTGCTCGGCAGTTTTCAACGGTCTGTTAAACGAGGGTTGTCGTGCTCGAATTGCTGCTGGCCTTATGGCCCTTGTTCGCCCTGATAATCGCCGGTTATCTGCTGCGCCGCCAGGCCTTTCCCAACGAGGCGTTCTGGCCCGGAGCCGAGCGGCTGAACTACTTCATCCTGTTTCCCGCCCTGCTGTTGAGCAGCCTGGCCACGGCCCCGCTGGATAACCCCGCGCTGCCGCGCCTGGCCCTGGCAGTCATGCTGGCCTTGGGTCTGGCCTGGCTGGCCCTGCTGCTGATGCGCCGGGTGCGGGGCTGGCCGGCGGGGCGTTTCGGGGCGTTTACCCAGGGCACCCTGCGCTTCAATACCTACCTGGGTCTGGCCACAGTGGGCAGCCTGTTTGGCCAACCAGGCCTGAGCCTGGCCGCATTGATGCTGGCTCTGATGGTGCCCACGGTCAACGTGCTGTCGGTCTGGTCGCTGACCGCCGAGCGCGGCGTCAGTGCGCGCAGCCTGCTGCTGCCGATCCTCAAGAACCCGCTGATTCTCGCCTGCCTGGCCGGGGCTCTGATCAACCTCAGTGGCATCGGCCTGCCCGGCGGCAGCGAGCGTCTGCTCGGCCTGCTGGCCGCCGCCAGTCTGCCGCTGGGCCTGCTCTGCGTCGGCGCGGCATTGAAGCCCGAGCAGCTGAGCGGCGAAGTTCCGGCCCTGCTCAGCAACAGCCTGCTGCGCTTGCTGGCTATGCCGCTGCTGGCCTGGACGGTGGCCTATGGGCTGCAGTTGCCGGCGATGGAAAGTACCCTGCTGGTGCTGTTCTTCGCCCTGCCGACGGCCCCCACCGCCTATGTGCTGACCCGCCAGCTGGGCGGCGACAGCCAGCTGATGGCGGGCCTGATCACCCTACAGACCCTGCTGGCGGCGGCCAGCCTGCCGCTGTTGCTGCGCCTGCTCGGTTAATCCCGCGTCTCTGGCCTGCAGATAGCTGTCGATCATCTGCTGGTAGCGGCCGCTGTCCTGCAGGGCGCGCAGGCCCAGGTTGAACTGTTCGATCAGCTGCGGCCCCTGCGGGTGCTTGTGCGGCACTACCAGGTGCAGGGTGCTGTTGCTGATCGCCCTGACAGAGCGGCGGAACAGGCTCAGGTCGGCACCGGTCAGGCGCAATGCGGTTTCCCCCAGACGCAGGTCGGAGATAAAGAAATCATCCCGGCCGAGCAGCAACAGGCGCGCGCATTCCTTGAGGCCAGTGGGCGAATGGCGGGTCAGCACGCCCTGGTCGAGCAGCTCCTGCAAAGCCTTCGGCGGTTGCCAGCCCAGCGGGTAACAGAAGCGCCGGCCCTGCAGGCTGGCCGGATCATCCAGCTCGATGGGCTCGGCGGCGCGGCTGAAGATATGCTGCTCGGCCACGAACAGGGCGGCGGAATACAGGTATTCCTGCTCCCGCTGAGGCGTGCGTACATAAGGGAAGGTCGCGTCGTATTCGCCCTGCAGGGTCTTCAGGTAGCCGCGGTTCCAGGGCCGCCAGTCCAGGCTATGGACGATGCTGCGTTCATCCAGCACGGCCTTTACCACCTGGGTCAGCATGCCACCGCCCGGCAGGGCCTGGCCGGTAAAGGGCGCGTAGTCGTCGCCGGTAACCAGACGCAGGTTATCGGCCTGGGCGCAGAGGCACAGGCTCGACAACAGGCAGACCAGCACGCGCTGTAGCATCAGGCCACTATCCAGAGGTTTCTAGGTTATTTATTCGAGGGTAAACCACTGCACCTCGACCCGGCGGTTCTGTTCGCTGTCCTGGCCCAGGGGCTCTTCCCAGCCGCGCCCGACCAGTTCGATGCGGTCGTCGGCGATGCCCGGGTGGCGGGCCAGCAAGGCCGCCTTGACCGCCAGGGTACGCTGGCGCGACAGCTCCATGGCCTTTAGCGCCATGCTGCGTACCAGCGCCGAACCGCCCTGGCGTTCGAAGTCGGCGACCATGGCGTTATCCACATGGCCGCGCAGCAGGACGATGGAGCCGGGGCTGACCTGGAGAAACTTCTTGATGGTGTCCAGGTAGTCCTGGTTGGCCTTGGCCTCGTTGTCCAGGGCCGCCGAGTTGGCCTCGAAAAAGAAGCGGATGTCCTTGCTCAACAGCGCATCGCCTTCCAGGGCGACCTTGCCGCTGGTGCGGATCGGCGCAATGGCGATGCTCTGGCCCTGGAACTGGCCGTCCTGCTGCAGGGCCTTGAGGTGGCTCAGGTCGGAGAAACGTTCAGGATCGGCGGGGTTGCGGATCAGCGCGCCGTAGGCCAGCACCGAGGACTGGAAAATGCCCTGGAAGGAGCCGGCCGAATCGATGCTGCCGTCGAAGAACGCCAGGTTTTCCGGCAGGTTGCTCAGGTGCACCTTGCTCAGCTCGTCGAGGGTTTCTTCCTGGGTCCAGCCGAACGCCTGGGCGACCACGCCGGCATGGGTCCGGGGATCGTCACGCAGCAGGCGGTTGCCCTCCAGCAGGCCATGCACCAGACCTTTGACGATCTGCGGATGGGCGTTGGCGAAGCCCTTGTTGACCACCAGGATATCGGCCACCACCAGCAGGTTGCGATTGGACACCAGCATCTTCGCCGCCCCGGCGGATTCGACAACGGCCTGGTCGGTGCGCGGCGACCAGCCGACGCAGCCGTTCAGCCGATGCTTGCCGGCCAGTTCGGCGACATAGGCATCGCAGGCGATAAAGGCATCCTCGTAGAACACCAGGCCCAGCTCGTTGGGCCCCGGACGCGCCTCGAGGTCGCGCAGCACCTTGACCGCCACGCCGGCCTCACTGGCCAGGTAGCGGATAAAGAACTCGCTTTCGTTGAACTGGGTGGCGGCGAGCACCTTGCCCTTGAGCTGGTTGACGCTGGCGATGCTGCTGTCCACCACCACCTGGTCGGCCCCGCGGGAGAAGGCGATCTGCGCCGGCACCGTGACCTCGAACTGACGGCCGAGCACCGCCAGCACGTCGGCGGTGGTGGCCACAGCGGCCATCTGACCGTTGTTCAGCGCCGACCACTCCTCGCTCTCGCCCTTGCTCAGGCGCAGCTGGAAGCCGTACTGCTTGGCGAAGAAGGAATCGGGGTTGGGCGCGAGACCGCCGTTGGCGACGATCAGGCCGCCATAGCCGGCGTACTCGCTCATATCGACGTCGATAATGTTGTTCTTCATCTCGTAAGGCGCGGCCGACTGCAGGGTCGGCGTGCCGCTGACCGGCTCGATCGGCTCGGGCCCCGTGCTGCCGCCGAGGCTCGCGGGCAGGCCGCTGAGTACGCTGCCGCTGCCTTCTTCGAGCATGTCCTTGCTGACCAGCCAGGCTCCCAGCCCCAACAGGCCGATCACCAGCAAAATGGTCAACAGCTTGCCGGCGGCATTGCCGCGCTGACGCTGCCCGGATGTGGATAGATACATGACGCCTCTCCCTGTCGGATGCGAGCCAGCGGCTCGCCAATCAAAAGTGTTCACAGCCTGAACCGCTGCCCTCATCCGGCGCTTCGCGCCGTCACTGGCGTAGCGATTCGTCCTGCGTCGGCTTGTCGCCCTGGCCCTGCAAGACATACCGCGGCAAGGCCTGGTGTTCGTTGAGTTCGAGTACCCCGAGCAGGTCGCGCTGGCTGTTGAGCCAGCGGCTGGCTTCGTTGAACGAGCTGGTCAGGGCATTCAGCGCCACGCCGATCTGCTCTTCGTCGGTGGCCAGCAGGGTCTGCTCGCGGATCAGGGCGATCTGCTGCTCGATGCGCTGCAGTTCGGCATCGACATGTTCCTTGCGCCGCAGGCCTTCGACATGGGCCATCTGGCGCGCGTCGATCACCTGCTTCTGTTGTTCCAGGCTGCGTCGCAGCTCGTCGTTCAGCTCGCTGCTGGCCAGGCGCGCATCGATCTGGTCTTCCTGCTGCTGCAACTCGGCGCTGTCCTTGGCCGCGGTGTCCACCACCACGTTCAGGGCCTGGCCGGCCACCAGCAGACGCAGGTTGAGCCACACCAGCTGCTCCAGGCTGTCGGCATGGGAGGCCATCAAGGGCGAGCGCGTGAGCAGCTGCAACACCTCGCGGGCACGGGCCTCGATCGCCTGCTGGCGGCTGCGCTGCGTGGCATCGAGCAGCGCCACTGTGGCCTCGTAGCGCTGGCTGGCGGGATCGGCCGGCTGCGCCTGCCGGGCGTCCACCGTGCGACGAAAGCGCGCGCTACCGCTCAGCAACAGCAGATAGCCCAGTTCCAGGCCGGCCCCCAGCACCCAGAAGCCCGGGCTGACAAAGGCCCCGAGCAGGCCGAACGCCGCCAGGCCAAACCAGTTCGGCGGCAGCGGCATGCCCAGGGGGCGGGCGTTGAACGCGGCCCACAGATAACGGCCGCTCATGGTTGTGGGGGCTCCTGGCCGAGGTGGCGCAGGGATTCGGGCACGAAGGCCATATCCGTGGCCTCGCGGATGGCGATGCTCATCTGCAGGCGCAGCACCTGCTCGGCCACCGGCGGCTGATAACCCTGCAGGCAATGCTTGAGCGCCGCCAGGGGCTGCATCTGCGCGGTGCGCACCTGACGGTAGACCTTGACCGCCAGGGCCTCGGCGGCACCCGGAGTCAGCAGCAAGGGCAGCGGCAGCTTGGCCAGCGCCTTGATTTCAAGCTTGAGCTCGAAGCGCCCCAGCAGGGCCTTGAGCAGCGCCGCGCTTTCCTCGACCGTGGTGGTCGGCAGCAGCGGGATCTTCACATCGACCCGGCCCGGACGCTTGAGGTCGACCTCGATCAGATCGGGGCGCGAGGAAGCGAGAATCCAGATCACCTTGCCGCGGTTGTCGGCGTCGCCCATTTCCTGGGCGATCATCGAGTAGAGGCGCCCGGACAGACCACTGTCGCCGTTGCCACCGTCGCGCTTGCCGAGGCTCTGATCGGCCTCGTCGATAAACACGATGCAGCGGCCCAGGCCACGGATCAGGCGGAAGATCTTCTCCAGATTGCCCTCGCTGGAGCCGACCCAGCGGTCGCGGAAGTTCTTCAGCTTGACCACCGGCACCCCGGCCTCGCCGGCCAGGCACTCGACCAGGTAGGTCTTGCCGGTACCCACCGGGCCGCAAAAGATATAGCCCTTGGGCAGCGCACGCAGATCACTGGCCTGCCACAGCGCCATGTCCTGGCGCAGCCAGACCTTCAGCGCCTCCTGAGCGTGGTAGTCGTCCAGGGTGCGTTTGGATTCGATAAATTCCACCAGGCCGGCGCTGTCGTTTTCCACCAACTCCTTCTTCGCTTCGGCCCAGTCTTGGGCACCGAGCACCTTGCCCTCATGGGCGCGACGTTTGACCAGGCTGGCCAGGGCGCTCAGGCTGACCCCGGCCAGGGCCTGCACCGCACCCTTGTCTTCATCGGCGAAAGCGGCGGGATGATCCAGGCGCAATTGCGCCAGGCACTGGCCGAGGCTGTCGGCGTCCGGCAGCGGCACCTGCACCCGGTCGATGCGCGGGTTACCTGCCACCAGCGGGTGCAGGTCATTGAGGTTGTCGGCGATCAGCAGGCTGGCGAAGGCCATATCGGCGAACGGCGGCTCGGCGGCCCAGTCGCGTACCAGGCTGGCCAGGCTGGCGCTGGCGAAATCGCCCTGACGGCTGGCCGGCAGCACCAGCTCGGCACCGCGCAGGATCACTGCCACATGCTCGCTGTCGCCGCGACCGAGGGCCTGCAGGTTGGCGCGGTAGCGCAGGTAGCGGCTGATCAGCTGCACCGCCTCGCGCGGGTCCAGCGGCCACTGGCTCTGCGCCGCAGCCGGCCACTGGGCGAAACGCTCGCCGCCGCGCAACAGGCTCAGGCCGTTGCCCGGGTCGTAGAGAAAGACGATATCGAAGGTGCCGAGCAGCTTGGCGTCGAGGTAACGGGTCAGGCTGACCAGGCGGCCGTCCAGGGGAAAACGGTCGGCGACATTGCCGTACAGCACGAACTGGCCATGGGCAGCGCTCTCATAGGCCAGGCGCAGTTCGGCGACCCAGGCGGGTACAGGCGATTGCCCGGGCATGAGTTACTGGCTTTCCGACTGCGGATTGCCACCGCCCATGCTGCGATTGGCCGCCGGGGCCTCGCCGGCCTCCTGGCCGGGCAGGCTGATGCCTTCCTTGGCGGCGAAATCGGCCAGGGCCTGGTCGGCCAGGGCATCCATCTCGGCTTCCTTGAGGTTCACTTCGCTCATGTCCATCGAATCGCGGGCCATGCGCGCGCGGCCGGCGGCCTTGGTGCGCTCTTCCTCGACCATCTCGTGCAGGCGGCTGAGGGTGTCGCCGGAACCGCCGATGGTGCTGACCATGCCGGCGGCCATCTCGTTCATCTCGGCCATGGCAGTCTTCATCCGCAGGTCGTTGATCGCGCCCTTGAGCGCCTCGATCTTGCTCCGCGCGGCGGCCACCGCCACTTCGCGGGCCTTGGTCAGGTTCTGGTAGGTTTCCTCGGCCTGGGCCAGCTGGCGACGATTCTCTTCCAGCTCACGGGCCAGGTTCTGCAGACGCAGGGCGTTCTGCGCCGCAGCCGACTTGTTGCCGGCACGCAGGTGGGCGGTGGTGCGCGCATGCAGCTCGCGCTCCTCGGTCTCCTGCTTGCGCACCTGGCTCATCAAACGCTCGGCCAGGCCCGCATGGGCGGCCAGGCCCTGGTTGAAATTGGCGATCTGCTTACGCAGATTTTCCTGCTCCAGCTCCAGCAACGCCTCCGGGTTCTGCCGCTCGATGTCCTTGATAAACAGCGACAGCATGCCTTTGAGGATATTGGTCAGACGAGCGAACATGGTTTCTCCTTGCGGTAAGCGGGCAATCCATCGATGACTGACAGCACGGCTGGTCAGGCACGGCCGGTCAGGCGTGGAGCATTCTTGGTGAGCCTGGCAATTGATGCAACCGTCCGTCGCCGGTTAGTGCTGCTGGCGATTGTAGGCAGAGGCAAGAGTTGCGGGATAGCCAGTCGATCACGTCTGCAGCCATCAGAATAGATCGAGTTGATTGGCCGGGGGTGCTTTAGCCGCCGTGGCCCGCACCTCCGGCTGCGCCGACTTTGCCTGTAGCCGCTCAGCCAGTCCCGCCGCCCGCTCGGCGCGGGTCGCTACCGCCTCGCCCAGACGTGGCGGCAGCGCCCAGATTTCCACCAGCTGCTTGGCGCGGGTGATGCCGGTGTAGAACAGGCTGCGGCTGAGCAGCGGGCTGGGTTGTTCGGGCAGCACCAGCAGCACTTCGCTGAACTCCGAACCCTGGCTTTTATGCACAGTCATGGCAAAGGCGCTGTCGTGGCTGGGCAGGCGGGCCGGGGCGAAGGGACGGTAGCCGTCCTCACCTTCAAAGAACACCCGAAGGCCGTACTCAGTGTGGAGGCAGATGCCGATATCGCCGTTGAACAGGCCGAGGGCGTAGTCGTTCTGCCGCACCATCACCGGCCGGCCGACATACCAGCGCTCGCGGCTGGGCACCTGGCTGCGGCGTTTGATCCGCGCCTCTAGCGCCTCGTTGATACCGGCCACGCCCCAGACGCCTTCACGCTGGGCGCAAAGCGCGCGGAAGGCATTGAAGGCGGCAAAAGCGGCGGCCGGGTCGGCGTTTTTTGCGGCATCGATAAAGGGGGCGTAGCCCTGATCCAGACGCTCCAGCAGATCGCTGGGTGTTGGCTGGGCATTCCAGGCCAGGTCGCTGCGGTCCTCCTTGAGCAGGTTAAGCGTGCCGCTGACATCGCCGCCATTGATCCGCCGCGCCAGCTCGCCGATGCCGCTATCGCCGGCAAAGCGGTGGCTGTGAGTCAGCAGCACCACGGCATCGCCGAGTTGCGAGCTGGGTTCGCTGACCGGCACCTGCTGACCGGTAATGCGCTGCAGCTCCGCGGCCGCCTGGGCATCGAAACCACGGCCCTCGCAGAGTTCGGCGAATACCGCGCCGGCTTCCACGGCGCACAGCTGATCCTTGTCGCCGAGCAGGATCAGCCGTGCGCTGGGCGGCAGGGCGTCGAGCAGTTTGGCCATCAGCGCCAGGTCGACCATTGAGGCTTCGTCCACCACCAGCACATCCAGCGCCAACGGGTTAGCGGCGTTATGGCGTACCTGGGGGCTGTCGCCACGGCTGCCAAGCAGACGGTGCAGGGTGCGCGCTTCATCCGGCAGCGCCGCCTTGATCGCCTCGCTGACTGGCAGCGCGGCCTTGGCATTGCGGATTGCCTCGGCCATTCGCGCCGCCGCCTTACCCGTGGGCGCGGCCAGGCCGATGGCCAGGTTGGCGGCCCCCGGCTGCTCAAGCAATGCGGCGAGCAGACGCACCACGGTGGTGGTTTTGCCGGTGCCGGGGCCGCCGGAGATCACCGCCAGCTTGCGCCGCACCGCTTGCGCAGCCGCCAGGCGCTGCCAATCGGGTTGTTGCGTATTGAACGCAAACAGTCGGGTCAGGCTCTCGCTCAATTGCGCCTCATCCACCGCCGGCAGATCGGCGGCGCGCTGCAGCAACTGTTCGGCCAACTGGCGTTCGTAGGCCTGGTAGCGCGCCAGATAGAGGCGGCCGTGTTCGAGAATCAGCGGGCTGAAATCACCGTTGCCGCCCACCAGAGGCGAGGCTTGCAGCTGCACCTGCCAGTCGTCCTGAGGCGGCAGACGGAAGTCGTGTTCGGGCCAGGGGCGCTGCCCGGCCAGGCGCGCCAAGGGCAGGCACACATCGCCCTTGTCCAAGGCCATACAGAGCAGCGCCGCCGAGGCCAGCACCACAGGTGAAGCCGCCAGATCAAGGCGTTGCAGGCTGTCGACCAGGGCGCGTTCCAGGGGGCCGAAGGGCAAGTCGGCAAAGTTCATACAGTACCCCTGTAGGGAGCCGCGGGGCCGCCTAGGCCGTGCGCACCAAGGGTGAAGGACATGGTGCGCACGGCGCACCCTACGAACACCACGCGCGCCAACGGGCCGAGGGGTAGATCAGGCAGCATAGCGATACCCCCGTAGGAGCGGGCCATGCCCGCGATGCGCTTGCGCCGCCAAATTTTCGCGGGCATGGCCCGCTCCTACAACAGCTGCCATCAGCCTTCTCCTTCGAACAGGTTATCCAGCGCATCCAACAGCCCATCGCTGGGCCGCGAGAAATACACCCCGGCGCTCGGCATGCCGCGCAGAAACAGGTAGTAGGCACCGCCCAGCTGGTCATTGTGGAAGTCATCCAGACGCTGACGCAGGAAGCGTCGCAGCGCCACCAGGTAGATCAGGTATTGCAGGTAGTAATGCTCGGCGGCCAGGGCCTGCAGCAGGCGCTCGCCGCCGTAGTAGCTGGCGTCCGGGCCAAGCCAGTTGGACTTGTAGTCGGCGATGTACCAGCGCCCGTCGTGCTCGAAGGTCAGGTCGATAAAGCCCTTGAGAAAACCCTTGAGGCTGTCGAATTCCAGCCGCGCCGCCGCCTCACGCATCGGTGCCGCCAGGCCATGGGCCGGGTCGCAGAGAATCGCCCGCAGGCGCTGCACATCCAGCCCGGCCAGGGGGAAGGTAAAGCCCAGTTCGGGCAGCCGCCGCGCGGGTTCAAGACCGGCGAGGCACAGGCCATTGCCATCCAGATCGGCGTCGATCACCTGTTGCAACTGGCTCAGCGCCACGGCGCTCCAGTCGCTGCTGATGCCATGGCCGCTCAGCCCCGGCTCGATCAGTTCGGCCAGGGCGGCCTTGCCTCTGGCCCAGTCTTCGAGGATGGCATGCAGGCAGGTACCGGCCCGCGCGCCACGGGGAAAGGCGAAGAAGCCGCTGCCCGGCTCGCTGGCATCCGGCAGCACCAGGCCGTCGCGGTCCGGCGCTTCCATATGCATGCCGGCGGCTAACCCGGAGAAGCTGCCGATGCGCCAGGCGCTGTGCAGGCTGCGCTGCAGGCTGGCGAGTTGCTGCGGGGCCGGCGCGCGCTGCTCCCCGGCGGCGCTGGCCTCGGTTTCACGCAGGGGCTGGATAACCATCTGGCCCTGGCTGCTGGCGATCAGCTGCTCGACTTCTGCACGTAAACCTTGGGGACTGAGGCTTTGCAGATGGCCGGCAAGCTCGGCCAGGGCATCCTCACCGGGCAACTCGCGGCCGTGCAGCAGCCAGGCCAGGGCACTGCTGTGCAGGCCACTGTCGCCGAGGGTGCCGTCTTTTCTCGGTTTGCAGTCCACCGCCCCCCAGTGCAGCCACAGACGATCACGGGCGCGAGTCAGGGCCACGTAGGTCAGGCGCAGTTTCTCGGCGAAACGCTCATGGCGGGCGCGCTCGCGGTGCGTGTCGATCTGCTCGCCGCCCAGGTCCAGCAACGGCGTGCCGTCGTCGGCGTGGCAGCTGATGTCTTCGCTCTGGCGCAGCAACGCGCCGTCCCACAGGTAGGGGCAGAACACCAGCGGGTACTCCAGGCCCTTGGAGGTGTGGATGGTGACGATCTGCACCCGCTCGGCATCGCTTTCCAGGCGCAGCAGGGCGTCCTCGCCATGAGCCTCGGCGCTGCGCTGGGCGTTGAACCAGGCGAGCAACTGTTCCAGGCCGGGGCGTTGCAGGCTCTCGGTCTGCAGCAGCTCGGCCAGGTGCAGCAGGTTGGTCAACCGGCGTTCGCCATCCACCAGCGCCAGCAGTCGTGGGGCAACCTGCTGCTCATCCAGCCAGGCGCGGAAGGCGCGCATAAAGCCCTGCTGCTGCCAGAGTTGGTGATAGCGCTCGGCGTCTTCGCGCTCGCGGTCCCAGGCCTGGGCATCCTCGGCGCAGGCCGCCAGCACCTGGGCGCTGCGGCCCAGCAGGCGGCTGGCCAGGGCATAGCGCAATGCACCCTCGCGGCCGGGCTCGGCATAGGCCGCGAGCACGGCGGACAGTTCGGCGGCCTCTTCACTGTGCCAGACGTTCTCCTTGCCACGACGCACGCTGGGCACGCCACGGGCAGCCAGTTCCGCAGCTACCTCGCTGGCCTGACGGTGACTGGCGACCAATACGGCAATATCGCCGCCTTTGAGTGGTGTACGCGTGCCGTCCTGTTCGAAATAGGCCCGCCCTCCGCTGCTGGCGGCCAGTACCGCCGCAATGCGCCGGGCCGTATCTCGCGCCACTAAAGCGCCCGCTTCACCCTTGCCCAGGTAGTCGTTATCCAGCCAGACCAGCGCCAGCGGCGCGTCCACCTCGCCCTCTAGCACCGGCAGCACCAACTTCGCCCGCGCCTTGTGACTGGCCCCGACCTGCTGATAGGCCAGGCCCTTCTCGGCGAAAGGCATGGGCCGGTCGAACAGCTGGTTGAGCGCGGCGATCAGCTCGGGCGTGGAGCGGTGGTTGGTGGCCAGGCTGTATTGCCGCGCCGCTTCGCTGCGCGCCTTGAGGTAGGTCGCCAGATCCGCGCCCCGGAAGGCGTAGATGGCCTGCTTCGGATCACCGACAAAACACAGATCACCTGCGTCCTGGTAGATCCGATGAAACACCCGGTATTGCACCGGATCGGTGTCCTGAAACTCGTCGATCAGCGCCACCGGATACTGCGTACGCAAGGTGCCGGCCAGGTGTGCGCCGCCTTCACCCTGCAACGCCTGCTGCAGCTTGTTGAGCAAGTCGTCGAAGGCCAGCAGGCGCTGGGCCGCCTTGCGTGCCGGCAATTGCTCGTTGAGCTGGCCGATCAGGCGTACCTGCAGGTCGATCAGGCGTTGCTCGGCCTCGGGCTGCGCCGCATCCAGCGCAGCGCAGAGTTCCTGCAACACGGCAGCCAGGGGATTGGCCGGGGCTTCGCAGCCCTTTTTGCTGGCCTTGTTCAGGCCTTCGCGGGCCAGGCGACGATGCGCTTCGGTCTTGCTGAACAGTGCCGCCGCATCGCTGAAATAACCATCCAGCTCAGCCTGCCAGACGCCCAGCTTGGCCGGGTTGCACATATTGCTCTTGAAGCCGTCGAAGGCCTTGAGCTGCGCCAGCCAGGCGGCGCTTTCACTCAGCCAACTGTCGCGCGCCTGCTGCCAGGCGGCGCGCAGGGTGCTCATCTCGCTGCTGGCACCGGGTTGCGGCTCAATACGCAGATAAGGCTTGCCCAGGTGATTGCGCAAACGCTGGCGCAGAACCTGCGGGGTGATCTTCTGCTGCACCAGAAACGCCGCCCATTCCGGCTCGGCCGCCGCCAGCTCATGCCGCCAGAGGTCGGCGAGCAGGGCATCGATGATCTCGCGATCGTCATGGGTCAGCTCGTTGTCGAAATCACCACCGGCCTCGAACGCGGCATCCTGCAGGGCACGCTGACAGAAGCCGTGAATGGTGAAGATCGCCGCCTCATCGAAGCCATGCACCGCCAGCAGCAAACGCCGATGGCTGGCCGCATCCGGATACTGGGCACGCAGATCATTCAGCAACTGATCATCGCCTGGGCCGTTGTCGTACACCGCCAGCAGCTCGGCCAGGCGCTTGCGAATGCGCTCACGCAGCTCGGCGGTGGCGGCGGTGGTAAAGGTCACCACCAGAATCTGGCTGACGCTGAGCCGCTTCTCCAGCAACAGACGGGCGTACAAGGCGGTCAGGGTCCAGGTCTTGCCGGTACCGGCGCTGGCCTCTATCAGCGAGCGCCCGCTAAAGCTGTCCTGCAGCAGGTTAAGGCTGGCGCTGCTCATGCTTCGTCCTCTTCACTGCCGTGCAGGGCATCCAGGGCCGGGCCGTAGAGCTGCTCGGCGAGGGCCTCGAAACGCTCATCCAGCGCCTCGCGGTCGCGGAAGGCCAGGGCATTCCAGGGGTCCTGGCCTTCGCCAGTCATATGGTCGTTGCCTTGCCACATCAGCCGCGCTTCGCTGCGGGCGGCGTCAATCGGCTCCTTGCGCCCGGGGTTGCGCCATTTGCGGGCAAACCCGTGGCTGCATTTGGCGAACAGTGGCAGCGGCTCGCACAGGGCGCTTTTGTACGCCTCCAGCCAGGGCAACAGCAGCCCTCGGGCATCCGCCAGCGGTCCCAGCCGCCACTCGCTTTTCGGCGAGAGCAGTCGGCTGTCGCGATTGATACCAGGCGTGGCGGCGCAGTTAAGCAGCAGATGACGCAGCCAGAACGGCGCGAGCTCCCAGGCACCCAGATCACGCAGGCGATAGTCGAACAGGCCGGCGCTGGTCACGCCATCCAACCAGCCATGGATGCGTACGCCGGCCAGTTCCAGGTCCACCAGCAGCGGCTGCGGCGCATCCTCCGGGCGTTCGTCGAACAGGGTCGGGGCGAAGGCGCGGATCGGCCCGCGTATCTGCCCCCAATGCGCCTGACCCAGCTCGCCCACCGGCAGCCAGCCGGAGGCGGCGGCCACGGCGCGCTCCTGGCGCTCGCTCCAGCCCTGCTCGATGGCCTGCAGCGCCAGCTGGCGCAGGCCATGCTGGCTGGTCCACTCGACGCTGAACGGCTCGTCGCCGGCCAGGGTTTCCTCGCTCTGCGCCAGGCGCAGGCCGAGACGCTGTTCCAGCAGGTAGCGCGCCGGGTGCTTGAAGCAGTGGATCAGCTGGCTTGGCTCGATGCTGAGCGGAGCGCCGCCCGGCCCGCCCGCATCTGGCGCATCCAGAGCGCTGGCAAAGGGCGCGGGGGCTTGCACCGCCTGGCTTAAACGCTGCGCCGCGCGGAACCAGGGCGCGGCAAAGCCGGCATGGCGGTTGCCGGCGAAGTTGCCGGGGGCAAAGGGCTGCAGCGGGTGGTGATGGGTGATATGGGCGCTGGCCGGCTGCTCGGCAATGGACGCGGCGGTGAGATCGACCACATCCAGCAGCTCGCTGACCAACACCGAGGGCGGCAGTTCGGCGTTGCTGCGCGGGTCGCGGCCGACATAGCTGAGGTACAGGCCGCCACGGGCCGAGAGCAGGGTTTCCAGCAGCAGGTAGCGGTCGTCCAGGCGGCGGGCGCGGTCGCCGCGCCGGGGTTTCTGGCCGATCAGGTCGAAGCCGGCGGCCGGGGTGCGCCGTGGCAGTGCGCCGTCGTCCAGGCCGAGCAGACAGACCAGACGAAACGGCAGGCTGCGCATCGGCACCATGGTGCAGAAGGTCACCGCACCGGTGAGGAAACCCGAGGCGGCGCTGCCCTGCTCCAGAGCGGCGGTCAGCTGCTGACGAATCAGCGCCAGTTCGATCGGCCGCTCGACCCCGGACGCATCGGCCTGCTCCTTGAGCGCGGCGCAGGCCTTGGACAGCAGCAACAGGGTGTCGCCGGCCTCGCGCTCGTCGAACAGCTGGTCGACCAACACTTGCAGGCTCTCGGCCCATTCGCGCAAAGGCCGTGGCCGTTGCAGGCTCAGCGCCAGGGTGGCCAGGCGCTCGACAAAGCCGGCCAGGCGACCGAGCAGTTGCGCACGACCGCCTTCCAGAGCATCCAGCGGCCAGCTGGCCCCCAGCAGCGGTGCGTCCAGGCCAGCAAGCTGCGGCGGCGCGGCAAAGCCCAGCAGCAGGCGATCCAGGCCCTGCCGCCAGGTAAAGGCGGCATCGGCCGGCAGGCCCAGCTGCTCGCGGTGCGCGCCATCGCGGCCCCAGCGCACCCCGGCTTCGCGCAGCCAGTCGCGCAGCAGGGGCAGATCTTCGGCTTCGATACCGGCGCGGCGGGCGATGGCCGGCTGTTCCAGCCAGGCGAGAATTTCCTCGGCGGCGAAGCGGCTGTCCGGCAGCGCCAGCAGGTTGAGGAAGGCCTCGATCAGGGGAATTTCCGCGCGCAGGCTGCGGTCGGCCAGGCTAAAGGGAATCCGCGGTACGCCCTCGCGGGGGGCAAACACCGCTTCGATATAGGGCGCGTAACGCTCGATATCCGGGGTCAGCACCACCACCTGATCCGGGGTCAGCTGCCCGTCGGCGGCAAAGCGCGCGAGCAGCTGGTCATGCAGGATTTCCACCTCGCGTAGCGGCGAGTGGGCGATATGCAGCTCCAGCGAGCGGTCGTCCTCACGCAGCAGCAGACGCTCATCGGCCGAGCGGGTGCGCAGGCGCAGGATATCGTTCTGCAGTGCCTGCAACAGGCTGGCATCGTGCAGGTCGGCATCCTCGGAATACAGGCCGATTTCCTGGCTGCCTTCACTGGAGGCCAGGCTGAACAGGCTGTCGAAGAAGTCGCGGCCCTGCTTGCCCAGACTGGCCAATAACGGATGACCGACATCCAGATACCAGTCCTCGGGACTGGCCTCGGGCTGCCTGGCCAACTCACGGATGTCGCGAATCTCGCCCCAGGCCTCGCGGCAGGGATTAAGGGCGAAAATGATCACTTCGGTGTGCCGCGCCAGGCCTTCGAGCACGCGCATATGGTGCGGTGGCAGCGAGCTGATTCCGAATACCACTAACCGTTCGGGCAAACCGGCGATGGGCTCCGGCTGATGCAGACGGGCCAGCAACTCCTCCAGCAGACGGGCGCGGTGCGGGTGGCCGTCGCGGGTCAGCTCGCGCCAGAGCAGCGCCTGCCAGGCTTCGTCCGGGCCGAGGTCCTGCAGCTCGTTGCGCTCCCAGGCGGCCAGCCAGTCGTCGCGATACAGCAGGTATTGGTCGAATACGTCGGCGATCTTCACGGCAAGCGACAGCCTTCGCCGCTCATCACCGCCTTCCAGATAATGTGCCAGGCGCGATGCCTCGGCCAGGTTGGCCGGCTCGCACAGCCAGTCATACAGCCGCCAGCTCAGGCTGCTGGGGCTGAAGGCCGATTGCTCCGGCAGCTGACCCAGGGCCAGACGCGACATATCCCAGACGAACTTGGCCGGCAGCTGCACCTCCAGCTGCATGGCGATGCCCTGCTTGCGCGCCAGCTCCAGGGTCAGCCAGCGCCCCATGCCCTGGCTCGGCACCACCACCAGTGCCGGCGCAAAAGGCTCGCGCATCGGTGTGGCGAGCAGGCGAGTGGCCAGTGCGCCGAGGGTTTCCAGGTCGGGAGCGTGATAAAGATTGAGCATGGTCAGCATGGCGTCCTTTGCGAAGCGCTAGGTTAACCAGTCTGGCAGTGTGGCGCGACAGCCGGTGTCGCGCTTAGGGTTTGTTGCCGCTTCATCGCGAGCCGCGTTGCTGCGAATGAAACGGCAACAGGCCCTTGCTGCTAGGATTCAGTGCATACCAGCAGGAGGTGTGATGAGCGATACAGAGGAAGTCGGCGCGGTGGATGTGTTCCCTTATCTGCAGCAGCTTTACGAGCGTGGCGGCTCCGACCTGTTCTTCAGTGTCGGCGCACCGGCGCATATGAAGCTTGAGGGCATCAGCCAGGCCCTGGACCAGCGCGTGCTCAAGCAGGGCGAGGTGCAACAGCTGGCCTATCAGCTGATGAACCAGAAGCAGATCATGGAGTTCGAGCGCGACCTGGAGATGAACCTGGCGGTCAGCGTGCAGAACGCCGGGCGCTTTCGGGTCAACCTCTACTACCAGCGCGGCGAAGTGAGCATGGTGGTACGCCTGATCAAGAGCAGCATCCCGAATTTCGAGGCCCTGGGTCTGCCCCGGCTGCTGGAGAAACTCAGCATGCAGGACCGCGGCCTGATCCTGGTGGTGGGCGCAGCGGGTTCGGGCAAATCCACCACCCTGGCGGCCATGCTGGATTTTCGCAATCGCCACAAGGGCGGGCATATCGTCTGCATCGAAGACCCTATCGAGTTCCTCCACAGCCATCAGCAGTCGATCATCGACCAGCGCGAGGTGGGCCTGGATACTCACAGCTTTGCCGACGCCCTGCGCAATGTGCTGCGCGAGGCCCCGGACGTGATCATGCTCGGCGAAATCCGCGACGCGGCGACCATGCAGCACGCCCTGCACTACTCGGAAACCGGCCACCTGTGCCTGGCCACCCTGCACGCCACCAGTAGCAGCCACGCCATCGAGCGGATCGTGCGCTTTTTCCCCGACGAGGCACGCAAGCAGGTGCTGGCCGACCTGGCGCAGAACCTTCTGGCGGTGATCGGCCAGCGCCTGGTGCCGGGCCTGCAGCAGAAGCGCGTGGCCGCCATCGAGCTGATGCTCGGCACCCCCTATATCCGCGATCTGATCCAGCGCGACCAGCTCAGCGACCTGCGCGAGGCTACCGGTCGTGCCCTGGAGCAGGGCCTGCAGACCTTCGACCAGCACCTCTACCGGCTGCTGGAAAGTGGGCGGATCAGCCTGAGCGAGGCACTCAAGTTCGCCGACTCGCGCACCGACCTGAGCCTCAAGGTCAAACTGGAACGCGGCTTCAGCGCGGAAGACAACGAGCACAAGGTGATGCGCGATTTTTAGCAGGCCACTGCCGTTTCAGCGCACACCGCGCTGACAGCTCGCCGATTAGCAGCTATAGCTCAATACAAGGGCGCAGAAATATTGCCGGTGACGTCACCCGTTGCCGGCAGCCAATAATCGCCGGGCCAGGGAGGCTGCCGTTATGCTCACCCTGCTTAATCTTCTGTCTGCCGTTGCCCTGCTGATCTGGGGCACCCATATCGTCCGTAGCGGCATCCTGCGGGTGTATGGCTCGCACCTGCGCAAGGTGCTCAGCCATAACGTCAGCAAGCAGCCGCTGGCCTTTGCCGCCGGCATCGGCGTCACCGCCCTGGTGCAGAGCAGCAACGCCACCGCCCTGCTGGTCACCTCCTTCGTCGCCCAGGGCCTGATGGCGCTGGCTCCGGCCCTGGCGATCATGCTCGGCGCGGATGTCGGCACCGCACTGATGGCCCGGGTGCTGACCTTCGACCTGAGCTGGCTGAGCCCGCTGCTGATCTTCCTCGGGGTGATCTTCTTCCTCTCGCGCAAGCAGACCCGCGCCGGCCAGCTCGGCCGGGTGGCCATCGGCCTGGGCCTGATGCTGCTGGCACTGGAGCTGATCGTCGCCGCCGCCACGCCGATCACCCAGGAGCAGGGCATCCGCGTGCTGTTCGCCTCACTGACAGGCGATCTGCTGCTGGATGCCCTGGTTGGCGCGCTGTTCGCCCTGATTTCCTATTCCAGCCTGGCCGCGGTACTGCTCACCGCAACGCTCACCGGTGCCGGCTTGATCAGCCTGCCGGTGGCCATCGGTCTGGTGATCGGCGCGAATATCGGCAGCGGCGTGCTGGCCTTTCTCACCAGTAGCCTGCAAAGCCCGGCCGGCCGCCGTGTGGCCCTGGGCAGCCTGCTGTACAAGCTGATCGGCCTGCTCCTGGTAATGCCGTTCCTGGACCCACTGGCCAACTGGATGGACAGTCTGAACTGGCGGCCCGAGGGGCTGGTGATCGGCTTTCACCTGCTCTACAACAGCCTGCGCTGCCTGCTGATGCTGCCCACGGTGGAACTGATGGCGCGCTTCTGCAACTGGCTGCTGCCGGATCGTGCCGAGACCGGCGGCGTGGCCCGCCCACGGCACCTCGACCCCACCGCCCTGACCACCCCGAGCCTGGCCCTGGCCAATGCGGTGCGCGAGACGCTGCGCATCGGCGACCTGGTGGAAACCATGCTCAGCCATCTGCTGCAGGTGCTGCAGGGCAACCAGCCGGCCTTGAGCAAGGAACTGCGTCGCCTGGACGATGATGTCGATGCGCTGTACAGCGCGGTCAAGCTGTACCTGGCCCAGGTCCCGCGCGAGGTCCTGAGCGAACACGACAGCCGGCGCTGGGCCGAGATCATCGAGCTGGCGGTGAACCTGGAGCAGGCCGGCGACATTATCGAACGCATGCTCGGCAAGGTGCAGGACCAGAAGACCGCCCAGCGTCACTCCTTCTCCGACAGCGGCCTGGAGGAACTCAACAGCCTGCATGCGCAGTTGCTGGCCAACCTGCGCCTGGGGCTTACGGTGTTTCTCTCCGGCGACAAGGAAAGCGCCCGCCAGCTGCTGCGCGAGAAGCGCCGCTTCCGCGCCCAGGAACGTCGCCTGGCCCACGCCCATGTCGGCCGCCTGCACCGCCAGGTGGTGCAGAGCATCGAAACCAGCTCCCTGCACCTGGACCTGATCGGCGATATGAAACGGCTTAACTCGATGTTCTGCTCAAGCGCCTATGTGGTGCTCGAGGCCGGGGAAAGCGGAGCCCTGAACGCCGAGGAGACGGGGGGCGAGTGAGGCCCGAGCGGGCCGGGCGCGACTGCATATGCGCCTAAACAAGATATCGACCGCCAGCGCGCCCGGGGACAAAGCCCCGGAGCGCGCTGGCGCGCCACTCAGGCCTGTACGGCTTTCACCTCAGGCTCGCGTCGCCGCCGTTGCAGCCAGACCAGCAGGCCAAACAGCATAAAGCCCGGAATCCACATCAGCTCCTTGGTCCAGCGATCCGTCGGGGCGCGGACGTTGAGGATTTCCTGATCGAACTCCAGACCCGCCTCGGCCGCCGGGCTGCCGAAGGTGACGCTGTCGACCAGCACCCTGCCGCCCTCTTCATAGGTCAGCAGGCCAAGCTTCTCCAGGCGCTCTTCGCCGCTGGCACCTTCCGGCACTGGCAGCAGCAGGCTGAACTCGCGGGGATCACCCACCGCATCTTCACCTTTGATGCGCAAACGCAGCTGGCTGCCATCGGCCACATCACCCAGAGCCTGGGTCAGCTGTGCCGGCGGAATGTCACGGTAAGGGTCGTGCACGATATCCATCCAGAAACCCGGACGGAACAGGGTGAAGGCCACCAGCAACAGCAGCAGGTTCTCGTACCAGCGGCTGCGCACCAGGAAATAGCCCTGGGTACCGGCCGCGAAGATCAGCATGGCGACGGTGGCGATGGCAAAGATCAGCACACCGTGCCAGAAATCCACGTCGATCAGCAGCAGGTCGGTGTTGAAGATAAACAGGAACGGCAACACCGCCGTGCGCAGGCTGTAATAGAACGCCTGAATCCCCGTACTGATCGGATCGCCCTTGGATACCGCCGCCGCCGCGAACGAGGCCAGGCCTACCGGCGGGGTGACGTCGGCCATGATGCCGAAGTAGAAGACGAACAGGTGCACCGCAATCAGCGGCACGATCAGGCCGTTCTGCTGGCCAAGCGTGACGATCACCGGCACCAGCAGGCTGGACACCACAATGTAGTTGGCGGTGGTCGGCAGGCCCATGCCCAGTACCAGGCTGAAAATCGCCGTCAGCACCAGCATCAGCAGCAGGTTGCCCATCGACAGCAGCTCGACCAGATCGGCCAGCACCAGACCGACCCCGGTCTGCGACACCGCACCGACGATCATCCCGGCCGCCGCGGTGGCGATACCGATGCCGATCATATTGCGTGCGCCGGCAATCAGCCCCTCACGCAGGTCGATCACACCGTCCATAAACGAGCCGTGGGCATGCGTGCCATCGGTGCGCAGCCAGCTCAACAGCGGGCGCTGGGTGAGCAGGATGATCACCAGCATCACGCTGCCCCAGAAGGCCGACAGGCCTGGGGACAGACGCTCGATCATCAGGCACCAGACCAGCACCACCACCGGCAGCAAAAAATGCAGGCCGGAGAGCAGCACGGCGCGGGTTTGCGGCAGTTTGTCGAGCGGCGCGTCCGGGTCTTCGGCAGGTAGCACCGCCACACTGGCAGCAATTTTCAGCAGGCCCAGGTAAACCAGCGCCAGCAGTGCGCCGATACCCAGCAGGGCATATTCACCCAGCGCCGGCTTGAGCCAGCCCAGGCCGTAGTACACCGCCAGCGACAGGCCGCTGATCAGCGCCGCACCAAAGGCGAAACCGGTCAGGCGGCGCAGCCAGGGCTTGGGCTGATGCCCGGGCACCGGCTGCAGGCCGAGCTTCAGCGATTCCAGATGGACGATATAAAGCAGGGCGATATAGGAGATCGCCGCTGGCAGGAAGGCGTGCTTGATGATCTCGACATAGGGCATGCCGATGTATTCGACCATCAGAAAGGCCGCCGCGCCCATCACCGGCGGCATGATCTGGCCATTGACCGACGACGCCACTTCCACCGCGCCGGCCTTCTCGGCCGAGAAGCCGGTACGCTTCATCATCGGAATGGTGAAGGTGCCGGTGGTCACCACGTTGGCAATCGACGAGCCGGAAATCAGCCCGGTCAGCCCCGAGGCCACCACGGCCGCCTTGGCCGGGCCGCCGCGGAAGTGGCCGAGCATGCTGAACGCCAGCTGGATAAAGTAATGCCCCGCGCCGGCCCGTTCGAGCAATGCGCCAAACAGCACGAAGAGAAAGACGAAGCTGGTGGATACGCCGAGGGCGATGCCGAACACCCCTTCGGTGGTAATCCACTGGTGGTTGGCCATGGCGTTGAAGCTGACCCCACGGTGCGCCAGCATCCCCGGCATATAGGGCCCGGCCAGGCTGTAGATAAGAAACACCAGGGCGATGATCGCCAGCGGCGGGCCGAGGGCGCGGCGGGTGGCTTCCAGCAGCAAGGGGATGCCGATGCAGGCGGTCACCAGGTCGGCCGTGGTCAGGCTGCCCGGACGTAACGCAAGCTGCTGGTAGCAGATAAACAGGTAAGCGGCGCTGGCGGCAGCCACCAGGCCAAGGGCGATATCCATCAGGGGCACGCGGTCACGCGGCGAGCGCTTGAACGCCGGGTAGGCGAGAAAGGCCAGCAGCAGGGCAAACGCCAGGTGGATGGAGCGGGTTTCGGTGTCGTTGAGCACACCGATGCCGAAGACAAACGGCAGTGGCGAGGCGATCCACAACTGGAACAGCGACCAGAGCAGGGCCAGGCCGGCAATCGCCTGGGCCATGGGACCCACAGGTAGGCGGGCACCGACATCCTGGGCAATCAGTTCTTCGGTGGACAGTTGCTTGTCATGCATGGGTTGAACCTGCATTCGAGAGTACGGAAAACGGCAAAACCCGCAGCCGTGCAGCTGCGGGTTTGCTTATCTGGAAACACTAGCCCGTTGTATGGGCAGTCACGTAGCCCGAATAAGCCTAGGCGCAATCCGGGTAACGCGATCCCGGCTTGCGCTGGCACTTGTCCGGCTACATACGGGGCTTACATCCAGCCACGTTCCTTGTAGTAGCGCACTGCGCCTTCATGCAGCTCGGCACTGAGGCCGACCTTGATCATGTCTTCTTCCTTCAGGTCGGCAAATGCAGGGTGCAGACGCTTGAAGCGGTCGATGTTGTCGAATACCGACTTGACCAGCTGATAGACCACTTCCGGGCTGGCCGAGGCCGAGGTAGAAAGCACCGCCTTGCCGCCGATCGACGGGGTTGGCGCGTCGTTGCCCTTGTACACGCCGCCGGAGATATCGGCCTTGGTGTAGTAGCTCTTCTCAGCCAGCAGCTTGTCGATTTCCGCACCGGTCACCGGCACCAGTACCGCGTCGGTGGTGGTGGTGGCTTCCTGGATGGCACCGTTAGGGTGGCCAACGAAGTAGGTCATCGCATCGATATTGTTGTCGCCCAGGGCAGAAGCCTGCTCGGCCGGCTTCAGCTCGGCGGCCAGGGAGAAGGCGGAACGGTCCCAGCCCTTGACCTGCATGATCTCTTCCAGGGTGTCGCGCTGACCGGAACCCGGGTTGCCGATATTGACGCGCTTGCCCTTGAGGTCATCGAAGCTGGTGATCTTGGCGTCACGGCGGGCGAGGATGGTGAACACCTCACTCTGCAGCGAGAACACCGCGCGGATGTCATCCATCGCGCCTTCCTTCTCGAATGGTGCGACGCCCTTCATGGCCTTGAACTGGTGGTCCGACTGCATGATGCCGAAGTTGAATTCACCACTGCGGATGCCGTTGACGTTGGCCACACCGCCGCCGCTGGCGGGGGCGTTGCACTTGATGCCGTGGTCAGCTGCGCCACGGTTGAGGAAGCGGCAGATCGACTGCCCAGCGACGTAATAAACGCCGGTCTGACCGCCGGTGCCGATGGTCACGAATTTCTCTTCGGCCTGTGCCGCGCTGCTCAGGGTGATACCTGCGAGTGCGGCGGACAGGGCCCATGCCAGGGATTTGCCTTTCATGGGGTGTTCTCCTTTTCTGTTTGTTATCAAAACCGGTCGAACCTTGTGGGCCGCAACCGGAGGGACGAGAGTCTAACCGCTCGGTCAGAAGTTGCACGGCGTAATAGCACCGCGCTGGTTACCGAGTATTAACCGGCCGCCTGAGCGGCCTGCAGCTGTTACCGCGCATGGCCCGTTCTCGGCCCTGCTGCCGGCTTGTGCAACGTCCTGTGCAGCTAGACGTCTAAAAACTACCCTCAGGCCACAGCTTTGGGCAGAATCGGGCGATGGCAAACTCACCACTCGACTCGCAACACACCTCCGTCAGCGCCAGCATCACCCTGGCCGTACTGCATGCCGCCAGCCGCATGGGCCTGGTGCGCAGCCAGCTGATGAGCGAATGTGGCCTCAGCGACAACCAGCTCAGCGACCCCGACGCCCGCGTACCCTTCAGCACCCAGGAGCGCCTGTGGCAGGCCTTAAGCCGCATGCCCCACGGCGAACCCGGGCTGGCCCTGGGCAGCAACCTCGCCCCCGGGCCGTTCAGCGTGCTCGGATACCTGCTACAGAGTAGCCCAACCCTGGGCGATGCCCTGGCGGCCGGGCTGCGTTACCAGCGTCTGGTCGGCGAAGGCGGCGAAGTGCAACTGCGCGAACAAGGCGATGAGCTGCAGCTGCTGTATCGCCCCCTGCACCCGGATCTGCCGGCCACTCGCACCCGGGTTCTGGCTTTGATGGCCTGTTGGGTGCAAATGTTCCAACCGCTGCTCAATGAGTGGCAATTACTCCGGGCGCAGTTCGTCCACGCCCAGCCGGCGGACCTGCAGGCCTACCAAGCCGTGTTCGCCTGCCCGCTGCAATTTGCCGCCACCGATTACGGCCTGGTTCTGCCCAGATACCTGGCCGACGCCCCGCTGATCCAGGCCAACCCACCGTTGCAGAACCTGTTGCGCCAGCATGCCGAAGCCCTGCTCGCACGCCTGCCCAGCGCCGGCCTGAGCGCCCGGGTGGTGGCCCTGCTCGGCGAACAGCTGGCCCGCGGCGAACCGGATCGTGCCGAGCTGGCGCGCCACCTGCACCTGAGCGAACGCACCCTGCAGCGACGCCTGGCGGATGAGGGCTGCAATTACCAGCAACTGCTTAACGACACCCGCCGCCAGTTAGCCGAGTACCACCTGAACAGCGGCAAACTGCCAGCCGCGGAAATAGCCCTGCTGCTGGGCTACTCCGAGCCCAGCGTATTTTTCCGCGCATTTCGTCAATGGACCGGGCTAACGCCGGGGGAATATCGCAGCCGGCAACAGCCCGACTAGGATCAGCTGCGGCTGGCCATGCCCTGAGCCTGGAGAAACGCCAGAAACGCCTCCCGCGAGCTGTAGCGCGGGCTAAAGCCGAAGTCCTGTTTCAGCCGGTTATTGCTCAGCACCGGGCGATAGCGCAGAAAATCCAGCTGTTCCGGGCCGTACTGGCTCAGCCCCAAGGGCTTGAGCAGGCTCAAGGCGGCGCGTACCAGCCAGGCCGGCAGGGCGCGGTAGGGTTTGCCGAGCAGCGCGGCGATTTCCCGCAGCGACAATGCTCCATCGCCGGCCAGGTTGAAGATCCCCTCACGGCGCTCGCGCAGGCCGCAGCAGATGATGTCGATCACGTCCTGATCCCAGATAAACACGAAGCGGCTGTCGCTGCCGCGAATGCCCAGCACCGCGGGCTTCTTGAACAGGTCGCTGATCGGGTTGTTGACCTGCTTGCCGAGGATGGTGCCAGGCCGCAGCACCAGCTGCTTGAGCTGCGGCTGGTGCAGACGCGCCTCCGCCAGCAACTGTTCGATTTCGAGCTTGTGCCGGGCATAGGCGAACTGGGCATGGCCGCGCAGGGGCTGGTCTTCGTCCAGCCATTCGGCATTGCGCGGGTCGTAGCCATAAGCCGCCCCCGAGCTGGTGACAATCAGCTGCTCGACGCCCTGAGCCACGGCCGCCTGCACGATCGCCCGGGTGCCGCCGACATCGATGGCGTGCAGCTGCGTCTCGCTCATGCCCGGCGGCGGGGTGATCACCGAGGCCAGGTGGACGATGGCCTGAGGCTTGTGGCGGGCCACGCACTGCTGCACCGCCAGCGTCTGGCTGATATCCAGCAGCACCGGTTCGACATTGGCCGGCAGGGCGGCACTGGATTGGCCGCGGATATCGGCGGCGATCAGCGTCCAGTGCGGCTGCTGGATGGCCAGCTGGTTAAGCAGTTGCTGGCCGATATAGCCGGCCGCGCCGGTGATCAAGACACGCATGCAATACTCCGGGCGCTGTCCTGCGCTGGTTTGATCGTGGGTTTGTGGGGTGTCCGTGCAGCCTAGAACGACAGCTGCCAGGCGGCAGTGGCAGGCCGGGCCAGTGGCCGTGACTATTTGCGCCAAGGGGTTGGATCTTTTGCCGGTGCAGCGCGCTATGCTTTGCGCCTCATCCTATCTGCCCGTTCCAGGAGTAGCGCCATGCACCGCTGGCAAGCCGTTGACCGTACGAACGCCATGCCGAGTGCTCGCTGATGATCTGGAGAGAGCTGCTGCCAAGCCTGATCGCCCTGGTTCAGCGTCACCCCGGGCTGGTGGCGATCTTCGGTTTTGCCTCGGGACTGGCGAGTTTTCTGCTGGTCGAACGCCATGCCGAACTGGCCCAGGTGCTGGCCGCGGTGATGCTGGTCAGCTGGTTGTGGCTGATGCTGGAAAACATCCTGCGCGAGCGCATCGCCCAGTGGTTCGGTTTCGAGCTGCCGCCGCCCCTGCTGCGCTATGCGACCCAGATGATTCACCAGGAAAGTCTGTTCTTCGTCCTGCCGTTCTTCTTTATCACCACCACCTGGAACAGCGGCCAGGCCCTGTTCACCGGCCTGCTGGGGATCGCCGCGCTGCTGTCGATCATCGACCCGCTGTATTACCGCTGGCTGGCCCCCAAGCGCTGGCTGTTTCTCGCCTATCACAGCCTGGCGCTGTTCGCGGTGCTGCTCACGGCGCTGCCGATCATCTTCCAGCTGACCACCCCGCAGAGTTACCAGCTGGCGCTGGCGGCGTCGGCGGTGCTGTCGTTCCCCTCGCTGTTCGCCATCATCACCGTGCAGCGCTGGTGGCGCGGCCTGCTGCTGGTCGGCCTGACCCTGGTGCTGGCGGCGGGCGGCTGGCTGGCGCGGGTCTGGGTGCCGCCAGCGACCCTGTGGCTGACCGAGGTGGCGGTGACCATCCAGCTGGATAACAAGAACCGGGCCCCGGGGCAGAGCCTCAAGCTGATCAGCGTCGACCAGCTGCGCAGCGAGGGGCTGTATGCCTATACCGCGATCAACGCCCCGCGCGGCCTGAGCGAGCGGATCTACCACGTCTGGCGGCACAATGGCCGCGAGATCGAACGGATTGCCCTGGATATCCAGGGTGGGCGCAAGGAGGGCTATCGCGCCTGGACCCACAAGCAGAACTTCCCCGGGGAACCGGCGGGCAACTGGCAGGTGCAGGTGCTGACCGAGGCCGGGCAGATGATCGGCGTGCTGCGTTTCAAGGTGGCGGAGTAGCGGGTAGGTGGAGCACTGCAAAGTGACCGTGGGAGGCGCTTTAGCGGCGTTGGCGCGCAGCGCCCTTGATCGCGGCAGAAACCCCTCCCACCGGAGTCTCACCAGCCCCGAGCGCGCCCCTGGTGGCTGCGCCGCTTAGCCGAAGAACCAGTAGCACACGCCAATAGCCGCGAGTATCCCAGCAAAGTCCGCCAGCAGCGCGCAGCCCACGGCATGGCGAGCGCGCTGGATGCCGACCGCGCCGAAATACACCGCCAGCACGTAGAAGGTGGTCTCGGTGCTGCCCTGTACCGTCGCGGCCAACAAGGCGGGGAAGCTGTCGACACCGAAGGTCTGCATGGTCTCGATCAACATGGCCCGCGCGCCGCTGCCGGAGAAGGGTTTCATCAGCGCGGTGGGCAGGGCGTCGATAAAGCGGGTGTCCCAGCCCAGCCACTGGACCAGGCTGCGCACCCCGTCCAGGCCGAAATCCAGGGCCCCGGAAGCGCGGAATACGCCGATGGCGCAGAGCATGGCCACCAGATAGGGCAGCAGGCTCTTGGCTACATCGAAGCCTTCCTTGGCCCCTTCGATAAAGCTCTCGTAGACCGGCACCCGACGCCACGCGCCGACCACGAGAAACAGCAGGATCAGGCCGAACAGGGTGAGGTTGCCGAGCAGCGAGGACAGAGCCGCCAGGGCCGTGCTCGACAGCCCCGCCAGCAACGCCATAAAGCTGCCCAGCAGCAGCGCCCCGGGAATCAGGTAGGCCAGCACCACCGGATCCCACAGACGCAGGCGCTGGACCAGGGCCACAGCCAGCAGCCCGGCCAGGGTGGAGGCGCAGGTGGCCAGCAGAATCGGCAGAAACACCAGAGTCGGATCGTCCGCGCCTTGCTGCACCCGGTACATAAAGATCGACACCGGCAGCAGGGTCAGGGATGAGGTGTTGAGCACCAGAAAGAGGATTTGCGCGTTGCTTGCCACGCTCGGGCTGGGGTTGAGTTCCTGCAGGGCGCGCATGGCCTTGAGGCCAATCGGGGTGGCGGCATTGTCCAGGCCCAGGCCGTTGGCAGCGAAGTTGAGGGTGATAAAGCCTAGCGCCGGATGGCCGCGGGGGACTTCCGGCATCAGCCGCGCAAACAGCGGGCCAAGGGCGCGGCCGAGCAGATTGACCAGGCCGGCCTTTTCAGCGATGCGCAGAAAGCCCAGCCAGAGGGTCAGGGTGCCGAACAGCACCACCATGATTTCCACTGACAGCTTGGCCATGGCGAACAGGCTTTCGACCATGGCGGCGAACACCGCCGGGTCGTCGCCCAGTAGCCAGCGCGTCAGCGCGGCGAACGCCGCGACCACGAAAAAGCCCAGCCACAAGCCGTTAAGCATGCCCCATCCCCCTTAATGCGATGGGCGCGATGATAGCGCGGCCGGACCGGGCGTGCTTGGCGGTGATAAGCGGGTCCGCTGGCGGCCCGTGGCTTTAGCCCCGAGGGCGCCGGCCCATGATAAAGGACACGACAAACAGCACCAGAAACACCACGAAGAGAATCTTCGCGATACCCGTAGCCGTGCCGGCGATACCGCCGAAGCCCAATACGGCGGCGACGATGGCGATGATCAGAAAGGTAATGGCCCAACTTAACATGGTCTTGCTCCTTGGCCGCGATGGCCTGTTGACGAACGGGGCGGCGGGCCGCCCCGCCAGAGGTTACTGCAGGGAGTGCTTGAGGGCGCGCATGCGGTCATGGTTGGCACGGACCTTGGGCATTTCTACCGTCAGCAGTGCGTGCACGTCCGGCTCGGCGCTTTCCAGGGCATCCTCGAAGGCATGCAGGATGCGGTCTTCGGCTTCTTCCAGCTGAGCCACGTAAGTGGCTTCCTTGTCGCTGGTCAGGCTCGCCTTGGTGTCAGCATAGACCTGACGCAGTTTGCCGATGAAAGTGCCACCGCTGGCCGGGGTTTCCTGGTTGGCGGCGACCTTTACCGAAAGCGCACGAATCAGCTCGGTCTTGCTCTGCGACATGTCGCGGAACAGCACCTGCAGACGCACATCCTTCACTTCGTCGTGGGCGTGTTGATAAAACTGCTGGCCGTCACGGGTGATTTCGATCAGCTCGTTCAGTTGTGCGGTCTTGTCGGTCATCTTGTAGCTCCTTGGGCGCGCATGGCTTGCACGCTATTGGGCGGGTTGTAGCGGCCAGAGGGCCGCTGTCCGGATGAGTTAGCCGGCAACCTTCATGGCATCGGCATTGACCCCGCGAACGCCGCGGATATTGCGCGCGGTTTCGACGGCCAGTTGCTTCTGCGCACTGCTCGATACGCTGCCGCCGAGGCTGACCTGGCCATCCTTGGTGGTAACCGAGATGTCCAGGCCGTCCAGGTTGCGGCTGTAGATAAAGCTCGACTTCACCTTGCTGGTGATCCAGACGTCGCTGATGGCCTGACCGGCATCATCGGCGGCGTTCTGGGTCTTGGCCGCGGCAGTGGCGTCGCCGCTGACGCGGATCTGGTTATCGACCTTGCGCACGCCATCGGTGTTGCTCGCCAGGCTGCCGGCCAGGTCCTTGGCGGCCTGGCTCTGGGCATCACCACTGAGGGTGAGGTTGCCGTTGTCGGCCTGCACCTTGATATCCAGGCCCTCGGTATTGCTGTTCCACAGCAGCTTGGATTTCACCGTGGCCACCGTGGTGGCGTCGTCGAAACGCTGCGCCATGGTCGGCTTGCTGCTGACCTGGCTTTCCACGTTGGGGTCGACCTTGAGCTGGTTGTCGACCTTGGTCACGCCTTCGATGCCCAGGGCCAGTTGCTCGGCCAGGTCGCGCTCGACGGCGGTTTCGACATTGCCGGTGAGCTTGGCGCTGCCGTTTTCCACGTCCACGTCGATGGTGAAGGGATTGAGGTGACGATTAAGCGCGAAGGTGGTCCAGATCGAACCTTCCTGGCGAGCCTCGTTTAGCTGACGACTGGTATCGCCCTCGGCGGCGAAGGCACTGAAGGGCACCAGACCGATCAGGCCGGCGGTTGCGGTGGCCAGGGCCAGAGTTTTCAATTTATGCATGGCAGTTGCTCCAATGAGTAGCGATCAGTCAGCCGCTTACTGCAGCCGTTACCCATACTTCGCAAGCCCCGTGCCAGCCTTTTAAACAAAATATATTCTTTATTTTCAATTACTTAGATATTCATGCAAATACCTCCTGCATGCAGCTTGCATGATCGCCCAGGCAGCGCCGTGCAACTTGCACGACTTCCCGCGGACTAACCCTCTGCACTCGGGTTATGGAGAAGGACATGCACGCAACGGCGATGGAACAGAACAACGGGCGCATTCTGCTGGTCGATGACGAGTCGGCCATTCTGCGAACTTTCCGTTATTGCCTGGAGGACCAGGGCTATCGGGTCAGCACGGCCACCACCGCGGCCCAGGCCTATGCCCTGTTGCTGCGCCAGGTCTTCGACCTGTGTTTTCTCGACCTGCGCCTGGGTGCGGACGATGGCCTTGAAGTGCTGGCGCAGATGCGCCAGCAGGCCCCCTGGATGCGTGTGGTGATCGTCACTGCCCATTCGGCGGTGGACAGCGCGGTGGATGCCATCCAGGCCGGTGCCGCCGACTATCTGGTCAAGCCCTGCAGCCCCGAGCAGCTGCGCCTGGCCGCCGCCAAGCAGCTGGAAGCGCGGCAGATGGTCGAGCGCCTCGAGAGCCTGGAAGGCTATGTGCACAAGCCCGGCACCGACCTCGACTCGCAGAGCCCGGCGCTGATGGCAGTGCTGCAGACCGCCCGGCAGGTGGCCGACACCGATGCCAATATCCTGATTCTCGGCGAGTCCGGCACCGGCAAGGGCGAGCTGGCCCAGGCCATTCATCGCTGGAGCAAGCGCGCGAAGAAGTCCTGCGTGACCATCAATTGCCCATCGCTGAGCGCCGAACTGCTCGAGAGTGAATTGTTCGGCCATAGCCGCGGGGCCTTTACCGGGGCCAGCGAGAGCACCCTGGGGCGGGTCAGCCAGGCCGATGGCGGCAGCCTGTTTCTCGACGAGATCGGCGACTTCCCCTTGATCCTGCAGCCCAAGCTGCTGCGCTTTATCCAGGACAAGGCCTACGAGCGCGTCGGCGACCCGGTGACCCGCCAGGCCGACGTGCGGATACTCGCGGCCACCAACCTCAACCTCGACGAAATGGTGCGCGAGGGGCGCTTTCGCGAAGACCTGCTGTACCGTCTGAACGTCATCACCCTGACCCTGCCACCGCTGCGCGAGCGCCGCGAGGACATCCCCGACCTGGCCGAGCGGTTTCTCGCCCGTTTCGTGGTCGAGTATGCCCGCCCCGCCCGCAACTTCAGCGACGAAGCACGGGCGGCGCTGCTGGAGTACCCCTGGCCGGGCAATATCCGCGAACTGCGCAATGTGATCGAGCGCGCCAGCATTATCTGCACCGAGGCGCTGGTGCAGGTCAGCCATCTGGGGCTGAGCGTGCCCCACAACCACAGCCAGCCGCAGATCGGCGATCCGTTCAGCCTGGAGACCCTGGAAAAGGCCCATATCAGCGCCATTCTGGCCAATTGCGAGAGCCTCGATCAGGCCGCCAGAACCCTCGGCATCGACGCCTCGACCCTGTACCGCAAGCGCAAGCAGCTGAGCCTGTGACCCTGCGCAATCGCCTGCTGCTGAGCAGCGGCGCGCTGCTGACGGTGGCGCTGGTCGGCCTGTTGCTGGGGATCTTCAGCGTGCTGCAGCTGACTCAGGTGCAAAGCCAGGCGATGCAACGCAACCTGCAGATCATCGATGCCAGCCTGGGCCTGCGCCAGGAACAGGGCAAGCAGGTACTCCTGCTGTTGGCCGAAGACCTCGACCGCGTTGCGCTCGAGGCGTCCGACCAGCGCTTCCGCCAATGGCTGCAGCGCGCCGACGACAGCGCCATGGATGCCAGCGATCGCCAGGCCATTGCCCAGATCAAGCGCGCCTACGCCCCGTTCGACGAGCTGCTGGCCAAGCCGCTGACCGTGCGCCGCGAGCTGCTCAACAACGATCAGTTCGGCCAGGCCATGGATGTCCTCAGTGAACGCATCAATGCCGTGCAGCTGCGCTATGTCGCCGCCGTGGAGCAGGCAGAGGCCAGTTCGCGCCAGCGCGCCTGGCTGATCGCCGCGCTACTGGGGCTGATTGGCCTGGCCATGCTGCTGATCGGTTTCGCCAGCGCCCACGGCGTGGCCGAGCGCTTCGGCCAGCCGATCGAGGTGCTCGCGCGCGCCGCCGACCAGATTGGCCAGGGCGACTTTCAGGTCACCCTGCCCGTCACCCCGGTGGCGGAGATGTCCGCCCTGAGCCAGCGCTTCGGCCTGATGGCCGAGGCCCTGCGCGAATTCAAGAACAGCGACGTCGAGGCTTTGCAGGCCGAACAGCACCGCCTGCAGGCGGTGCTCGACAGCATCGACGATGGCCTGCTGATCTTCGACTGCCAGGGCCGCATCGAACACTTCAATCCGGTGGCGCGCCGGCAGCTGTGCTGGGACGCGCAGTACCTGGGTCGCGAACTTGGCGAGGCGCTGCAGCGCCCCGAGCTGAGCACCCAGCTGCAGCAGGTCCTGCAGGGCGAAAGCCTGGACGGCGAACAGGACGACCTGCAGATCGAGGTCGCCGGCGAAAAGCGCCTGCTGGCCTACAGCCTGTCGGCGGTCAGTCACGCCGAGGGCGGCTTTATGTGCGCGGTGATGGTGCTGCGCGATGTCACCGAACAGCGCATGTTCGATCGGGTGCGCAGCGAGTTCGTGCTACGCGCCTCCCACGAACTGCGCACCCCGGTCACCGGCATGCTGATGGCCTTGTCGCTGCTGCAGGAGCGCCTGGACTTCCCGCCGGCCTCGCGCGAGGCGGATCTGCTGAGCACCCTCGACGAGGAAATGCACCGGCTGCTGCGGCTGATCAACGACCTGCTGGACTTCTCGCGCTATCAGAACGGCCTGCAGAGCCTGAAACTGTCGAGCCAGACTCTGGAGCCCCTGCTGCGCCAGGCGCAGCAGCGCTTCAGCGCCCAGGCCGAGGAACTGGGAGTGGCCATCAGCACCCAGCTGCTGGCCGAGCTACCGCCACTGCAGATCGATCCGCTGCAGATCGAGCGGGTGCTCGACAACCTGATCGGCAATGCCCTGCGCCACAGCCAGCCAGGCGGTGAAATCCGCCTGCACGCCAGCCCCCAGGGCGGACGGGTGCTGATCAGCGTGGAAGACAGCGGCGAGGGCATTGCCCATAGCCGCCAGGCGCGGATCTTCGAGCCCTTCGTCCAGTTCGGCCAGCGCCGCGGTGGAGCCGGCCTGGGCCTGGCCCTGTGCAAGGAAATCGTCCAGCTGCACGGCGGTCATATCGGCGTGCGCTCCCAGGTCGGCCAGGGCGCGCAGTTCTACCTGCTATTGCCGGTCTCGCCTGACTCGGCCGCTACAAGCCAGTCGCTGCAGGCGTAATGCCTCAAGGCTGCATCTGCTGATTAAGCACCAGCAGCAGGGCGGCGGTTTCGGCATCCGGCTCGCCGTCGTAATTGGCCTGACGGTATTTCATCTGGAAGGCGGCCAGCACATTGCGCGTGGCCGTATCCAGCTCGCCATGTTCCGCCACCTCATAGCCCTGGCGCGCCAGTTGCGCCTGGAACCAGGCCACGCTGGGCAGGCTGACGCTGAACAGCGCCTGCTGGCGCGCCACCGCGGTGGCGTCCGGCCAGGGCACCAGCCCGGCGTCGGCCAGCTGCTTCCAGGGGAACAGCGGGCCGGGGTCGACCTTGCGCTGCGGGGCGATATCGCTGTGGCCGATGATGCTGCCAAGGGGCAACTGGTGGCGCTGCACGATGTCCTTGAGCAGCGGGATCAGCGCCTCGATCTGTGCCGGGGCGAAGGGCTGCCAGTAACGTCCGTTCGGGCCCTGATAAAAGCCCTGGTTGACCAGTTCGATACCGATAGTGGTGCCGTTGAGCCAGGTGCGCCCCTGCCACTGGCTGACCCCGGCATGCCAGGCGCGGCGGTCCTCATCGACCAGACGGTAGATGGTCGCGGGGCTGTCGCCGATCAGATAGTGGCTGCTCACCTCGCCCTCGGTCAGCAGCTGCAGCGAGCGCGCGAGATCGGTGGAGGTGTAATGCAGGACGATGTACTGCACCCGGCTGTTCTGGCCGACGGCGTTGTAGCGGGTGTCGATGCGCGGACCGCTGGCGCAGCCGGCGAGCAGGGCGAGACATAGGGCAAGACAGACAAATCTCATGGGCTGATATGCAATACGCTTTGCAGGTTGTCCAGCAGCATGTCGACGCTGAGCATGATCAACAGCATGCCCATCAGCCGCTCCACTGCGGTCAGCCCGCGGGGTCCAAGAAAACGCTGCAGCCACGAGGCCTGCAACAGAATAAATGCGGTCGCCGCCCAGGCCAGCAGCAGCGCGGCGTAGAGTTCCCAGAGCGGTCCCTCATGGGTGTTGCGCAGGGTCATCAGTACGGCCAGGGCCGAAGGCCCCGCCACCGCCGGAGTGGCCAGCGGCACCAGCATGGGCTCGCCATCCGGCACATCACCGAGCACGCCCTGCGGGCCAGGAAAGATCAGGCGCATGGCGATCACGAACAGGATGATACCGCCGGCGATCGCGGTTGCCTCCCTCGACAGGCCAAGGGCACTCAGCACTTTGTCACCAAAGGTGAGAAACAGCAGAAGCAGAGCCAGGGCGAACAGCAATTCGCGCGCGGCAATCCACAGGCGGCGCTTGGCCGGCACGTTCTTCAGCGCGGCGATAAAGATGGCGATATTGCCGAAGGGATCGGTGACCAGAAACAGCAGTACGGCGATGCCGAAAATATCCATGGTGGAACTCCTCAACAGGTTGTCGCAGTCTAGTGCCTGCGTACCTGTCAGGGGATAAAACGCCTTTGACACGGCAGATTGATAACGTCGGTCTAGTGGCCAGGCGGGAATGCACCGGCCCTGCTAGAATAAAACTCTACATAGACCATGGTTCTGTATAGCTATTGTATGGATTCGGAGGCCCGCCCCATGCGCGCGCTGTTGTGGTTCAAGAAGGACCTCCGCCTCGACGATCATCCGGCGCTGCAGGCCGGATTGAGCGCAGAATACCTGCTGCCCGTCTATGTGCTGGAGCCGCGGCAATTGCAGGCCAACGCCTTCGGCATGCGCCGCATGGGCGTGCACCGCGCGCGCTTCCTGCTGGAAAGCCTGGCGGCCCTGGATGGCGAATTGCGCCAGCGTGGCTCGCAGCTGCTGGTACTCGAAGGCGAGTCCGAGCAGCTGATTCCGCAGCTGGTGAGCAGCCTTGGCCTGCAGCAGGTGTTGACCCTGGAGGAGATCGCGCCTGATGAGCAGGCGCAGGTTGCCCGGGTGGCCGACCGCCTCGGCGAGGTGCCGCTGTTGCAGGCCCCGGCCAATAACCTGCTGCGCCGGGAAGAATTGCCCTGCGACCTGGCGCAGTTGCCAACGGTATTCAGCCGTTTCCGCGAGCGGGTCGAAGAACGTCTGCAAGTGTTTCAACCGCGCCACGCCCCGGAGCACCTGCCGCCCCTGCCAGATGGCGCGCAGGCCCTGATGCAGCCCATCCCGAGCCTGTCGCGGCTCGGCCTGGGGGAACCGCTCAGCGTCCCCGCCAGTGCCTTCCCCTTCGCCGGCGGCGAGCCCGCAGCGCTGGCACGGCTGCGCGATTACCTGTGGAAAAGCCAGGGCGTGCGCCAGTACAAGGAGACCCGTAACGGCCTGATCGGCAGTGAATATTCATCCAAGTTCTCGCCCTGGCTGGCCAATGGCAGCCTCTCTGCCCGCCGGGTAGTGGCCGAATTGCGCCGCCACGAGGCGCAGTTCACCCGCAATGAGTCGACCCAGTGGTTGTGGGTGGAAATGCTCTGGCGCGACTTCTTCCGCTGGACGTTGGCACGCCATGGTGCGGCCCTGTTCCAGGCCGCGGGGCTGAAGGGCGGCGACACTGCAGCGCGACCGCTCGACCGGCGCTTTCAGGCCTGGTGCCAGGGCTGTACCGGCATGCCGCTGGTGGACGCCAACATGCGCGAGCTGGCGGCGACCGGCTTTATCTCCAACCGCGGCCGCCAAGTGGTCGCCAGCTACCTGATCCATGATCTGCAGCAGGACTGGCGCTACGGCGCGGCCTGGTTCGAGGAACACCTGATCGACTACGACCCGGCCAGTAACTGGGGCAACTGGGCTTATCTGGCCGGGGTCGGCAATGACCCGCGGCAACAGCGGGTGTTCAATGCCCTGCGTCAGGCCCGGCAATACGACCCCGAAGCGCATTACGTCAGCCTCTGGCTACCTGAGTTGCGTAATCTTCCGCCAGCCTTGCGGCATACGCCGTTCCTGCTTGCCGACGGACAGTTGCGCAGCCTGGGTTACCCCCAGCTGACGCTTATCCCGGAGAGCTGGAAGCCCTATCTGAACAATGTCGCCTGACACTGTTGCAGCGGCGGCACCGGCGCGCCCTCAGCCCAGTTCGATTCTGTTGCGCCCGCCGCTCTTGGCCCGGTAGAGGGCCTGGTCGGCGCGTTCGAACACCATGTCGCTGCTGTCCGCGTCACGGTTGAAGGCACTGAGCCCGGCCGACAGGGTGATCACCACCCGTTCGCCACGGAAGTGGAAGGGGCACTGTTCGACCCCGTCGAGCAGGGTCTGCAGCAGTTGCCGACCGCCTTCCAGCGGGGTACTGGGAATCAGCAGGACGAATTCCTCGCCGCCGAAACGGGCAATAAAGTCGGTCTTGCGCATGCGCTTGGACAGTTCGCCGGCGATGATTTTCAGCACCTTGTCGCCGGCCAGGTGGCCATAGTTGTCGTTGATACGCTTGAAGTGATCGATGTCCAGCACCGCCAGCAGCAGCTCACCGCCATAGCGCTTCCAGCGCGCCATCTCCAGCTCCAGACGTTCGCTCCAGCCGGCGCGGTTGGCCAGGCCGGTAAGGGGGTCGATCAGAGCTTTCTGCCGCTGCTCCTCCAGATGATCGCGGAAGTTCTGCGCCTCCTGCTCCATCTCGCTGACCTTCTGCCCCAGCGCCTGTAGCCGCTGAGCCACTTCTTCCTCACGGCCGTCGCGATGGCGCTGATGTTCGGTGACAGTCTGCAGCAGGCCATCGAGACGCGTCTCCAGGGACTGCTTGAGGCTTGGCAGGTCGGCCGCTTCCTGCACGCTGGCCTGCAGGTTGTTGACCTGCTCGCGCAACTCCAGGTTGAAACTGCGGGCGATATGCACCGACTCGCTATAGCCCTCGTGGGCTTCGTTGAGCGTGCCGAGAAACGAGGCCAGGCGTTCATTGAGCTGTTTCAGGTAGCTGGCGAACTCGCGCTGACCGCTGTCGGTGACCGCCAGCACCAGCACCGCCAGGTCATCCAGCACGGCCACCAGCTCGTACCAGTTCAGGCCGCCACGCACCCGTTGGCGCAGAGCATCGCCCTGAGGGCGGTGATTGGACGGCAGCTCCAGTTCATCGAGCAGGCCGAGCAGGCTCTCGCCGATATGCGGGGCCACGGCGCTATAACCGGGCTCGGGAAGCTCAGGCAGGACATAGGCTGGGTCGACCACCCCCTCGGTTGACGCAGTCGTTTCAGCTGGCAGTGCGGCGCGCGGCACGACTGCGGCCGCAGGTGGCGGCTCTGGCTCTGGCTCAGCGTCTACCGGGGCAGCTGCTGGCGCTGACAGTTCGCGGCCCGGGCGTACCGGAGCCTCAACAGGCGGTTGCGGGGTTTCAGGCTGGCCAACGACAGCGGGGCCCGCCATGTCGGCCGGACTGCCAGCAGGACTCGCAGGCGCAGCCTCCTTGCCGCCAAACAGGCGCTGGAGAAACCCTGGGCGCTCCGCACCGGGCTCAACCTCAAGCACTGCCAGGGCTTGCTGTTGCAGGCTACCTAATTCACTGAGCAGCGCGGGCAGTTCGCGCGGCTGGCTGGCCCGTTCCTCGATGCGCTTGGCAAACTGCTTGAGCGCTTTGCGCACCTCCCGCGGGGGATCCAGCGCCAGCAGCTGGGAGGTCAGGTTGGTGACCCCGGAGATATTCTGCGCGGCGCGCTCCTGGCGACGTTTTTCCGAATCCAGTACGGCTTTTTCCAGGCGCGGAATCAGGGCTCCCAGGCCGCTGTCGATATCGTCGCGGCGCAGGATGTCGCGCAGTTCCTGCATGCATTGGTCGACGGCCTTGTCACTGCCTTCGGCGGCCAGGGAGCTGCGTACCAGGCCGCGCCTGAGCAGGTCGAGCCGGGCTTCCCAGCGCCGTTCCAGTTGTTCCTGTTGCTCCAGGCTCTGCAGATATTTGCTTTTCCAACGCTGGGCATCGTCGGTCATGGTTGCGATTCGCTATTAGGGCTCTATCAGCATAGGCGTTGGCGGGCGGCAGAGTGAACTGGGCAAGCGAATCTGCATGGCCACGGGCAGGTGATCGGAGATCGCGTGTGACAGTACTTCACAGCGCTCCAGTTGCAAGCCCGAGCTGAGCAGGATGTGATCGAGACAGCGTTGCGGTTGCCAGCTGGGGAAGGTGGCTTCGATCTGCGGTGCCAGCAGACCGAGGTCGCGCAGCGGTGAATGCTCCAGCAGGTCGCTGGCGTGGGTATTCATATCACCCATCAGCACCTGATGCCGATAGTCGCCGATCAGTTCGCGGATATAGGCCAGCTGACGGGTACGGGTGCGCGCCCCCAGGGCCAGGTGCATCATCACCACCACAATGGCCTCGGCCCCTTCGCCGAGACGCACCAGAATCGCGCCCCGGCCGGCCGGCCCAGGCAGTGGGTGATCTTCCAGCAGGGTCGGGCGCAGACGACTGAGGACGCCATTGCTGTGCTGGGCAAAACGCCCGAGATTGCGGTTGAGTTGCTGGTACCAGTAGGGGAAGGCCCCCAGATGGGCCAGGTGTTCGACCTGATTGACGTAGCCAGAGCGCAGGCTGCCGCCATCGGCCTCCTGCAGGGCCACCAGGTCGAAATCGCCGAGCATGTTGCCAATCCGTTGCAGGTTGCTGGCGCGCCCCGCATGGGGCAGCAAGTGCTGCCAGCTGCGGGTCAGGTAGTGGTGATAGCGCTGGGTGCTGATGCCGACCTGGATATTGAAGCTGAGCAGGCGCAGGCAACCGTCACTGGGCCAGTCGCCGGCTGGCGCACAAGCCGCGTTGATCTGTGGGTCGCACAGACCAACGGTGCGGCGGGCGGGGCGGCGGCGCAGCATCGGCGCGGCCGCCGCTTACTGGGCCGCTCGCTCTTTGCCGATCAGGTGGTCGGCCACCTGCAGTACCTTCTGTGGGCCACCGGCGCTGCCGATGTCGAAGCGGTATTTGCCGTTGACCACCATCACCGGTACGCCGCTGATCTGGTAGGCCATGGCCAGTTTCTTGGCCTTTTCCAGCTGGCTTTTCACCCCGAAGGAATTGTAGGTCTTGAGGAAGGTGTCCTTATCGATGCCTTCGCCCGCGAGGAAGTCAGCCATCTCTTCCGGGGTTGCCAGCTTCTTGCCCTGTTTGTGGATGCCATCGAATACGGCGGCGTGCACCTTAGGCCCGGCCTTCATCGCTTCGAGGGTGATAAACAGCTGGCCGTGGACGTTCCACATGCCGCCGAACATGGCCGGGATGCGCACGAAATTGACGTCATCCGGCAGCTGCTCGACCCAGGGGTTGAGGGTCGACTCGAACTGGTAGCAATGGCCACAGCCATACCAGAACAGCTCGACCACTTCGATCTTGCCCGGCTTGGCAATCTGTACCGGATTATTCAGCTCGACATACTGCTTGCCGGCTTCGAATTCGGCATGAGCCGTCGCGCCAAACAGGCTGGCCACCATCAGGGTGGCACTGAGAATCAGGTTACGCATGCGTTACTCCTTGGTTATAAACGGTGCGCAGTGACGAACCATGGTTCGACCAGCGGGGTACAGGCAGGTTCAATCTATTGTAGCGATGCATGCAACGAAAATGGGTGGCCTAAGCCACCCATTTTCTACTACAGGATTTTGCCTGCTGGCGCGATCAGTGCAGACCTTGCACGAAGCTGGAAACCGCCTCGATATCCTTGTTGCTCAGCTTGGCCGCGATGGCGCGCATGATCATGCTGTCGCCATCGTTGGTGCGGTTGCCTTCGCGGAAATCGGTCAGTTGCTTGGCCAAATAGGTAGCATGCTGGCCACCCAGTTTCGGGTAACCGGCGGCAGCCAGGCCAGCACCATTAGGCGAATGGCAACCGATGCAGGCCGGCATGCCTTCGGCCAGCTTGCCACCGCGGAACAGGGCTTCACCACGCTCGATCAACTTCGGATCGGCTGCGCCGACACTCATCTGCTGACTGGCGAAGTATGCGGAAATGTCCGCCATGTCCTGATCGCTGAGGTTATCCAGCAAGCCAGTCATCTCAACGATCGGACGGGCACCCGACTTGATGTCCTGCAACTGCTTGAGCAAGTAACGTTCGCCTTGCCCAGCCAGCTTGGGGAAGTTCGGGGCAGCACTGTTGCCATCAGCACCATGGCAGGCACCACATACGACAACCTTGGCCTGGCCGGCTTCGGCGTCACCTGCGGCGTGGGCCAGGCCGGAGAGGCCCAGGGTCAACAGCAGACTCACGATTACTTTGTTCATCAGCTAATCCAATTTACGGCTAAGAGAAAGAGTTTATAAGCTGGGCTTACTCGGTCATCAACTTGATGACGGCTTGGTAATCCTCGGCCGAGCAGTCCATGCACAGACCGCGTGGCGGCATGGCATTCAAGCCATTGGTCACGCTCAGCACCAATGCATCCATACCTTTGGCCAAACGTGGCTCCCAAGCGGCCTTGTCGCCTTTCTGTGGCGCGGTCGGAATCGCCCCATTATGGCAAACACCACATGCACGAGCGTATACGGCTTCCGGGTCTTGTGCGGCCTGGGCATTGAACGAGAGCATCAGCACACCGGCCACAATCAGCAATTTTTTCATCAGACCAACCTCATCAGGGAGGGGAACGTACCGCGTTCTTTGCGCGGATGATCTAAAGCGTTCCCGTGAACACTTGTCCAGCGGATGGGAGAAAGCGCACACAAAATCTGCGCCATTATATACTGGCGTCATTGAAACTGAAACGACGCAGCTTGCCGCGCTGCATGTTGCAAGGCAGCCTGCGCGCTTATGTCGCAAGGGCAGCGCGCCCGCAACGCCCCTATACGCACGCCCTCACGGATACCCAGATGCAAGCCAAGAACCCTATTATCGGTCTGTGCCAACAGGCCAGCTTCCTTATCAGCGCCGCCAAGGTCGACCAGTGCCCGGAAGATTTCGGCCATGAAGTGGCCTTCGCCGGACGCTCCAACGCCGGCAAGTCCAGCGCCCTGAATACCCTGACCCACGCCAGCCTGGCGCGCACCTCGAAGACCCCGGGGCGTACCCAGCTGCTCAACTTCTTCCGCCTCGACGACGAGCGTCGCCTGGTCGACCTGCCGGGTTATGGCTACGCCAAGGTGCCGATCCCGCTGAAGCTGCACTGGCAGAAACACCTGGAAGCCTACCTGGGCAGCCGCGAGAGTCTGCGCGGACTGATGCTGATGATGGATATCCGTCACCCGCTGACCGAATTCGACATCCTGATGCTGGATTGGGCCACGGCCAGCGAGATGCCCATGCATATCCTCCTGACCAAGGCCGACAAACTGGCCTTCGGCGCAGCCAAGACCGCCCTGCTCAAGGTCCAGCAGGACATTCGCAAGGGCTGGGGCGAACGGGTCAGCATCCAGCTGTTTTCCGCCCCCAAGCGCATAGGCATCGAAGACGCCCAGGCGGTGCTGGCCGAATGGCTGCAACTGGGCGAATTCGCCCTGCCGGACGATGAACAAGCCGAAGCCTGATTAAGCTCGCCAGGGACGGCGAAGAGAATAAATTGCCGTGAGCAATTTTTAACGCTGCGCCCGCAGGGTGGCAGTCATGGCTGGCGGGCCAAAAAAAACCCCGAACTTCTTATGGGGGAGGGAAGTTCGGGGTTTAAGTGTCTGAACCGCTAGGGCGGGGGTTCAGATGTCTGCCAACACTTAACACAACAAGGAGCATTGAAGGCTTTAAGGGCCATTCGTAATCTCTGACTGCCGGGTCTGAAGCAAAGTTCAGCCTTTTTCTTGAACCGATTAACTATAAAAACCAATCAATTAATGCGCTTTGGTTTTAAGCCTTGCAGGGTCTGGCCCGCGCACCGCAGCACCGGCCACTGCGCCGATTAGTGGGCCTCGTCCCAGTTGTTGCCCACACCCACTTCCACCAGCAGCGGCACATCCAGCTCGGCGGCCGCGCTCATCAGTGCCTTGATCCGCTCACTGACCTGCTCGACCAGATCCTCGCGCACCTCCAGCACCAGTTCGTCGTGAACCTGCAGAATCACCTTGGCGTCCAGGACCGACTCGCTCAGCCAGTTGTCCACCGCGACCATGGCGCGCTTGATGATGTCCGCCGCCGTGCCTTGCATCGGCGCGTTGATCGCCGTGCGCTCGGCCGCCTTGCGCAGCCCCTGGTTCTTGGCATGGATATCCGGCAGGTACAGGCGGCGACCGAACAGGGTTTCCACATAGCCCTGCTCAGCCGCCTGCTCACGGGTGCGCTCCATATAGGCCAGCACGCCGGGATAACGGTGGAAATACACATCGATATAGGCCTGGGCCTGCTTGCGGTCGCAGCCGATCTGTTTGGCCAGGCCGAAGGCGCTCATGCCGTAGATCAGGCCGAAGTTGATCGCCTTGGCGCTGCGCCGCTGATCGCTGCTGACTTCATCCAGCGGTACGCCGAACACCTCGGCCGCGGTGGCCTTGTGCACGTCGCGGCCATGGCGGAAGGCGTCCAGCAGACTCTCGTCCTTGGCCAGGTGGGCCATGATGCGCAGCTCGATCTGCGAATAGTCCGCCGCCAGCAGCTGGTAACCCTTGGGCGCGACGAAAGCCTGGCGAATCCGCCGGCCCTCGGCGGTGCGGATCGGGATGTTCTGCAGATTTGGATCGGTTGACGACAAGCGCCCGGTGGCGGCCACCGCCTGGTGATAGCTGGTGTGGATGCGCCCGGTGCGCGGGTTGATCTGCTCCGGCAAACGGTCGGTGTAGGTACTTTTCAGCTTGCTCAGGGTGCGATACTGCATCAGCACCTTGGGCAGTTCGAAGTCCTGCTCGGCCAGTTCCGCCAGCACCGCTTCGGCGGTGGACGCCTGACCCTTGGCGGTCTTGCTGATGATCGGCAACCCGAGCTTCTCGTAGAGAATCACCCCGAGCTGCTTGGGCGAGGCCAGATTGAACTCCTCGCCGGCGATCTCGAAGGCCTGACGCTCCAGGGCCACCAGCTTCTCGCCCAGCTCGTTGCTTTGCAGGCCGAGCAGCTTGGCATCCACCAGCGCACCCTGGCGCTCGATACGCGCCAGCACCGGCACCAGCGGCATTTCGATCTCCTGCAGCACCTTGGCCAGGCTCGGCTCCGCCGAAAGCTTGGCCCACAGGTGCTGGTGCAGACGCAGGGTCACGTCGGCATCCTCGGCGGCATAGGGCGCGGCCTGGGCCAGATCGATCTGGTCGAAGGTCAGCTGCTTGGCCCCTTTGCCCGCGATGTCCTCGAAACGGATATTGCTGTGATCCAGGTACTTGAGCGCCAGGCTGTCCATATCGTGACGGGTGGCGGTGGAGTCCAGCACGTAGGATTCGAGCATGGTGTCGAAGGCCACGCCCTGCACCGCGATGGGCGTGCTGGCATTGGCGAGAATATTGATGTCGTACTTGGCGTGCTGACCGACCTTGGCTTTGTTCGGGTCTTCGAGAATCGGCTTGAGCGCCTGCAGCACTGCATCGCGATCGAGCTGAGTCGGCACGCCCATATAGCTGTGGGCGACCGGGATATAGGCCGCCTCGCCGGCCTTGACCGCAAAGGACAGGCCGACCAACTGAGCCTGTTGCGCATCCAGGCCGGTGGTTTCGGTATCGAAGGCGATCAGTTCGGCGCTGCGCAGTTTCTCCAGCCAGACGTCGAACTGCGCCTGCTCGAGGATGCACTGATAATCGCCCAAGGGCGGCGCAGCGGGCGCAACAGCGGCGGCCTCGTCAGCGGCCGGCACGGCTGCAGCGACCTCGGGTGCGGCACTGGCGCTGGACGTCAGGGCGAACAGATCGTCGGCAGCCGGCAGAGCCTGTGGCTTAACCGCGGCGGCCGGGTTGCTGCGCAGCAGTTCATCGCGCCAGCTCTTGAATTCCAGTTCGGCATACAGCTCCACCAGTGCCGGCACATCCATCTGCCCCGGATGCAGCGCCTCGATCTGGATATTCAGTGGCACATCGAGCTTGATGGTGGCCAGCTCGTAGGACAGGTAGGCCATGTCGCGGTGTTCTTCGAGCTTGGCCGGCAGGGTCTTGGCCCCGCGAATCGGCAGCGCCGGCACCTTGTCGAGGTTGGCGTAGAGCACATCGAGGCCGCCGCCTACACCGACCAGCAGGCCCAGGGCGGTCTTTTCGCCCACGCCGGGGACGCCGGGAATGTTGTCGACCTTGTCGCCCATCAGCGCCAGGTAGTCGATGATCAGCTCGGGACCGACACCGAATTTCGCTTTCACGCCATCGATGTCATAGACGCTACCGGTCATGGTGTTGACCAGGGTAACGTGCGGGCAAACCAGCTGGGCCATGTCCTTGTCGCCGGTGGAGATCACCACGTCGCGGCCCTCGCCGGCGCACTGGCGGGCCAGGGTGCCGATCACGTCGTCGGCCTCCACGCCTTCGACGCACAGCAGCGGATAACCCAGGGCCTTGACGCTGGCGTGCAGCGGCTCGATCTGCAAACGTAACTCGTCCGGCATGGACGGGCGATTGGCCTTGTACTCGGCGAACAGCGCGTCGCGGAAGGTGCCGCCCTTGGCGTCGAATACCACCGCGAAGGGGCTGTCCGGGTACTGCTTGCGCAGGCTCTTGAGCATATTCAGCACACCCTTGACCGCGCCGGTGGGCAAACCCTTGGAGGTGGTCAGCGGCGGCAGGGCGTGAAAGGCGCGGTACAGGTAAGAAGAACCGTCAACCAGAACGAGAGGGGCTTGGCTCATGAGCAGGATCAACCTTTTCGGCGGGGGCGGCGGTAGAATGGCCACACCATTGGAATCAAAGGGACAAGGTTATCATGCGCGCACTCAATCGCCTGTTGCTGGCCAGCCTGCTGGCATTCACCACCCTGGCCGCTCACGCCGAAGACCCGGTCTCCGCCGATCCAGACGTGACCATCCGCCAGGATGGCGACCGCACCATCCATGAATACCGGGTCAACGGCTTTCTCTACGCGGTCAAGGTCATCCCCAAAGGCGGCAAGCCGTACTTCCTGGTACGCGCCGACGGCAGCGATGGCAACTTCGTCCGTTCGGACAGCCCGGATATGTTGATTCCGGCCTGGGAAATTTTCAGCTGGTAAGAAGGCAGTTCTGCAATGTCGGTGTTTACCCCGCTTGAGCGCCATGAGCTCGAGGACTTTCTTGCCCCCTATGGCCTGGGTCGCTTGCGCGACTTCCAGGGCATAGCCGCGGGCAGCGAGAACAGCAACTTCTTCGTCAGCCTGGAGAGTGGCGAATTCGTTCTGACCCTGATCGAACGCGGCCCCAGCAGCGATCTGCCGTTCTTTATCGAACTGCTCGACGTGCTGCATGACGCCGGCCTGCCCGTGCCCTACGCCCTGCGCACCGACAGCGGGGAGGCCCTGCGCAGCCTGGCGGAAAAGCCGGCACTGCTGCAGCCACGCCTGGCCGGCCAGCATGTGCACGAGGCCAACCCGCATCACTGCCAGGAAGTGGGCAGGCTGCTGGCGCACATTCACCTGGCCACCCGCGGTCAGGTCCTGGAGCGCCAGAGCGACCGCGGCCTGGACTGGATGCTGGCCGAGGGGCCGAGCCTGGCCCTGCAGTTGCCGGACAACCAGCTGCCGCTGCTGCGTGATGCCCTGGCGGAAATCCATGCGCTCAAGCCGCGGATTCTGGCTCTGCCACGGGCCAACCTGCATGCCGACCTGTTCCGCGACAACGTGCTGTTCGACGGCAACCACCTGAGCGGGGTGATCGACTTCTATAACGCCTGCTCGGGGCCGATGCTCTACGACCTGGCGATTGCCCTGAACGATTGGTGCTCTTGCGCAGACGGCAGTCTCGACGGCAAACGCGCTCAGGCGCTGCTGGGTGCCTATGCGGCGCTGCGGCCGTTTACCGCGGCAGAGGCCGAGTTGTGGCCAGCCATGCTGCGCATCGCCTGCGTGCGCTTCTGGCTGTCACGCCTGATCGCCGCACAATCCTTCGCCGGCCAGCAGGTGCTGATCCACGATCCGAACGAGTTCCAGCGGCGTCTGGCCGAGCGCCAACAGGTGGAGCTGGCGCTGCCGTTCGCCTTCTAGGAAGTGGCGCTGATTACAGCGCCTCCAGACAGCTCGCCAGCTCATTAGCCAGGTTTTCCAGCAGAGCCTCATAGCCGTTGGCATCCACGGGCAATGCGCCGCCCATGGCGTCCAGTTCGGCCAGGGTGACCGGCAGACCAGCGCTCAGGGTTTGCGCCAGGCGTGGGCGAAATGGCGGCTCACTGAAAACGCAGGTCGGCCCGGTTTGTTGCAGGCGTTTACGCATGGCGGCGACGTGCTGGGCACCTGGCTGCACTTCACCGAGTACGCTGAGCACCCCGGCGTGCTTGAGGCCATAGGCCGCCTCGAAGTAGTCGTAGGCTTCGTGGAAGACGAAGTAAGGCTTGCCGGCCAAGCCGTTCAGACGCGTTTTCAGCCGCTGATCCAATGCATCCAGGCGCTTGCCGAACGCCTCGGCATTGGCCTGGTAACGCGCGGCATTGTCGGGGTCAGCCAGCGCCAGGTCGGCGGCGATCTTGCCGGCGATCACCCGGGCATTGGCCGGCTGCAACCAGAGGTGAGCGTCCAGGCTGCCGGGGCGGTGCGCATGGTCATGCTGGTCGGCGTCTGCGTGATCATCCTGATGCTCGGCATGTTGCCCTTGGCTATCGCCAAAATGGCGCAAGGATATACCCGGCACATCCTGCACGACCACGCTCGGCTTGTCGCGACCGGCCAGTACCCGCGGCAGAAAGCTTTCCAGATCCGGACCGATCCAGTACAGCAGGCCGGCATCGCGCACGCGGCGCACATCGGAGGGGCGCAGCGCGTAGTGGTGCGGCGAAGCGCCCGGCGGCAGCAGTACATCGGGCTGGCCGAGGCCATCCTGCACGGCAGCGGCAATCAGCTGCAGCGGCTTGATGCTGGTCAGCACCCGCACATCGGCTTGAACCGCGAAACTCAGAGGAAAAGTGATCAACAACAGGCCTAAAGCCGGAAAAAGACGCGACACGGGGAGCACTCAAACAGGAAGGAACGGGTAATATAATAACGTCTCTCGCCTTATTCGTCGTTGCCCATGACCCAAGCGCCTCTGGCTTCACGCCCACACGACCATTCCCACTGCGTCAGCCATGCCCTGGCCGAAGCGGAAAGCATCTGCACGCGCCAGGGTTTGCGCCTGACCGCTCTGCGCAAGCGCGTGCTGGAGCTGGTCTGGGCCAGCCACAAGCCGCTGGGGGCCTACGATATTCTCGGCGTATTGAGCGATGAAGATGGCCGCCGCGCCGCACCGCCGACCGTCTACCGCGCCCTGGATTTCCTTCTGGAAAACGGCCTGGTGCACCGGATTTCCTCGCTCAACGCCTTTGTCGGCTGCAGCCACCCGGAGCACGCCCATCAGGGCCAGTTCCTGATCTGCCGCAGCTGCCACGCCGCCATCGAACTGGAACAGCCGGCGATCAGCGAGGCGATTGTCGCCAGCGCCGCGGCGGTGGGTTTTGCCGTGGAAGGCCAGACCGTGGAAGTGGTCGGTCTGTGCGCCGGTTGCAGGGAGTCGCTATGAGCGATGCGTTGATCCGTCTCGCCGGTATTGGCGTGACCTTCGCCGGGCAGAAGGTGCTGCAGGACGTGCAACTGCGCGTCAAGCCGGGGGAAATCGTCACCCTGATCGGCCCCAACGGGGCCGGCAAGACCACCCTGGTGCGCGCCGTACTCGGCCTGCTCAAGCCCGATAGCGGCAGCGTCTGGCGCAAGCCCAGGCTGCGCATCGGCTATATGCCGCAGAAGCTGCATGTGGATGCCACCCTGCCGCTCTCGGTGCTGCGTTTTCTCCGCCTGGTCCCCAGCGTGAAGCGCGAACAGGCCCTGGCGGCGCTGGCCGAAGTGGGGGCCGAACAGGTGATCGACAGCCCGCTGCAGAGCATCTCCGGCGGCGAACTGCAGCGCGTGCTGCTGGCCCGGGCACTGCTGCGCGAGCCCGAACTCCTGGTGCTCGACGAACCGGTGCAGGGCGTCGACGTCAGCGGCCAGGCCGAGCTGTATCGGTTGATCACCCAGCTGCGCGACCGCCATGGCTGCGGCGTGCTGATGGTGTCCCACGACCTGCACCTGGTGATGAGCACCACCGACCAGGTGGTCTGCCTCAACCGTCACGTCTGCTGCTCCGGCCACCCCGAGCAGGTCAGTTTCGACCCGGCCTTCGTCGAGCTGTTCGGCCAGGACGCCAAGAGCCTGGCGATCTATACCCACCATCACGACCACGAACACGACCTGCATGGCGCGGTGGTCGGGGAAACACCCACCGGCCTGAGCATCAAGGGCCCGGTCAAACCCCATGTCCACGGAGACGACTGCAAGCATGGCTGATTTCCTGCTCAACGCCCTGCTTGCCGGCCTGGCTCTGGCCCTGGTCGCCGGCCCCCTGGGTTCCTTCGTGGTGTGGCGGCGCATGGCCTATTTCGGCGACACCCTGTCCCACGCCGCCCTGCTCGGCGTCGCCCTCGGCCTGATGCTCGACGTCAGCCCGACCCTGGCGGTAACCGTCGGCTGCGTGCTGCTGGCGGTGCTGCTGGTGACCCTGCAAAGCCGCCAGCCGCTGGCCTCGGACACATTGCTCGGCATTCTGGCCCACAGCACCCTGTCCCTGGGTCTGGTGGTGCTGAGCTTTATGCGCGATGTGCGCATCGACCTGATGGGCTACCTATTCGGCGACCTGCTGGCCGTCGGCCCCACTGATCTGGCCTGGATCATCGGCGGCAGCGCCCTGGTGCTGGTGCTGCTGGCGCTGCTCTGGCGGCCGTTGCTGGCGATTACCGTGCATGAGGAGCTGGCCAAGGTCGAAGGCCTGCCGGTGGCGGCGATTCGCCTGAGCCTGATGCTGCTGATCGCCGTGGTGATCGCCGTGGCCATGAAGATAGTCGGGGTGCTGCTGATCACCTCGCTGCTGATCATTCCCGCCGCCGCCGCCCAGCGCCATGCGCGCACTCCGGAGCAGATGGCCTTCGGGGCCAGCCTGCTGGGAATAGTCGCGGTATGCGGCGGGCTCAGCCTGTCGTGGTTCCAGGACACCCCGGCCGGGCCGTCCATCGTGGTGTCCGCCGCCAGCCTGTTTCTGCTGAGTTTTGCCCTGCCCCGACGCACGGCCTGAAAGATTGGTTCTGCCCGATTCGGCCGTGTAAACTTGCGCGTTTTTTGCACAATGCGAGACGCGCAGTGAGCGGGTCGTTGACATTGCGGGGCCAGGCGCTCGCCCTGGTTCTCGTTCCGGCCGGCTGACCGCGCCCGCTCATCAGCCCACAGGGTTGACCACGCGGGACAAGCGTATCGGCAGGCTTGCCCGATCGCGTCCATGGACGCTGGCCAGACGGCCTCGGACAGACGCGAAACTAATGCAATTTAGCTATAACCATAGGTCTACAAAGATTTTTGCGGCCTAAACAGCGCCGGGTAGACTACGCAACCTCTGCGCCTACCCGGCCGTTCAAGCAAACCCAAAAGGTTTAACCCGTGATCAACTTCCACCAGGTGCACAAGGCGTATCGCGTCAGTGGCCAGGATATTCCCGCCCTGCGGCCCACCGACCTGCAGATCGGCCGTGGCGAAGTGTTCGGCATCATCGGCCACTCCGGTGCCGGCAAGAGCACCCTGCTGCGCCTGATCAACCGTCTGGAAACGCCTTCCGGCGGGCGTATCGAGATCGACGGCGAAGAGGTCACCGCCCTCGACGCGGCCGGCCTGCGCCGTTTCCGCCAGCGGGTCGGGATGATCTTCCAGCACTTCAACCTGCTGTCCTCGAAGACCGTCGCCGACAACGTCGCCCTGCCGCTGAAACTGGCGGGTGAGCTGTCGCGCAGCGCCATCAACACCCGCGTCGCCGAGTTGCTGGCACGGGTTGGCCTGCAGGATCACGCCAATAAATACCCCGCACAGCTCTCCGGCGGGCAGAAACAGCGCGTCGGCATCGCCCGCGCCCTGGCCACCGAGCCGAAGATCCTGCTGTGCGACGAGGCCACCAGCGCCCTCGACCCGCAGACCACCGCCTCGGTGCTGCAGTTGCTGGCCGAGATCAACCGCGAGCTGGGCCTGACCATCGTGCTGATCACCCACGAGATGGACGTGATCCGCCGGGTTTGCGACCGCGTGGCGGTGATGGATGCCGGCAGCATTGTCGAGCTGGGCCCGGTGGCCCAGGTCTTTCTGCACCCGCAACATGCCACCACCAAGCGCTTCGTCCAGGAGGCCGAGCAGGTCGACGAAAACGAGCAGCATGACGATTTCGCCCATGTGCAGGGCCGCATCCTGCGCCTGACCTTCCAGGGCGAGGCCACCTATGCACCGTTGCTGGGTAGCGTGGCGCGGGAAACCGGGGTGGATTACAGCATCCTGGCCGGGCGTATCGACCGCATCAAGGACACCCCCTACGGCCAGCTGACCCTGGCCCTGACCGGCGGCGACCTCGACGCCGCCCAGGCGCGCTTTGCTGCCGCCGACGTGCACCTGGAGGTGTTGCGCTGATGGACGCCCTACTGACCCGTCTGCTGCCGAACGTCGATTGGGCGGAAATCGGCTACGCCAGCCTCGACACCCTGAGCATGCTCGGCGGCTCGCTACTGTTCACCGTGATCCTCGGTCTGCCCCTGGGGGTGCTGCTGTTCCTTACCGGCCCACGGCAGATGTTCGAGCAGAAGGCCCTCTACGGCGGCTTGTCGCTGCTGGTGAATATTCTGCGTTCGGTACCCTTCGTGATCCTGCTGATCCTGATGATCCCCTTCACCGTGCTGGTCACCGGCACCTCGCTGGGGGTCGCCGGGGCCATTCCGCCGCTGGTGGTGGGGGCCACGCCGTTCTTCGCACGGCTGGTGGAAACCGCCCTGCGCGAGGTGGACCGCGGCATTATCGAAGCGACCCAGGCCATGGGGGCGAGCACCCGCCAGATCGTGTTCAACGCCCTGCTGCCTGAGGCCCTGCCGGGCATCTTTGCCGCCGTGACGGTCACCGCCATCACCCTGGTGTCCTACACCGCCATGAGCGGCCTGATTGGCGGCGGTGGTCTGGGCGACCTGGCGGTGCGTTACGGCTATCAGCGTTACCAGCCAGACGTGATGGCGGTGACGGTGATTCTGCTGCTGGTGCTGGTGCAGATCCTGCAAAGCGTCGGCGACCGGCTGGTGGTGCACTTTTCCCGCAAATAGATTTTTTGACGTGGTGCGGCTACCGACCGCCCAAACCCTATTCAACAAGGAGCTTTATGATGAAAAAACTGATCGCTGCAGTCGCTGCCCTGGCAGCCTTCTCCGCCCAGGCCGAAAGCCTGAGCGTGGCGGCCACTGCCGTCCCCCACGCGGAAATCCTCGAGTTCGTCAAACCGGCCCTGGCCGCCGAGGGCGTTGAGCTGAACATCAAGGTCTTCACCGACTACGTGCAGCCCAACGTGCAGGTCGCCGAGAAGCGCCTGGACGCCAACTTCTTCCAGCACCAGCCGTACCTGGACGAGTTCAACAAGAGCCGCGGTACCGAGCTGAGCAGCGTTGCCGGCGTGCACGTCGAGCCCTTCGGTGCCTACTCCAGCCAACACAAGAGCCTGGCCGATCTGCCCCAGGGTGCCAACGTGGTCATCCCCAACGACGCCACCAACGGCGGCCGTGCCCTGCTGCTGCTGCAGAAGGCCGGGGTGATCACCCTCAAGCCGGAAGCGGGCATCCTCGCCACGCCCAAGGACATTGTGGAAAACCCGAAAGCCATCAAGGTGCGTGAGCTGGAAGCGGCCACCCTGCCGCGAGTGCTGACCCAGGTCGATCTGGCGCTGATCAACACCAACTACGCCCTGGAAGCCAAGCTCAACCCGACCCAGGATGCCCTGGTGATCGAAGGCAGCGACTCGCCCTACGTCAACATCCTGGTGGCGCGCCCGGACAACAAGGACAGCGCCGCCATGCAAAAGCTGGCCAAGGCCCTGAACAGCGCCGAGGTGAAGGCCTTTATCGCCGAGAAGTATCAGGGTGCCGTGGTTCCGGCGTTCTAAGCCGAACACTCGCGTTACGCTACAGAGAGCCCGCCCCGTGCGGGCTTTTTGTTGCCGGCGAGTTTATGGCACGCGCGCCCGCTGCCAGCAGGCAGTCGAGCAGGCATTCCAGGGCCGGCTGGCGCTGGGCGCGGCGCAGTATCGCCACCAGCTCGCGGTGGAAGGTCAGCTCGCCCAGCTCGATCACCCGCAACTGCGTCGGCCGCTGCAGCCACAGGCCGGCGCGGGGAATCAGCGATACGCCCAGGCCGCACTCGACCATGCGCACGATGGCTTCCAGCTCGTCCAGCTCCAGCGCTTCCTGCACGTTCAGGCGCTGCTCGCGGAGAAACTGGCTGACCCGCCGGCCGCCGAAGGAGCGCCGGTCGTAACGCACGAAGGGTTGCTCGGCGAGGATCTGCAGCGGGTCGTCCGCGCTCACCGCGAGCGGGGTGATCAGCACGAAAGGCTCGCGGGCCAGGCTGATCTGCAACAACTCCTTGGGCAGCTCGAAGGGCGGCTTGATCAGCAGCGCCAGGTCCAGCTCACCGGCATCGATCTGGCTCAGCAGGTTCAGCGACACCCCCGGTACCAGCTTCAGCTCGACCCGCGGGGCGGCCGTGCGAAACGGCGGCAGCGCCTCGGGCAATAGGCCGGTTTGCACCGTGGCAATCGCGCCGACCTTCAGCTCGCCCCGCCACTCGGCTGCCGCGGTGGGCAGGGCCATCTGCCCATAGAGCCCGAGCATCTGCTCCGCCAGGGGCAGGGCATGCCGGCCGGCGGCATTGAGCACCGCCGAGCGCCCGCTGCGGTCGAACAGCCGCACACCCAGGCCCTGCTCCAGCACGCGCATCTGCGCACTTACCGCCGACTGAGTCAGGCCGACCTGCTGGCCGGCCGCGGCGAAGGTGCCATGGCGGGCCACCGCCACAAAGGTTTTCAACTCACGCAGCATCGAGGCCCCGACTGATCGATTTTATTTGTGCTTGCGAGCAAGAATATTCGCTTTTAATCAGTATCGCTGCTGCTGAGAATCGACAGACCGCAATTCCAAGGAGTCACCCTATGGCACTCGCCCCGTTTCACCTGGCTATTCCCGTATACGACCTGGCGGCCGCACGGCACTTCTATGGCGAAGTGTTCGGCTGCGCCGAGGGCCGCAGCAGCGCGCACTGGGTGGACTTCGACTTCTTCGGCCATCAACTGGTGATCCACCAGGCCCCGAAAATGGCCTACCAGCAGGATGCCCACAGCAACCCGGTGGACGGCCACGACGTACCGGTGCCGCATTTCGGTGTGGTGCTGGGCTGGGACGATTGGCAAGCCCTGGCGACGCGGCTAAAGGCCAAAGGCACCCAATTCGTGATCGAGCCCTACGTGCGCTTCGCCGGCCAGGTCGGCGAGCAGGCCACCTTGTTCCTGCTCGACCCCTGCGGCAACGCCCTGGAGTTCAAGGCGTTCAAGGATATCGGCCAGTTATTCGCCAAATAGCGGGCTATGGACGCTCCAGCAGTCCCGGCAGCTGCGCCGCCAGCTTGGCGTTGTTGATGGGCGCGCGGATAAAGCCGCGCTGGGTGCCATCCGGACCGATGATCACCAGGTTGCCGCTGTGGTCGACGGTGTAGTTTTCCTTGCTGGTGTCAGCCGGGATATAGGGGATGCTGACCGCATTGGCGAGTTTCTGCAGGGTTGCCTCCTCGCCGGTCAGGCCGATAAAGCCGGCGTCAAAGTAATCCAGGTACTTTTTCAGCTGCTCCGGGGTGTCCCGGTTGGGGTCGACCGTGACCAGCACGATCCGCAGCTTGCTCAGGGTTTCCGGCGGTAACTGGCCCTGCAATTGGCGCAGCTGGGCGAGGGTCGCCGGGCAGATATCCGGGCAGAAGGTGTAACCGAAGAACAACAGACTCCACTGATCCTTGAGCTGGTCGACCGCCACGGCCTGACCGTCCTGATTGGTCAGGCTCAGCTCCGGCAGGCTGCGGCTCTGCGGCAACAGGACGATACCGGCATCGAGCAATACCGTGGGATCGCCCTGGCCTTTAGCGTTCAGAACCTTGTTGACGGTCAGGCCGAGGACGAGCGCCACAATGGCAACGAGAACAAAAACGGTGATCTGGGTTCGGGTCATGGCACCAACAATTACAGGTTGAGCAGCAGGTAGTGGTCGACCAGCAGGGCGATAAACAGCGCAAACAGGTACCAGATACTGTACTTGAAGGTGTTGATCGCGGCGTGCGGTTTGCTGTCACGGTACAGCACCCAGGACCAGTGCAGGAAGCGCGCGCCCAGGCCGATGGCGCAGACCAGGTAGAGCAGGCCGCTCATATGGATGGCGTAGGGCAGCAGGGTGACGGCGAACATCACGCAGGTGTAGAGCAGGATATGCACCTTGGTGTAGTGCTCGCCATGGGTCACCGGCAGCATGGGGATATCGGCCTTGGCGTACTCGTCCTTGCGGTGAATGGCCAGGGCCCAGAAGTGCGGCGGGGTCCAGGCGAAAATGATCAGCACCAGCAGCAGCGGCTCGGCACTGATATGCCCGGTCACGGCTACCCAGCCGAGCAGCGGCGGTGCCGCCCCGGCCAGCCCACCAATGACGATATTCTGCGGCGTGGCGCGCTTGAGAAAGCCGGTATAGATCACCGCGTAACCGAGCAGCGAGGCCAGGGTCAGCCAAGCTGCCAGTTCGTTGGTAAAGGTCAGCAACAGCGCCATTCCAACTACCGCCAACAGCAGGGCAAAGCCCAGCGCCGCGACGGGGGACACCCGGCCGCTGGTGACCGGCCGCTTGAGGGTGCGCGCCATGATCGAGTCGATACGCCGATCCACCACATGATTGACCGCCGCGGCCGCGCCAGCGCACAGGCCAATGCCCAGGTTGCCAAAGATCAGCACCTGCCAGGCCACACCCGCCCGGGTGGCGAGAAACATGCCGACCAAGGAGGTGATCAGCATCAGCACCACCACCTTGGGCTTGGTCAACTCCAGGTAGTCGCGCCAGGTGGCGTGGGCTTGCTGTTCACGCAATAGAGTAGCCATCGGGTCTCTCCTTGATTTTTCTTGTTATTTGCCTGGCAACAGGGCAAGGCCAGCTTGCGCGCCTGTCACCTGGGATACCAGCGCTACGGCACTGCGCACCCGGTAATTGATCAGCACCAGGGTCAGCAGCAATATCGCCCCGCCGAGGTTGTGCGCCACCGCCACCAGCAGCGGCAGGTGGAAGACCACGTTGCTGATGCCCAGGCCGATCTGCAGCGCCAAAGCCAGCAGCAGCAGGCCGGCCAGGCGTGGCAGGCCATTGGCCCTGAGTCGCCAGGCCAGCAGCAGCAATACCAGGGTCAGCAGCAGTGCGCCCAGGCGGTGGCTCATATGGATGGCGGTGCGCGCGTCGCTGTCGAGCTGGCCGCCCAGGTAGTTGGGGCCGATATGCTGGGTCAGGTGGAAACCGTTGGCGAAATCCATCGCCGGCCACCACTCGCCATGGCAGGTCGGCAGATCGACACAGGCCACCGCCGCGTAGTTGCTGCTGACCCAGCCGCCGAGAGCCACCTGGCCGACCACCAACAGCAGCGCCAGCGCCGCCAGGCTGCGCAGCCGCGCGGACAGATTGGGCATGAGCGCCGCCCTGCCGGATAGGCGCAAGGTCAGCAGGAACAGCAGGCTGAGGGTGGCAAAACCGCCGAGCAGATGGGCCGTGACCACCTGCGGCCAGAGTTTCAGGGTCACCGTCCACATACCGAAGGCCGCCTGCAGGCATACCAGAGCCAGCAGGAACAGCGGCAGCTTCAACGGCTGCCCGGGCTCACCGCGGCGGCGCAGAGCCTGCACGGCCAAGCCGAGGATCACCAGGCCCAGGGCCCCGGCGAAATAACGATGGACCATCTCGTACCAGCCCTTGGCCACTTCCACCGGAGCCTCGGGGAAGCGCGCCTCGGCCAGCGTCTGCTTGTGCTCGCTCATGGGCACGCCGAGAAAGCCGTAGCAGCCAGGCCAATCCGGACAGCCGAGGCCAGCATGGGTCAGGCGGGTGTAGGCCCCGAGCATGACCACCACGACGGCCAGCAGGGTGGCGAACAGGGCAAAGCGGTAACCGGGTCTAGCCATCGATGGACTCCTTGTAGCGGCGTTAGCAGGGGTGGACACCAACAACGCGCCGATGGGTTAACCAATCTGCGAAATTTTCAGCAGATGGCGCAGATCGTTGAGAATCTCCTTACCCTTGCTGGTAGCGTCGTAGCGCAGCACCAGATTGCCATGGGGGTCGACTATCCAGAGTTGCGCGCCCTTGGCCTCGCCGGCGGTTTTGCCGTAGGCATCAAGCTCCAGCGGATAGCGCGTCAGTTGCGGGTATTCGCGCTGCAGCTGGGCGTCATACTCCGCGGTCAGGGGCTGGGCGACGGCCAGAGCATGGCTGGCGCGGGACACATCCCGGTTCAGGCCGATATGGATCTGTCGGGCGAGAAACACCAGTTCCTTGCAGGCGCTGTCGCAGGCTTGCGGCACCGTCACCAGCAACTGCCAGCGGGTTTCCGTGGCGGCAGCGATGCCCAGGTCCGCGCGGCTCTGGCCGTTGCCGATCAGCTCGCCATGGTAGCTGCGGGTTTCCGGCACCCAGAAACGCCACTGATACATGGCGCTGGCGAGGATCATCGGGGCGATCACCACGGCGAGGATCAGGATCAACTGCAAACGCCCACGACGACGCTGTGCGGGCGGCACTTCAGGCAAGGCGTCAGGCAGAGCGGTGGCTGGGTTCATGGCGAGTCTCCCGCGCGTTAGATAGACCTAAATAGATAAACAGGCAGAGCAATGCCACCGCCAGGGCGAACCATTGCACGGCATATCCAAGGTGTTTGTCCGGGCTCATGGCCACCACCGGCCAGTCGACCTGGAATGAGGCGGGCCCGGGCTCCAGGCGCACCTCGTAGGCCAGACCGCCGCGGCCCAGCTGATGCCACAGAGTGTCGGGGCTGACCGTGCTGACCAGCCGCGGCCAGTCACTGCCGGGCGGGGCGGCCTGCAGATGCCAGGCCTCGCCCAGCGGCACATAGATCGAGGCCTGCAGATGCAGCGGCGTATCGGGCGTGGCAAAGGCCGGGGGGATGCGGCGATCCGGCCAGGGCAGCCAGCCGCGATTAAGCAGCAGCCACAGGCCGCTGGCCTGGTCATAGAAAGGTTGCAGCACCTCCACCCCGGCCTGGCCGCCACGGGTGCGGTTGTCCAGCAGCAGGCTGTGCCGTGCATCGAAGAAGCCCTGCAGCTGCACCCGCACATAGGCTGGATCGGGATAGCGCTCAAGTTCGCTGAGGCTCACGGGTGCGGCGCTTTGCTGGGCCTGATGGGCGGCCAGCAGCTCGCGCTTTTCCTCGGCGCGGGCCAGTTGCCAGAAACCCAGGGCAATCAGCCCGGGCAACAGCAACAGGACCAGAATGCTGGGCAGCAAACCGGGTCGAAAAGCGCTCATAACGCCCTCCCTGAAGGCCCGCCGAAGCTGGCTATACTGCACCTGCACCCCATTTGCTTCCCCCGGAGTTACGCATGCTCAAGGCCGCGATCATCCTGTTACTACTGGCTACTCTGGTCAGCTTATTCAGTGGCCTGTTCTTTCTGGTCAAGGATGAAGGTCAGACCTCCAGGGTGGTTAACGCACTGACGCTGCGCGTCAGCCTCACGGCCTTGACCATCGCCCTTATTGCCTGGGGCTTTTACACGGGCCAACTGGGTACAACTGTTACCTGGTAAGGCACGGAGCCGCGAGTGCGGCTCCGCAACCTGGCACAGGCATCACAGCACGTAAACGAACACGAACAGCCCCAGCCAAACCACATCGACAAAATGCCAATACCAGGCAGCGGCTTCGAAGCCGAAGTGCTGCTCGGCGCTGAAGTGTCCGCGCATTACCCGCACCAGCATCACCGTCAGCATGATCGCGCCGAAGGTCACGTGGGCCCCATGGAAGCCGGTGAGCATAAAGAAGGTCGCTCCGTAGATCCCGGAGCCAAGGGTCAGGCCCAGCTCAGTGTAGGCATGCACGTATTCCTCGGCCTGGAACACCAGGAACGCCGCACCGAGAATCAGGGTCAGCGCCAGCCAGAGGGTCAGCGGCTTGCGGTGATTCTTGCGCAGCGCGTGGTGGGCGAAGGTCAGGGTAAAGCTGGAGCTGACCAGCAGCACGGTATTGAGCAACGGCAGGCCCCAGGCGCTGATGGTGCCACTCGGTGCAGGATAGAGCTTCGGATCAGGCGTGTTGAGCAACGGCCAGGTGTATTCGAAGCCTGGCCAGAGCATGTTGCTTACGCCTTTGTCGCCCTCGCCGCCGAGCCAGGGCCCGGCGAAGGTGCGCACATAGAACAGCACGCCGAAGAAGGCGGCGAAGAACATCACCTCGGAGAAGATAAACCAGCTCATGCCCCAGCGGAACGAGCGGTCCATCTGCGGGCTGTACATGCCGGAGCGGCTTTCCTTGATCACGTTGCCGAACCAGCCGAACAGCATATAGGCGAGGAACAGGCCGCCGACAAAGAAGATCAGCGGGCCATTGGAGCCCTCGCGATTGGCCGAAAGATCGTTGAACCAGGTGCCGACCCCGTACAGCGAGATCAGCAGGCCGAGGGTAGCGATGATCGGCCACTTGCTCTGCGCCGGAACATAATAGTTTTCGTGACTCTCGTGACTCGACATTGTTGTTCTCCTTATGGAGTCGCCCGGGTAAGGGTCGCCTGTGCCACCGGCGGCTTGCGCGCGGTGATATCGAACAAGGTGTAGGCCAGGGTCAGGTGGCGTACATCGGCCGGCAAGTCTCTATCGACGATAAAACGTACCGGCATTTCGATGCGTTCGCCTGGCTGCAGAACCTGCTGGGTAAAGCAGAAGCACTCGGTCTTGTGGAAGTAGGCGGCGGCCTTGGACGGCGCAACGCTGGGGATCGCCTGGGCGGACATCGGCTTGTCGGTAGGGTTGTAGGCCACATAGAGCATTTCGGTGCTCTGGCCGGGGTGCACCGTCACCTCATCGGCCAACGGGCGGAACTCCCAGACCATGTCGGCGGCGTTGGTCGCGAGAAACTGCACGCGTACCTGGCGCAATGCATCCACACCTTGTTCCCCTGCCTCGTAGGCACCCGCGGTCTTGCCGTTGATGCCGAAGGCCTGACACATCACGTCGTAGATCGGCACCAGGGCGAAACCGAAGCCGAACATCGCCACCACCACCAATGACAGGCGGATAACCAGGCGACGAGTCGTCAGGGTTTCGCTCATGGCCGCGGCTCCTTACTTCACGTCCGGCGGGGTCTGGAAGGTGTGGTAGGGCGCGGGCGACGGCACCGTCCACTCCAACCCTTCGGCACCATCCCAAGGCTTATTCCCAGCCGCTTTGCCACCACGGATGCACTTGATGACGATAAACAGGAACAACAACTGGGTCGCGCCGAACATAAAGGCACCGATGCTCGAGACCATGTTGAAGTTGGCGAACATCATGTTGTAGTCCGGGATGCGCCGCGGCATGCCGGCCAGGCCGACGAAGTGCATCGGGAAGAACGCCATGTTCATGCCGACGAAGCTCATCCAGAAATGCAGCTTGCCGA
>Ga0209343_10000412_pt1 | contig 59497 bp, 58 predicted proteins | sample RifCSPlowO2_02_FD_184026 | JGI IMG/M metagenome (GOLD analysis project Ga0209343, IMG submission 184026) | Groundwater microbial communities from Rifle, Colorado - Rifle CSP2_plank lowO2_0.2 (SPAdes) (version 2) | ecosystem: Environmental > Aquatic > Deep subsurface > Groundwater | place...
CAAACACTTAAAAGAGTGGGATTTTGAGAGACTCGGAGCTATCGAGAGAGCAACTCTTAGACTTGCAACTTATGAGATACTTTTTGGAGAGCTTGACTCAGCGGTGGTTATAAATGAAGCTGTCGAGATAACAAAAGCATTTGGAACAGAGCAATCTCCAAAATTTATAAACGGTGTGTTAGACGCAATCTCTAAAGATAAGTAAAAAATGAAAAGATTAACAAAAGAAGAAGCGCTTCACCTCATAAAAAATGCGGATTTAAAAGAGCTAGGTCGCATGGCAACTGCTCGTAAAAAAGAGCTTCATCCCGACAACATTACCACTTTTGTGGTAGATAGAAATATCAACTATACTAACATCTGCTGGGTGGATTGCAAATTTTGCGCATTTTACAGACATGAAAAAGATGCTGATGCTTATGTTCTGACATTTGATGAGATAGATGCAAAGATAGACGAGCTGCTTGAAATCGGCGGAACGCAGATACTTTTTCAAGGCGGAGTTCATCCAAAACTAAAAATCGAGTGGTATGAGGATTTGGTCGAACATATTCACACTAAATATCCAACGATTACCATTCACGGCTTTTCATCCATTGAGATAGATTTCATAGCAAAAGTCTCACACATAAGTGTTGAAGAGACTCTGCAGAGACTTCATGCCAAAGGTCTGGCTTCAATTCCCGGAGCCGGGGCTGAGATACTGAGCGATAAAGTCCGTGACATAATTGCACCTAAAAAGATTGATTCTGAAGTTTGGGTTGACATACACAGAAAAGCTCATAAACTAGGCATTATGTCGACAGCTACCATGATGTATGGAACTGTTGAGAGCGATGAGGATATAATCGAACACTTCGATATGATAAGAAATCTTCAAGATGAAACACACGGTTTTCGCGCTTTTATAATGTGGAGCTTTCAGGGGCAAAACACGGAGCTTTTAAGACTCATTCCCGATATGGAAAAACCATCGTCAAACCGCTACTTAAGACTTCTTGCTGTTGCAAGACTTTACTTAGACAATGTACCAAATATTCAAAGTTCATGGGTGACGCAAGGTCCTTACATAGGTCAGATGGCTCTAAGGTTTGGAGCAAATGATTTAGGCTCGACCATGATGGAAGAGAATGTTGTAAGCAGTGCAGGGGCAGCATACAAGATGGCAAAGAGTGAGATGGTTCATCTCATAAAAGATATAGGCGAAATTCCAGCCGTGCGAAATACTGCATATGAAATTTTAGAGAAATTCGCATAGATGAAAAAAGCAATTTTAACACTACTGATTTTAGGAAATATAATAATGGCAGCAACAATAGAAGATATAAAAGTTAAAGATACAAATATACCTCTGATTTTTGAACAAGACAAGAGATTGCCTCTGGTTACAATACAATTTATTTTTAAAAACAGCGGAAGCGTAGCAGATACGACAAAAGCAGGTTTGGCAAAATTTAGTGCAAAAGTAATGAACGAAGGCACTAAAAAACTTGGCTCAAGTGCGTTTGCCGAAGAGCTTGAGAGCAAAGCAATCCACATATCTGCTTCAACCGGAAAAGAGACTTTTGTCATAGAAGTCGGATGTTTAAAAGAAGAGCTTGATAACGGGCTTAAGTATTTTGACATGCTGCTAAAAGATCCAAATCTTGCACAAGATGCAATAGATAAGGTAAAAACCACGACTCTCGGCTCCCTTGCCAGAAAAGAGAACGATTTTGACTATATCGCTTCGAGTGAGCTAAATGCGCTTCTTTTTGAAGGCAGTGTGTTGGCAAATCCATCTTTGGGAACGGTTGAGAGCGTAAAGAGCATCGAGCTTGAAGATGTCAAGAAGTTTTTGACAGATAATTTAGTTATATCTAAACTGATGGTAGTAGTCGGCGGAGACATTGAAGCCGAGGATGTAAAAACTAAAGTAACAAAAATTATAAAATCTATGGCTGTCGGTGAAAATGGGGAGGTGAAAAACTACTCTGTCACCAAAGAACCTAAAGAAAAAATAGTTAAAAAAGAGACTGAACAGGCTTATATCTATTTTGGCTCACCATACAATATCAGTGTTAATTCAGAGGATTATTACAAAGCGAGAGTGGCTACTTTTATCTTGGGCAGCAGCGGTTTTGGCTCAAGACTTATGGAAGAGATTAGAGTTAAAAGAGGTCTCGCCTATTCGGCTTATGCAAGGATAGATGTTACTAAATCAAGCAGTTGTATGAGCGGTCATTTGCAAACAAAACTTGACTCACTTGAGGAAGCTAAAAAAACTGTTAAAGATGTTGTGGCACAATTTGTAAAAGAGGGTGTTACAAAAGATGAGCTTGAGCAAACTAAAAAGTTTTTGCTTGGAAGCGAACCTTTGAGGGTTGAGACTATGAGCCAGAGATTAAATAGAACTTTTATGGAGTACTACAATTCTCAAGAGCTTGGACATTCGCTCAAAGAGCTGGAGCTTATTGGAAAGTTAAGTTTAAAAGATTTAAATGATTTTATAAAAGCTCATAAAGAGATTTTAGATATGAGTTTTGCGATAGTAACAAAGCTTTAGCTTCTTTAGAAAATAAATATTGCAAAACGCAATATTTTTAATATGTAGTTCATAAAAATAGGTAGTATTTGATACTAAGGATTTAAGATGAACATAACAAAAGAGCAAGAGAGTAAGTTCAAAAAACTAAGTATCAGTAGTTACTGCGAACTTGCTCTTATAATCCCCTCCGCTTATGAAGATTTACGACTTTCCAATAAACTCCAAACTCACGCAATGGGGCTCATTGACGCTACGGTAGAGTCAGTTTACAGAGCTCCAAACTCTCTTCAGGTTACTTTTTTTGCCCACAATTTCGGACATATTATTACGGGTGTTATATTTCGTCCAAAACCATATATGATGCATCAGTTCAAAGTCGGCGAGAGAGACTGCTTTTTTGGAATGATAGAGTGTAAGAGCGGTCAATGCAGCATTAGTATGCCAAAAAAAGTTACAAATATCGGTGCAATAATACCAAAATACAAATCTCCTCTTAGAAGTGATGTTATGTTTCGTCTGGTGCAGAGTTCTCTAACAAAAGAGAATTTAATCTCAGAGGGGTTAAGTGAAGAGATTGCAGAGGAGCTTTTAAAACTTCATTTCCCAGAAGAAAATATGCCAAACTTAAGAGATTTAAGTCAAAAAACCATAAACGCACTTAAATATACGGAACTTTTTACATATATGAAAAAACTATCCAATAAAAGAAGATATTTCAAATCTTTAACTTCTTCGTGCGGGGATTATAAAGAGTGGGCAGAAACTTTGCCATTTAGACTAACAGATGAGCAGGTAAAAACTATTGAAGATATAAAAGCAGATTTTGCCAAAGATATATCAGCTAAACGGATGGTAGTCGGAGATGTCGGAAGCGGTAAAACAATGGTAATTCTCGCCTCATGCATTATGACGCTGCCAAATCGCTCTGTTTTAATGGCACCGACGACAATCCTCGCAAATCAGCTCTTTGTCGAGGCGAAAAAATTTCTTCCAAGTGCGCCCTGTAAGAAGTACCCTCGGGGTATTAAAATTGCTTTAGTAACTAGCAAAACAAAAGATATAAATCTTGATGAGTATGATTTTATCATCGGCACTCATGCTCTGCTTTATAGAAAACTCCCATGCGCTGGACTTGTTATGGTTGATGAACAGCACCGTTTTGGAACACAGCAGAGAAATTTGTTGGAAAAGCTAGTAAGCAGCGGGGATATCCTCAACCAAGGAGGACAGGTAAAACCGCATTTTTTACAGTTTTCAGCCACACCGATTCCTAGAACTCAAGCAATGATAGAAACTGCGCACATAGATGTTTCACTCATTACAACAACGCCTTTTAAAAAAGATATTTCAAGCATGGTTATTCATAAAAATGATTTTAAAGATTTGCTGGAACATATAAAAAGTGAGATAAATAGCGGCAATCAAGTTTTACTAGTTTATCCTCTTGTTGAGCAGAGCGAAGTTTTGGACTATCAGAGTATTGATGAGGCAAGAGGCTTTTGGGAAAAGAGATTTGGCAATGTTTATGTTACTCACGGGAAAGACAAGGAGAAAGAGGAAGTTTTGTTGGAGTTTGACAAAAAAGGAGATATTTTAATAGCCACAACGGTTGTTGAAGTCGGAATATCTCTGCCTCGCCTTAGTACTGTTGTCATCGTCGGTGCCGAGCGATTGGGGCTTTCTACTCTTCATCAGCTTCGAGGTCGTGTTAGTCGTACAGGGCTAAAAGGACACTGTTTTTTATATACAAATCAAAACACATCAGAGCGACTTGATAGATTTACACAGACAGCAAGCGGATTTGATATAGCAAATCTTGATTTGAAGTTTAGAAAAGGGGGCGATTTGTTAAAAGGACATAACCAAAGCGGAACTCAGTTTAAGTGGATAGACTTGGCAGAGGATGAAGAGATAGTAAGAAGTGTTAAGAGCGATTTTAGAAGAGATTCCAAATCAAGTTTGGAATTCCGTTCGTGGTGAGCCTGTCGAAGGGTTGAATCATGGTTCGACAAGCTCACCACGAACGGGCATTAAAAACTCACCACGAACGGGTTGCAGATTAATAAAGCCCGAACCTTCCATCATTTCTTTTGTAAAGAACGCGAGTTTTGCCATCGTTGTCTATAAATATTTCAAAAAGTTTCTTGTTTTCTTTTATGTCATTTAAAACATCTTCTACTTCACGCGGTTTGTAAAGAGGCAGTTCAACAGGTACGATTTCATCTTCCATCGCTTCGCTGGCTTGATGTAAATCTATACTTGCACCGGCTTCATTCTTAGCTTCATTTATTCCGTCTTTATGGTGTCCATTGTCTTTGTCATGCATACGACGCATTGCTTTTTGAGCTCTTGAGGTTGCCAAATCAATAGCTGCATAAAGGTCTTGGTCGCTTTGTTTGATAACAATAGAATTTTTATGAGCTAAGTTGATAACATACTCAACAACTAACTGCTCTTTGCCTTTTTTTGTTTGTGATGTTGCAATAACATTCACAGATATAATGTCCATATGATATTTGCTTAGTGTCTCTATTGATGTAGTCATATGAGCTTTTATGGGTTCTGTAAGCTCTAAATGTCGTCCTGTTAATGATATATTCATTTTAAATCCTTTAGTCTCTAAATATGAAATATTATATCATTAAATGGTTTACAATAATTACAATTTAGAGTTTTTGGATAGTTCTTCTAAAGTAGCGGATAGGTTCGCTTGCAATTGTTTGGTCATGCAATGTAATTGTAATATCCATTAAAACAGAGCCATTTTGTTCTGGGGTTGCAATGTTAAAATAATCTGTACAAGTTCCAACAGTGCCAGTATAAACATATTGCATTGTTACATTTGCATCATACTGTATCTCAGAAGTAGTTCCAATAAGGGTGTTAAAACTATTTTGACATCCGTTTTGTGCAATATCCAAAAGTGCCAACTCTGCAGCACTCTTTGCATGAAGCACTGCTTGTTCATAAAGGTACAAATCAGTCGTTCTTTTGCTTGTCTCTGTTGTTAGAGCTAAAGAAAGAGCCATTATTGTAGATATCACTAAAATAACAATTACCGCCATAATCATGGCAAAGCCTGAACGCTTCTTTAGAAAACCGGCTCTTCCTTTGTGAGGATTGCTTTTTAAAATATAGTTTTTTCTTTGCATAACGAATAATCCTCCACTACATCAGAATTTACACACACCTGTATCTTGACTATTGAACCGACAGCTTTAAACTGGAATGTGCTTACGCCATCCATAAGTTTTACTGGCTTTCCATGTGTGGCATAATTCTGCCCGTTCCATGGCTGATAGTCGTACCATAATGTCAGAGTGCCTGTATTTGTGCTTGCATTGTAGTCCGTTATCCCTACAGCATATGCGGTCCATGCAAGCTGGTAATATTCGTAAATATCAGCACCGCTAAAATTCACACCACCGATACCTGAAACAAACTCATCAACATTTGCACCGCTGTTTATCGGGTGCATTACACTTGTATTATGATCTGTTAGAGCGACACCACTCCATCCATAATTGTTGATATCACTATCAGAACCAACAAAATAGAGAGCTGCATCGTTTATACCGCTGCCGGTGTTAGAGAGTGTCCCGATGAGCGTATTTAATGCTCCTGTATCAGTTGCTGGCGAAACCAAAGCAGCTGAACCTGACAAATCTAAGTCTATAATTCCGCTCCAAAGAGGTGCCGTCCCTGCATTGCCTCGAAAGCCATCTATGTCTGTGCCAACCCATTCCAGTATCGGGATATTAGGATCCGTATTGCCTGCTAGGCCTACAAATGTACCATTAAGCCTTCTTGCTATAACAGAATCTTTTATGCGGTATTGAAGCCTTGAGGCTATGGTCTCAACTGCCATTGCACTATTTGCTTGCAGGGAGTTGTTAATGCTTGAGAAAATAAAGCTTTTGTAAGCTTGAGCCAAAAGCTCAATACCAAACTTACTAAGAATCCCGATAACTACTATAACAAAGATTAGTTCTAGAAGTGTAAAGGCAGATTTACGCATTAAAATCTCCTCTTATAAAAATCTATTTCGCCTATGTTAGCACTGTATGTTCTGAGAACGGTAATGTTATCATCATCAGAATTTGTTACTCTTGCAGTTATCTTTTTGATGTTGTTGTCTGCATTTCCTGCCCCGTCTTCTAGTGATATGCTCACGATGCTTTTGTAAGCATTTTTGTACCCAGTTGCATCCGTTGTTGCATCAGTAAATATTACTTCGGCTCCATGAACGGCATTATTTAAGTTTGGAAAAGTGGCGTCAAGAGTATTTGCTAGAGTTGTTCCGGTATCTAAACATCTTCTATGATACGGTTGATTTACATGTCCCGGTCTTAGATTGGTAGTTGCATTGCAATCCCCGTTTACATCTATAACCCTCTCCAGTCGGCTCATTGGGCTATCATCCATTGAGCTTAAATCCCAGTAATAAGATGTTGCCCCCACTAGCTCTGCCGAACCTGCAAAGATAGCTTCTTGAAGGATGTTGCTCTCAATCCCCTTTGAGGTAATCTGCGCCATCATAGGAAGGGTGATAACAGCAATAGATATAACAACAATAGCAAATATTAACTCTATCATAGTAAAAGCAAATCTACCTAGAGCGCTTTTTCTACTTACCACATTATTCTCCTGTTTGTATTAACACCGCCAGTACTTTTTGTAGTTGTGTTGGTTTCATGCTTACCGGTCCATCCACCTTGATTGTCAAACTCAACTTGAAACTCGTTTCTTGTGGCAGTCGGGTCGCTTTCGTTGTAAATTAGCCATGGCGAAGCCCCATTTTCCATAGTAGTTTTGTATGGAAAACCTCTAGAACTATCATAGTCTAGAGTCGTAGTCGATGGATTTCCAATGGGATTGTCTGTTGCATCAACAATATCAGCCGCAGTATTTGCTCCGCCTCTTTGCAATACTATGCCAACTGCACCGTCATCAGCTATATCATGATTTTCATTCCAAAACCATCTTGTATCGTCAACTCTTCTTGAATTAAGACCATTAGGTAAGACATTTTTATTGCATGCATTTCCACCTTCGTTGCCAAAACAGAAAGATTCAAAATATATGTTTGCATTGTAGGGCGCATCTGCAGGAACAGCATATCTCTGTCTTGAAGCGTGTGTACGACCATACAAGAATGTAACTGTAGAGTTTGTGGTTAGGTTTGCATCAGGGGTGTGGTTTGAATTTCCATGAGCAACGGATGAGCAATCTGCAACAGTTTGGCAACCTGCCTGAAGATTTTGTAGTCCCAAGGTTATTGGGTTGACTGCCATATTAGTGTTTCTTCCAAAGTTGATAGAGAGGTTAGCATCTACAAGTCCATTTCTATTTTTCAAGAAAGAATCTTGAGGTATGGTTACAATAGGAAAAGATGCTGCGGTTGTTGGATTTGTAATAGTAGCATTAGTATCTCTCCATATAAGTGGAGCAGTTGTGTTTAACTCTTGCAGGCGATATACAAATGGTGACATTGTTGTGTTGACATCTGCTGGAAATACTAGATTTACGCTTAAATTTATAGGTTCTGCATAACAGTCTGCTACAAAGTTGCTCAAACTATTGTTATTTTCATTCTCCTCTGCTATGACTTGACCTGAGTAACGAAGACTCATCCTCTCATCGTCCGTTAAACCATTTATGTCATTTATATACAACCAAGCATTAAGATTGTTTATTGCTGAATTTGTATGGCTGAGACCTGTTGTCATACTTATCCCAGAAAGATTAAAATGGTCAGGTCTAAAAATCAAGTTGTAATCATTGTAAGTTGCCGTAGGAGCACTTAGTTTTGTATGGTTTGAAGATATTTGGCAGCCAACCATATTGTTATAATAGTTTCCTCCTGAGACATAAAGTGGCACTGCACTTCCGTTTGCGCAGTCACTTCCTGCAACCCAGTTTGTGTTGTTGTCGTGATGTAGCATTGGAGTCTGGTCAACAAAAGTCCATAGAGAATCTCTCATTTTTAGTTCATATCTGCCAACATTTGCATGATTTCTATCTTGAGCAATAATTCTGCCGTTCGCAAAATAAAAATCTAACAGAGGGGTTGTTATGTCATTACATCCTATAACTACTCGTCCGTTTGGTTCCCATGAGAGTGATACATTTCTATCTGGGGTCGAACTATTAAACCAAACAGAATAGCCTGGTGTAAAAGAGCCATTGCCGTGATTTGTAGCATTTACATCGAATCTGTAAAAATAACCAGCCGCTATGTTGGCATCACTAGAAATTGAAGCTGAATTTAGTGGGTCTGTAATTTTTATATTGAAACCTTCTGGCTTTATAGAGAAGTTATCACGAGAACAGACGCTTCTTGTCTTTAGTCCGTATATGCACTCCATGCATGTTCTAACTTCTAAAGGGGTCATCCCGGAAGCATAAGAAGTACCAGCATCCCCACAATATTGAGGAATCATATCTTGGCTGTTCGCATTTCCATCCATATCAATAGCACACACGCCACCGCCATATGACGGAAAATTTGAAAGATGATAGCGTGGACCACTGCCTCCTTCCAGTCTGTCAAATATAATGCTTCCATTGTCATCCGCAAGATTGTAGCTCACTCTATATGCTACATTTTCTCTTACTTGCCCGAAAAAGCTATCAAGTGTTACACCCTCATTTAAACCAGTATTAAAATTTGCCGAAGTAAGCGTAGCAGCTGTTACATTTTGGTCAACATCTCCAAGTTCAAGCCAAGCTCTTGGAGTAAAAGCACTATTTGGGTCATCACATGATGATTCTGTATCGAGGTATCCACTAACATCAATAAGCTCTACGGCAACCATACCACTAATAGCTTTAACTCTATCGAGTTGAGTTGGATCAAACGAAACAACTTTAATATCCACAGGACGACTAGCTACTTGAGTCGGAAGATTGTACTTGACATTTGTTACACCTTCAGTAGGAGCTCCAGGGTTTAGTCCACTATCTACTACATTAAATATCCACTCTACAGGGTTATATACTGTTGGTGATGGTACACATCTTTCTATATGCTCATCAAGCCTTAAATTTGGCATTGTATATGTTACATTGTCAAGAGTATAGTCGTAAGAAACATACATGTTTAAAGGAACATCAATTTGTCCAGAAACAAGTGGGTTTAGTTTAAACGCAGCAAAAACAGATTCGTTATAGCCCAAAACTGCTGTTGAAGTAATCCAGTTAAACTTTAAATCTGACATAGTATTCATCAGTATGTCACCCGCTGTTACATCGACATAATAATATGACTCAGGCAATGTTTTTTTCAACTCCAGCTGAGTGTCCGTGTAGAATTCTAATTGGTTAGTACTGTCCATCTCATCAATAAAGAGAGTTAAGTTTTTTGCTTCTGAGCCAGACTCTCTGTTTCTAAACATAATTTGCGCACTAAGTGGTTCATTGTTTAGTAAGTATCCGTGTATATGTGCAATCGGAGATCCATCGTGTGGAAAAAATCGGTTATTTTGTGAAAATGCATAGTCATAGCATATATCTGGAGCATAAAGGTCAGTTGAAAAAATAGCAACTGATGGCATAAAAGTGTCGCTCGTAGTTGTAAACTTCATCCATGCAGTACGCTCCTCATTTCCTATTAGACCCAGTCCACCACCTGCTGTTCCTACATTGTATGTGTGTATGTCTATACCACTGTTGTTTGTTAAATTTGGAGAACGCGAGCCACTTACATCTATCCTGGAATTAAAAGTACCAAGTTCTGTGTAGTTAACTTGACTGCCACCCCTCATCCAATACTTGTCGCCGACAATGTTCGCATCACCTTCCCCACTAAAAGCATATACTTTAGAATTGACAAGAGCAGGAGCTTTTGGGGCATAAAAACCAGTTACACTTATCTCTACTATTTCATTTGGATCTGCGATGTCGTCATTATCTAAGTCTGCTACGACTTTGTAACCATCAAAAATCGTTACATCTTTAAGCTGCGCAGTTGAATCCGAATCTTCATAGATAACAGCAAGCACCCATGCACCATACGCACCAAGTCCGTCACTTGGATTTTTGTCATCAGTCTCTCCTGTTTCTGTGTAAAAGTTATCTATATAATAAGTTCCTGCTCCACTGTTTTTTACAAACTCAGTTACATCTGCTCCAGCAGAGTAAATTTTCACATAATTGTTAGATATTGTTTCAGCAAAATCACCAAAATCGGCGGAGATAGAGGTAAAGGCTCCACTGCTTCCTTGGCGAAGTGAGATTGTTTTTGAGTTTGTTTTTTGTGTGCTACTCCAAGCAGTCGAAGAAGAGGTTGCAGTTAAGCGCCCTTGCCAGTATAATCTTGCATATCTAACTACCGCATTAGCTGGAAGCACTAGCGTTGAATAGGAGCTTGTCGCCATTTGTAGATTCGTATAGTTGTTGTATGTTCCAGTCGGTTCAATACATGCTCCAGATATATTTTTTTCACATAAAACAGTATTACCAATAACGACAACATCCCCGCGTAATTTTAGATTTTTGCGAAGTGAGAAATCTCTTCCACCAGTTGAGTCGGCAGGTGCTGCAGAAACTGTGATTGTAAAGCTGTCTGAGTTTGAATCTCCATCATTATCTGTTGCAACTACGCTAAGCGTTGTTGATGCTGTTACCGCCATTGGTGTACCGCTTAGAATACCAGTTGCGCTATTAAAATTTAAACCTGTAGGAAGAGTTCCTGTAAGTGAATACGAGGTAATGGCATCCCCATTTGTAGGTGTGACATACGAAGCAATACTTAAAGAGAGTGAACTACCGACTGTAGCTGCTTGGTTTGGAATATCTCCAATAATAGGAGGCGTTTGTGCTGCTGCAGTGAATGTTATTGGAAGGCTATAGTTTGTAGTAGCGTTGTTTCTCTCTCGTTTAATACGGATATAAACTGTAGTAGAAGAGGTAATACTAATGGCCGTAGGAGATGAGTAACTTGTCCCATTGTTGAGAACTTGATTATTGTTACAAGATAGAGTGGAAATGTATAAATCAGTGTTATATGTAGAGGTATAACCTGTTATTGTAAGTGTCCCATCCGTACCAGGTGTAAAGTAGTAATAGTCGTTGTCATCATCTGTACCAAACCCATCATAAAGAGAACCTGTTTCTGTGTGAGATGTCGTTGCTGTAATAGCATGGAGTTCACTAATTTGTTCCCCATTACAAGAATCATTAGAACCACCATCTCCCCATCCAGAAACCGTACACATCATAAATAATCCAACTATAACAGACAACCGTGAAGAAAATTTATAAGTTTTCATTTCATCCTCCAAGTAAAAGCATTTGCTTGACTTATTAACCTTACATTATACTATCAGTTGTGCTTAATAAGTGCTTAATGCTTTTTGTTAAGATGTTAGATTTAGAATTAAGCCCCGCCCATTATTAAACTATGGGCTACCTAACTCTTTGCTTTTGTTCTTTTTCAAGGGTATCAATCTTTTGGGCAATTGTAGGTTGTAGGTGATGAGCTTCAAATCCCGTTCGTGGTGAGCTTGTCGAACCATGAACCAACCCTTTGAGAGGCTCAGGGCGAACGGTAGTTACTAAGGTTTTCATCTTATCTTTATTGGGATTTACTGTGAATTTTACAATATTTATACAGAGTGCTTGGCTCTATATCCACCGCACCGTCTTTGAACTCCAAGCATCCCATTCATTATTTATAGTTGCCGTATTAAGCTCATCAGGTTTTAAATATTTTGCCACCAACTCTTCAATGTTAGCCTGCTTACATTCACCATTTTCAAAGACGAAAACAAATTCATAATTATGTTTTTGTTCAAATGTTTTTAATTTCATAATCTACTCCAAAGGCTGGATTTTGTGGAAGTTTTGTGTTTCCCACATTTCAACTAGTTCTTCGCGGTGAAGTTCTGCCCATTCTCGCACAAGCTGTCTGCATTTTTGCGGTAAAGAACCTTCCATAAAATCGACTTATTTCCGGCATCTCATCCTCCTCTGGATTGTTTCAAAAGATACAGCCACATCTCTTATTTAACTACTTCTTCATTATACTACCAGTTGTGCTTAATAAGCGCTTAATGGTTTTTGAACTACTCAATAGCTATTAAATATTTGACCTTATTTCTTCTATAAAATTTTTAAAATCATCTATTGAATTTAAAAAATCATATAACTTTTCTGAGTCTATCGTCGCATATTCATGAATTAAAAGATTTCTAAGTCCAATCATGCTTATATATTTTTTTATGTGTGAGGCATTGATGTAGTTAAATTTTCCAAGAAGTTCTATGCATTCCCTGTAATTTTTGGGATTTCCCAAGTTATAGTAACTAGTTACTTTACAACTAACATCTATAATTATTTGTATAGATTCAAACAAGCCGTATCTTAATTCCCATTCGTAGCGCTTATTCGCAGTTATGTCTTCTAGCTTTACATGTTCTTTTATATTTTCTAATATAGAAATATTTTCTTCAAGCAGTTTTAGTTTTTGCAATAGTTCCATTTTCTACCCTTTTTAAGAATGCTCTGTTTTGCTCTTCGATTATTGGCTTAAAGTCTAGATAGTAATGCAGTGCATTTGATTTAAAATCATTATATTTTTCTACATCATTTATATACACTTGTTTGTGAGATTGGTATATGTTATATGCAAGAAGAGGAGATTTTTTATAAAGATTGTTTAATATGACTAAGTCAATTTTTATAGCTAGTGCTGATTCTAGATTTGAGATAATTTCACCGATTGTAAAGATGTCTATATCTCTTGTGGTTTGTATAGCAATGTCAATATCGCTCATGCTATTTTGTTTATCCAAGGCAAATGAACCAAAAATTAAAACATTAGATATAAAATCATATTGACTCAATAGCTCCTGAAGTTTTAACTCTATTTTCATAAGCCAAAGCCTTTATTTTTTTAAAAAAGTAGAAATTTTTTCAGCTACACCGTACTTTGTGGTTTCTGATAAGATTACCTGAGCAGCTTTGTTGTTGTTTGTGTTAAAAATCATAGGTCCTATAAAGTTTATTACAGAATCTTCTATCGGTGTTTGTATTAGAACTATATTTTGAACAATTATGTTAGAATCTTTATCGATACCCAGCAGTTCCTGTGTGTTGTCTGGAACTTCAAAGTCATACTCTCTTAGAACAAAAGGATTAATTAGAGTAAAAGATATATATTTATCATCAACTGATTGCATTTTCATAAAAACATCATCAATTTTTTCCAAAGTTACTTGCTTTACATTTTCAAACCCTAAAATAGGTACACATATATCAAATTTCATAAAAACCCTTCTCTCGTATTTTGTCAATTGTATCACTTTAAGCATAAAATGTACCTAGTTTAATGAGTGTTATATATCTTTAGGATAAAATATCAACCTATTTATAATTAGGAATATATTTTATGAAATTTAAAACCCGCATAATAATCTCTCTTTTGCCGTTAACACTGCTTTTTACTGGCTGTTCAAAAACTGTTGAGGAGTACAACAAACCTGCAATGTATTGGTACTCCAAAATAGTGGAAAATGTCTCCGATGGAGATTTAGAGCGGGCAGATAGCTACTACAGCTCGCTTCAAGGTGAACATATCGGCTCTCCTTTGCTTCCGGAAGCAACTATGATACTTGCTATCGCTCATATGCAGCAAGAAGAGTATCTTTTGAGTGAGCATTTTTTGGATGAATATATAAAAAGATATGCAACGCCAAACGAAAAAGAAGAGGCTGAGTTTTTAAAAATCAAGGCAAAGTACAAAGCTCTCCCAAATCCAAGACGCGATCAGGTTTTAATAGAAGAGGCAATAAAAGAGGGGGAAGCGTTTAAATCAAACTACCCAAACTCTATGTATGTAGAGATTGTAAATACGATGCTTACCCGTCTATATCTCGCACAATTTGTGCTTAACGAAGAGATAACTGACTTATACGACAGGCTAGATAAGCCAAAAAGTGCCACTTATTATAGAGGTGTAAATCCTCAATCGTGGATAGTTTCAAAAGATATAAATAGAGCAATTGCTCCTTGGTACCGCGCTTGGTTTGAGGGAGACGGCACTTCTAGCTGGTATGCTTTTATGATACCTGATACAAAAAGTGTTGTATCTAGAAACTCTATATCAGAAGATATGAACGAAACAAACTCCAGTGAAAATAAGTAATAAAAAGGTAGGCAAGTAATGAAACTAAGTGATTATAGTAACTTCCCGACAAATATACCGGTTATAGCAGAGGATGATATTTTTTTATACCCTTTTATGATTGCGCCGCTTTTTTTAAGTGATGAGAGCAATATTCAAGCTGCTACAAAAGCCATAGAAGAGGGCTCTTTGGTAATAGTTTGTCCAACTAGACCCTCACAAGAGGGCGAGAGAGACTTTGAGTCGCTTTATGATGCGGGCGTAGTCGGTTCCATCATGAGAAAAGTGGCACTTCCTGATGGTAGGGTTAAGGTTCTTTTTCAGGGCTTGGCTCGTGCAAAAACTTTTGCAAAAATCAGTGAACATCCACTGATAGCAACTGTAAATATAATAGAAGCGACAAATGTAAATTCTCTAAAGATAGATGCAATACTGGAAGTTCTTCGTGAAAAAGTTAGAACGCTAGCAAGTGTAAGCAACTATTTTCCGCCTGATTTGCTTAGAACAATAGAAGAAAATCATGATTATAACCGCATAATCGACCTTATTTGCAGCACCGTTAAGCTAAAAAAAGAGCAGGCTTATGGCTTGTTCGTAGAGTCAAACACTGAGAAGAGATTTTTGGATTTGATAGAGCATCTCATCGATGAGATAGAAGCAAATAAGCTTCAAAAAGAGATTCGCTCAAAAGTGCACACGCACATAGAAAAAGTAAATAAAGAGTATTTTTTAAAAGAGCAGTTAAAGCAGATTCAAAAGGAACTTGGAAGCGATACCTCCAGAGATGAAGAGATAGAGGAGTATCGAAAAAAGCTAGAAGCAAAAAAAGAAAAAATGAGTGCCGAGGCTTATAAAGAGATACATAAGCAGATAGAGAGATTTTCTCGAATGCACCCAGACTCTTCAGATGCTTCAATGACTCAAACATATCTTGATTGGGCTTTGGAGATTCCTTTTGGAGATGAGAGCAAAAAAGAGCTCAAAATCAGCGAAGTGGAAAATCAACTCGATAAAGACCACTTTTCACTGGAAAAACCAAAGCAGAGAATAACAGAATTTTTTGCTGTTAAAGAGTTGATGGAGTTAAGAGGTATAAAAGGCAATTCAGGTGCAATTATCTGTTTTTGGGGACCTCCCGGTGTTGGTAAAACATCACTGGCAAACTCGATAGCAGAAGCACTAAAGAGACCGCTTGTTAGAATAGCGCTCGGCGGGCTAGAGGATGTAAATGAGTTAAGAGGGCATAGAAGAACTTATGTCGGAGCTATGCCCGGGCGTATAACTCAAGGGTTGATAGATGCTAAAAAAATGAATCCGGTTGTAGTCTTAGATGAGATTGATAAAGTAGCTAAAACAGGAAGAGGCGACCCGACTGCGGCACTGCTTGAGATACTTGACCCTGAACAAAACAAAGAGTTTCGCGACTACTATCTTAATTTCAGTATTGATTTGAGCAAGGTTATATTTATTGCGACTGCAAATGATGTCGGAAATATTCCCGCACCGCTTCGTGATAGAATGGAATTTATCGGCATTAGCTCATACACTCCTCAAGAAAAATTTGAAATAGCTTCAAGGTATCTTCTTCCGCAAGAGCTTAAGAAGCATGGACTTAGAAAATCAGAAGTCAGCATTTCAAAACCGGCTTTAAAAGACCTGATTCACAGCTATACCCGCGAGGCAGGCGTTCGCAATCTTCGTCGCCGTCTTGCAAATATGTCAAGAAAAGTTGCTAAAGAAATTTTGGAGCATCCTGAGATATCAAAGGTTACATTGACTCAAAAAAATCTTAAAGACTATTTTGATAAAACTGTATTTGAGATAGAAAAAACAACAAAAATTCCAGTTGTCGGTGTTGTTAACGGTTTGGCATGGACAGCAGTTGGCGGTGATGTTTTAAAAATAGAGAGTATCCGTATAAAAGGTAAAGGCGGTATGCAGCTAACAGGAAGCCTTGGCGAAGTTATGAAAGAGTCTGCAATAATTGCATACAGCGTTGTAAAAACTTTAATCGATACTAAGAAATTAAAAATAGACGCTAAAAATATCCCACTCTTGCCAAAAGAGATAGAAGATAAAGCAGAAGTTGACTCCAGTGAGGTATATAAACGATATGATCTGCATATACATGTTCCAGACGGTGCGACTCCAAAAGATGGTCCAAGTGCCGGCATAGCATTAGTTAGCGCAATATCCTCAATACTCAGCAACAGGAAAGTTCGTTCAGAAATTGCAATGACCGGAGAAGTTTCACTTAGCGGTGATGTGTTGCCAATCGGCGGGCTAAGAGAGAAGCTTATCGCAGCACACAAAGCAGGAATGAGTAAAGTGCTTATCCCGTTAAAAAACTACGAGAGAGATTTAGAAGATATTCCTAGTGAAGTAAGAGAATCTTTAGAGATTGTCGGTGTTAGCAGAATAGAAGAAGTTTTAAAGCACATTTTGGTTTAAAACTTCTTTTTGCTTAATATTTTTAAATTATAATTGCTTCTATCTTTTGCATCAACTCAACACTTCTTATCGGCTTCATTAAAAAATCATTGGCACCAAGCTCTAGCGCTTCTGTTTTTTTTGTCTCATCTGTCGTAAGTACAATAATAGGAAGCTGCTCTATATTTTCATCGGAACGAACAACTTTAAGTACCTCTAAACCATTCATAATAGGCATAATAATATCTAAAAGAATAAGATTGATATCACTTCTTGATTTAATCTGGCTAACAGCATCAGCCCCATTTTTCGCCTCGAGTACTTCTTTAACATCTGGATTTTTCATTAGCATCGACTTTAATAGTTTAAGATTAATTAAATCATCATCTACTGCAAGTATTATTAGCTCTTTTGACATCTATTTTTTCCTTTTACGCATATTTTGTAAATAGGGATTTTAATAAATCTCTGTTTACTACATTATCTATAATTTCATCTACATACTCTATATGCTGTGAAGCGTCTTTTTGTATGGAATCGTCAACAAGCACAACATGAGTTTCAAGTTTGTTTGAGATACTTAATTTTCTAATACTTGATGCTATCTCCTGCACATCTAAATCACTATACTCTTTGTCAAAGAGAACAACTTTATAAGAGTAGTTGTTTATTAACTCTTGAAAATCTATAAGAGAAGATGCAATTTCATAGGTTAAACCACCCATCGCCTCAATAACTTTAATATAGAGTCTCGTTTCAAAAGCACTTTTTTTGGCTATTAGTATATCTGCTCTATACTCTGGAGTCGTACGATTTTGTGATTCACTAAGTTTTTCTACTATAACATCTTGAATATTTGCATTTTCAGTGTGCTCTGCTAAAACTTTTGGCATATCATCGGTTTCGACGATAAACTCTGCCAGGAAATTGTTTAGTACAGAGATTATTTCTGAACGAACAAGAGGTTTTGTTGTATATTCATCAAGTCCGGCAGCTAGAAATTTCTCTCTATCTCCTTTTAGCGCATTGGCTGTTAGTGCCACAATAGGCGTGTGAGGCTGATTGTAATCATGTTCCCACTCTAATATTTCTGCGGTTGCTTCAACGCCATCCAAAAATGGCATCTGAATATCCATAAAAATGAGGTCAAATTTTGAATCTTTTCTTTTTTGGAATGCATCAAGACCATTGTTTGCAATGGTTACGGTTAATCCTAAATCTTCAAGTGTTCTTTGAATAAGTTTTTGATTTATTATATTGTCTTCCGCAACTAGAACATTAGCTACAAATTTAGATTTGCTTAAATCGAATTTTTTACGAGACTGCTTTTTAACAATTTGCGTAGTAGCATTTAATAAAATATAATTTTCTAATGTCTGTTTCAGTTTGCTTGAGTGTATAGGCTCATATAAAATTTTAAATATATCAAAACCTAATAAATCAATTCTTTTCATGAGGTTTGATTTTGTTAAAACGATAAGTTCTTGCGGAAGTTTTGCTAACTCGCGCAGAGTATCTTCCGTTACATAGTCATAATCAACAAACAGAAGATTGTAGTTTGTCTCTTTTTGAAGTATCTCTACTTTGCTTATATCTTTAAATGTTGTATAACCCACTCCAAAATAGTCAAGATACTCTCTTAAATATCTGTCTTGTTTTTTGATTTTTACAGAATCGCTTAAAATCAATGCTTTTAAGTTGTTAAAACTGCCTTGTGAGCTCTCATTTAGTGTTTCAACCTCTTCAAAATCAATAGTAAAGAAGAAAGTCGTGCCTTCGCCTATTTTACTATCTAAATCAAGTTTGCCGCCCATAAGCTCAACAAAGTTACTTGAAATTGTGAGTCCAAGACCAGTTCCGCCGTATTTACGCGTGATTGATGTGTCTGCTTGAGAAAATGCTTCAAAGATTTTAGATTTTTGCTCGCTTGTAACACCTATACCGCTATCTTGAATCTCAAATTTGACTCTTGTTTTGCCTATTTCACTAGAATTAACTCTTCTAATATTAACATTGATTGAACCAGCATTGTTAGTAAATTTAACAGCATTTGACAGAAGGTTGATGATAACTTCTTTAAGTTTTGTAGGATCCCCTTTAAGTGGGAACTCAAGGCTTGGATCGATAAAACAACCAAGATTGATATGTTTTTCACTAGCTCTAACGGCATAAACTTCAACAGCACTTTCAAACTCTAAAATCGGATTGAATGCAATATGCTCTATTTCAAGCTTATTGCTCTCAATTTTAGAAAGGTCAAGAATGTTATTAATAATTTCAAGAAGATTTTCAGAACTCTTTTCAATAATATCGACAAATTCACTCTGCTCTTCTTTTAAGCCGGAGTCTTTTAAAAGCTCGGTAAATCCAACGATACCGTTTAGCGGGGTACGAATTTCGTGCGACATGTTCGCCAAGAACATTGATTTTGCTTCACTTGCTTCTTGAGCAGAGAGTTTATCTCTTTTTGTCTGCTCAATAATCTGTTCTAGAAGCTCGTAAGCCAAATCGGTACCTTCAGATGTATGAAGATTGATTTTTCTATCTTGTGAATCATAATCTTCGGCAACTTTCTCTAAAACACTCTCAAGGTGTTTGATGTTGTTGGTAATCTCTTTTGAGAGAAGATAGCCAAGGATAGCAAGGATAATTGCAACAAGCCATACTGAAAGTGTGATTATAAGAACTTGCAGAGAATTTTTTTGTACATTTCCGGCTCTTTCATTCATGGCACTTAGAAGTATATCTTCCGCTTGAGAAATAATATTAATCTTCTCAGATAGCATGGTAAACCAAATACCGGAGTCAATCTCGTATTCGCCGCTGTCTGCAACTGAAATAATTGCCGTTCTTTCATTGTTTATATCTTCGAATAACTCTTTATTTTCTTCTGTTTTAAAGAGGGCATCTAGCTTAGCTACTAAATTTTTGTTCTGAATCCCTTCGTAGTTAATTGCATCAGCTTTACCGATGATAGAAATCCATCTGTTTAAATCTTCGCTCTCTAGTGCTGTTGAACGAGATATCATATATGCCATATAGCCTCTCTCGGTTCCAGAGGCTTCTTTAGCATTAACCATCGAGATATATAAAGAGTAAAGCTCAGTAATCTCTTTATCTACCTGATTGTTTGCAATTTGTTCCAATTGCTTAATATAAATTCCTTGAGCTGCGGTATAAACATTTATAAACATTTCAGTAAACTCAATTTTATGTTCATCAACAAGCGGTCTAACTGATTTAATCTTAGCCATAGAAGAGATAATGCCGTCTATGTTGGTACACGCTAAACAATCCGATTTATCTTTATTCTCTTTATGTGTATGGAGTATTTCATTGTTCTGTGAGTACTCAAGATACTTGGTTGCTTTTTCATCAACAACTTTTCTCTGCTCATTAAGAGATTTTAAAATATTTTCTGTTTTGTTACCAAGGTACATGGCGCTCATACCGCGTTCTCTTGCAACATTGCCGACTATTTCATTTAAGTATTTATTTTGGTCCAATTTGTTTTGAAGCTCTTGTGCTGCATTGAACGATACATAAGAGTTGTAAAGGTAGTAACTCGTTACTGAAAAGAGAATAATAATCGGTAAAAGACTTATTACTCTTAATCTATTTTTTAATCCAAGTTGCATTATTTACCCTCTTTTTTTGAGATTAATTCTAGTTTTGAAGCAATGCTTTTTACAAAGTTTTTGGCACTAACTGAATTTGCCGAGTTGATAATAGCTTCTAAAGAATTATCAAAATCATGAATTCTCATGTTTTCGCTCATTCCTTTTAGCTTTATGGCAGCATTTTTACACGCTAATAGATCATTTTTTTCAATTGAGTTGTTCATTGATATTGATAACACTTTTGTTTCATTTAGATAATCTTCAAATAACTCATTAAAGCTATCCATATCTAAGCCGATATCATGTGCTATCTTTTTCTTGTCATAGCTTAGTGAAGCTTCTGAAATCTCTTCTTGAACAGCGTTTTCAACTTCGTTTAATGTTGATAACTCCACATCACCAATCATATCTTCTTGCATAGTTACAATAGGTTTTTGTTTTAAAAATTCATCATCGGCCAACTCAGGAATGTCAATAGAATCGGGAACATCTGAATCACTGATTTCTACAGTTGAGAGATTTTCAGCTGTAGAAGTTTTTTTAGCAGGAGTAAAACTATCATTTTTAAACGATAGAACGAAATCTTCTTCAACTTCTTTGGGTTCTGCAGGCTGAACTATCGTATCTTTAGCGTTGCCAAGTCTGTTTACTATTCTATATAGTCTGTCTAAGTTTGCTGCAATTTCATCATCATTGCTTGATGTATTGATTATTGTTAAAGCATCTAGCGCATCTTCAATTCTAAGGTTCGCGGCAACGCCTTTGAGTTTGTGTGACTGTATTTTTAAATTATCATTGTTTCCGGTTTTTGCAGATTGATAAAGATCATTTTTAAAACTATTTGCTTGAGCAATAAAGTCTTGCACAAACTCTTCCACCAAATCAATTGGTAAACCAAGGTCATCTGATGCAACATGCGGGTCGTACACATAATTTGCAAAATGATCATCTTCTATTTTTCGTTCATCTTTTTTTTCAACAATCGGCTTTTTAGCAGGTTCTTTAATAACCGGTTTTTCTTTAACAGGCTCAACCATCACCTCTTCTTTTTTCTCCTGGGTGCCTATGTCAAGAGACTCGCCAACATCAAAGCCAAAATCCGGAGTTTCATCTTCATAAATATCTTTAATGATATTTGTATTTAGTTTATCATGTTTTGGCTCATCTTTTAAAGGAGCGATAGCCGGCTTAACTGGTTCTTCGGGTTTCTGTTCTGCACCAATGACTATTTTTTCGTTTTGGGCTTGTGATAAAGCTCTGACATTTAATAGCTCTACTATGTATGCTTTTTGCGTTGGATTGTCAACCAAATAAATTGTTTTAATACCTATGATTGCTGAATAATTTTTGCCTTTAACATTAATAATTGCTTTTGAATCCACGCTGCTGTCACTGCATGTAATATAGTCAATCCAATGAACATGCTTAAAATTATGAATATACCCCGGTGATTTTACAAAAAAATCAGCAAAATCAGCTACTTCCGCTTGCAACTCTGTGAGGCTAGAGAGACCAAGAGTTTTTAAATCACTCTCATCAATTCCTAAAAACTCTTTTTTATAATTGTAGATTAACATTGTGTAAGCCTTTTACTATTTATTATCAGCATTTTGATGAGATCTTTCATTCTCTTGAATGTTTTTTCTTGGGGAAGGCTTACTTACGGAAATGTATCCCGTAGTTTGACCTTTTTTGTCGAGTATTGGAGCGATTTCTATATCAGTCCAGTAATAACTGCCGTCTTTGCGCAGATTTTTAAGCATACCGTTGTAAACCTGACCGCTCCCTAGCGTTTTCCACATCTTTTCATATATGGCTTCGTCAACATCCGGATGTTTTATTATGCTGTGGCTGCTGTTAATAAGCTCATCAAGCGAATAACCGGATATTTCACAAAATTTTCTATTAACAAAAGTTATGTTACCCTTCAAATCCGTTTGACTAATGGCCACTTTGCCTTCAAAAACATACTCTTCATTTTTTGGTACAACTTTGTTCATAGAAACCTCTGTGTAATGTAGTAAATATCATAAACTCGACTAAATATATCATTAATAGTTTAAAAAAAAACTTATATATAAATATTTTTTATTATATTTGCATCTTTTAGGTTTAAAATAGAACTTATTTCTTCAACGCTTGATTTTTTTAACGCATCAAATGTGCCAAAATGCTTTAATAGTTTAATAATCTTTGCTTGAGATATTCCCTTTAGTGTTAAAAGTTTACTCTCTTGGTCGAGTTTTAGTTTGGTTTTTTTATGGAAACCAATAGCGCATCTATGGGCTTCATCTCTTAATTTTTGCACCCAATGGAGTCTTTTGTCACTCTCTTGGAGTTTAAAAATTTCATCTTTTGTATGAATAATGTCTTTTGCCTTCCCCTTTGCGCGGTGAGCTTTTGCATCTATTTTTTCCTTTGATATCGCTATAACATCCAAAAAAATCCCGTTGGATTCTAAGATTTCAAGGGCTAGATTCAAAAGTGTACTTCCGCCGTCAATAATCCACAAATCAGGAGGAGAATTTTTAGAAAAACTCTCAACTCTTCTTGTGAGCGTCTCTCTCATCTGGGAGTACTCATCTCTTGCATCTAAATGATAGATACGGTAGCTTTTTTTATCAAATGTTCCATTTTCATAGACTGCCATAGCTCCGACAGTTGCCACTCCTGACATATGAGAGTTGTCAAAAATTTCAACACGATTTGGAGTTTTTTGCAAAGAAAATAACTCCTGAATTTCAGAGAAAATTTCAGTGCTATTTTGATTTTTATCTTTTTTTAGAAGTTCCAGTGCATTAATCAGCGCCAAATCTATAAGCCGCTTTTTATTTCCAGTTTTTGGTATTTTTATATGTGCTTTTTTTTCAAAGAGTGTCGTGAGATAGTTCTCTATTGTATCTCTGCCTTCAAAATCAGAAGCTACCAAAATCGGTGCTATAATCGGAGGTTTGCCATTGGAATAAAATTCCATTACTACCCTTTGATATACCTCATCTTCATCATACCCTTCATGAAGCTGTATATAGTCGTGTGATGATGAGATGATTTTGCCCTCTCGCATAAAAATCCTAACGACGACGGCTCTGCTTGGAGTGTTTTGCACTACAAAGATGTCATAATTTTCATCGCTTGCAAAATCTATTTCGCTTTTAATCTCTGAACGACCGATTCTCTCGCATCTGTCCCTAATCTCCCCGGCCTCTTCAAATCGGAGATTTTGCGCATAAAAGAGCATTTTTTCTTCTAATTTTTTTATCAATGTTTTTTTGTTTTGAATCAGCTCTTTTGCTGTATCAAGCTCTTTTTTGTAAGCCTCTTTTGAAACTTTCAGTTCACAAGGACCAAGACATTTTCCTATCTGATAGTAAAGGCATAGTTTTTTTGATTTTAGGGACCCTTTTTTTTGTACAAGGCGGCATATCTCATAAATTGAATCTAAAATATCTCTTGCACCGACGGAGTAGGGACCATAGTATTTAATATTTGGAGATTTTATAATTTTTCTTGTTATCTCAAACCTTGGATACTCTTGTGAGTTGTCTATGTAGATATATGGATATGTTTTGTCATCGCGAAGCAGAATATTATATTTTGGGCTAAGCTGTTTTATAAGTGAATTTTCTAAAATCAGTGCATCATTCTCTGAATTTACGACTATATAGTTCATAGCATGCGTCTCAGAAATCATCTTCGTGATTCTGCCGGATAAATTTGAATTTGGCTTTAACTCTGGCGTAAAGTTAAAATAACTTTTTACTCTTTTTGCCAAACTTTTTGCTTTTCCAATGTAGAGCAAGTGCCCGTTTTCATCAAAATATTGGTATATTCCGGCACCTTGCGGTAACTGTTTTATAGTTTCTTCAAGATTCATTACTGTTTGTTTCTTTTATAATTTTTTGAATACTGCGAACCAGTGAATTTAATTTTTTATCATCTATGTTTATCTCAAAATTTCCGCTTGAGCGCTCTTTATAGACTTGTTTTACCTCTTTAAAATTTTCTATATTTTTTTTTGGAGTATGTGTAACAAAAGCTTTTATATCGTCAAACAGACTCTCTTCGCACTCTTTACACTCCTGCGGCATATAAAACTTTAAAGCACTTTTAATGCTTTGTATATTATTATCAAACTCTTGTTTCCCGATGGGGTGATTAAATACGAAAAATAGAGTTCTGTTTTTTATGTATGCAAAGTTAATCATTTTTTGTACAGGTGCAGTAAACATAGATTGTACTATTTTAATACACTTATAATAAGATAGTTTAGAGAATTGAGGTCTACTTTGAATAGAATTTATAATTTGAGCAGCGTTTTTCATTTAGTAATTATAGCAATGTTTTTATTAAGTTTGAGTGGATGTGGATACAAGGCAAATCCATATTATTTAGAGAACACACCGCAGGGCGATAGTAATGTAAAATTTATTATTAAAAAGCCAAGCAGTGATAATAATGAAAGCGATAATGCAAATAAATGAAATATGATGTGATAATCGTAGGTGCCGGTGTAGCGGGTCTTTATGCCGCTATGCATCTGCCTAGAGAAAAAAAAGTTCTTATTATAAACAAAAGAGAAACTTTTAAATGCAACAGTTTTTATGCGCAAGGCGGTATAGCTCTGGCAATCGATAAAGATGATGTTCCGCTGCATATAAAAGATACTCTTGATGCCGGAGCCGGACTTTGTTCTGAAGAGGCGGTAAGAGTTTTGAGTGAAAGCTCAAGGGGTGTTATTGATGATTTAATAGCTCGCGGGTTTGAGTTTGACAAAGACAGAGACGGAAAATTGCTCTATACAAAAGAGGCTGCCCATTCAAAAGAGCGCATACTTCATGCAGGAGGAGATGCAACGGGCAGGTACATGCACTACTTTTTGTTGGAACAAAATCCTCATCCGATGCTCACAGATGCCAGAGTCGTAGACCTTTTAATAAAAGATGGCGAGTGCTACGGCGTAACGGTGCTAGACCACAGAGAGAGCAGAAATATATATGCCGATAATGTGATAATCGCAAGCGGCGGGGTTGGTTCATTATATGCGTATCATACAAACGCGCCGTGTATCAGTGCCGATATGCAGGGGCTTTGTGTAATCAAAGGTATAGAGTTAAACGACATGGAGATGATGCAGTTTCATCCGACTGTCTATGTAGATAACGACTCTGCTCAAAAACTGCTGCTTACTGAGGCTCTAAGAGGCGAAGGTGCGACTGTTGAAGATGAAAAAGGAAGAAGATTTCTATTTGATTATGATGAGAGAGGCGAACTTGCTTCAAGGGATATAGTAAGCAAAGCGATATATGACCATAATAAAAAAACAGGGCTGCAGACATATCTCTCTTTTAAAAATTTTGACCATGTCTATTTTACAAAAAGATTTCCAAACCTATATAAGAATCTACAGCTTTTAGGATTTGATGTACCAAAACAGAGAGTTCCTATATCTCCTGCTTTTCACTATGCAATAGGCGGGATAAAAACGGACATAAACGGTGCGGTGCCGAGTGTCAAATCTCTTTATGCAATCGGCGAGGTTGCCTCTACCAAGGTTCACGGCGCAAACAGGCTTGCTTCTAACTCTTTGCTTGAAGGGCTTGTGTTTGGAAAGAGGGCTGTTGAAGATATTTTAAAGAAGCAGCATGCCAAAAAAGAGGTTAAGTTTGAAGTCGCTGATGAGGTGATGAGTCTAAAAGAGGATAAAGAGAAAAAAAATCTTCTTAGAAAAATTATGTGGGAAAATGTCTCAATTGTCAGAACAAAAAAAGGTTTAAACAGTGCGTTAAATCAAATCAATGCTCTTTTAAATGAAAAAATCGGCAAACTTCTAAAATTTCGTCTGCTTACCGCAAAAGAGATTGTTCTAGCTGCCCTTGCAAGAGATGAATCAATCGGGGTTCATTATATAAAAAAGGACGATAGTGATTAAGCTATTAATTGTTCTCTTAAGCTCTACTCTTGCATATGCCGGTTCAGGCAGCGCAGATACAGAGGTTCTTCCGAATTTAACAATGACATGGATTGGATTTGCCTCTCTTGCTATATTTATGGCTGCATACTATTTTGTGGCCACCGAAGAGAAATATCATATAGACAAAGCTAAACCGGCTCTCTTTGCCGGAACATTTATGTTTATTTTAGTAGCTTTTTACTACGCCATAAACGGTATGGATATGAATCTGGTTCATACTCAGGTTGAGCATATGATTTTAGAAATTGCAGAGATTTTCTTCTTCTTGTTCGTCGCTATGACATATATAGAGTCGATGATTCACATGGGTGTTTTTGACAGACTAAAATACAATCTTGTATCAAAAGGCTACAGTTACAAAAAGCTTTTTTGGCTGACGGGATTTTTAGCATTTTTCATCTCACCGATAGCAGATAACTTGACAACGGCACTTATTTTATCAACTGTTTTAATAACTATTGAGAGAAAAAACAAAGAGTTTTTGGTACCGGGGGCAATCAATATCGTTGTTGCTGCAAATGCGGGCGGTGCATGGAGCCCGTTTGGAGATATTACAACTCTTATGGCTTGGGCGTCGGGCAAGGGAGAATTCGTCGACTTCTTATTTTTATTACCGGCTTCAATCGGCGGATATGTTATAACAGCGTATCTTTTGAGTATGTTTGTTCCAAAAGAGGTTCCGCACTTTGATGCAAGCAGCGAAACCAAACCCGAAATGATGAAGGGTGCAGAGGTTGTAATCGGGCTTGGGGCATTTACTGTTTTTGCTGCCGTCATATCTCATCAAGTGCTTCATCTACCGGCAATGTGGGGTATGCTTTTTGGTCTTTCGCTTCTCAAACTATATGCTTACAGACTTAAAAAAGTTCATAATTCTGAGTTCAATGTTTTTCACTCTATCGCTAAAATTGAGAACAATACGCTTCTCTTTTTCTTTGGTATCCTAGCAGCTGTGGGAGCACTATATTTTGTTGGCTGGTTGGGGTTGGCGGCAATAGTTTACGACCCGTCCGTTTTAGGTCCTACATGGGCAAATATCGGTGTAGGTTTTCTCTCCGCCATTGTTGACAATGTTCCCGTTATGTCTGCAATACTAAAAGCAAATCCTGATATGGGAGTTGACCAATGGATGCTTGTAACTTTGACAGCCGGTGTCGGCGGTTCGCTCATCTCTTTTGGTTCTGCTGCCGGTGTCGGAGTTATGGGTAAACTCCCGGGAATTTACACATTTGGTTCGCATATGAAATACGCATGGACCATTTTCATAGGGTATGCGGCATCTGTGGCTATTTGGTATGTTCAGTATCAGGTTCTAGGTCTATATATTAAACATTAAACAAATTTATTGTATCCTTTTGCTATCAAAAGGGTACGCCCTCTTAAAGCCATTCTTGGCACTTCAAAACACTCTTATTAAAGGTATCATATGACAAATGTCAGCATCATAGTTTTAGATTTTGGTTCTCAGTACACACAACTCATAGCTCGTCGTCTTCGTGAAGATAAAATTTATTGTGAAATTCTTCCTTATCATACAAAGATAGAAGATATAAAAGCTAAAAATCCAAAAGGAGTTATTCTTAGCGGCGGACCGTCTTCTGTTTATAACAAAGATGCATATGTTGTAGATCAAGGCGTTTACCAAATGGGAATTCCTATTCTTGGTATCTGTTACGGAATGCAAAGAATAGCGGTAGATTTCGGCGGCAGCGTGGTTCGTTCATCCCACCATGAGTATGGGAAAGCTGAACTGAAAATCAAAGATGTCGGAGAGAACTGTTCACCGCTTTTAAAAGATTGTGATGATGACAGAATTGTCTGGATGAGTCATAGCGATAAAGTTGATGTTCTTCCTGAAGGATTTACGCCGATTGCCACATCTGCAAACTCTCCTTATGCGGCTATTGCAAATGAAGAAAAACGAGTCTATGCAATGCAGTATCATCCGGAAGTTCAGCACTCGGAAGAGGGTTATCTGATGCTTCGCAACTTTGCAAGAAATATCTGCGGGGTTACAGAGAAGTGGAAGATGGAGCACTTTTTAAAAGAGCAGATTAAGAGTATCCGTGAAAAAGTAGGAAGCGGAAAAGTTCTTTGCGGACTTAGCGGAGGAGTTGACAGTTCTGTTGTTGCTGCTATGCTTTATGAGGCTATCGGCGATCAACTTGTTCCGGTATTTGTGGACAACGGTCTTTTACGCAAGGGCGAGAGAGAACAGGTTGAAGAGGTTTTTAAAATCAATTTAAAAGTTCCATTGGTCGTTGTAGATGCCAGAGATAATTTTTTAAGTAAACTAGCAGGAGTAAGTGATCCTGAGACAAAAAGAAAGATTATCGGACATACTTTTATAGAAGAGTTTGAAAAAGAGGCGAAAAAACATGACGGCATTAAGTTTTTAGCTCAAGGTACGCTCTATCCGGATGTAATAGAGTCTGTTTCTGTTAATGGTCCATCAGAGGTTATAAAATCTCACCATAATGTCGGCGGACTGCCTGATTGGATGGATTTTCAGTTAATCGAGCCGCTTCGTGAGCTGTTTAAAGACGAAGTTCGTAAAATCGGTTTAGAGCTTGGTCTTCCGGAGTCTATGATTAACCGTCATCCGTTCCCTGGACCGGGGCTTGCGATTCGCATAATGGGCGATGTAAATGAAGCTGATTTGACACTTCTTCGTGAGGCAGATGTTATTTTGCTGGATGAGTTAAAAGCGAGCGGATATTACGCAAAAACATGGCAGGCATTTGTGGTTTTATTAAATGTAAAATCGGTAGGCGTAATGGGCGATAACCGCACTTATGACAATACTGTTTGCGTCAGGGTTGTTGAAGCGGTTGACGGAATGACGGCAACTTTTGCTCATCTTCCTCATGATTTGTTAGAGAGAATAAGCAGAAGAATTATAAATGAGGTAGATGGTATAAACCGCGTAGTTTATGATATATCATCAAAACCGCCGGCTACAATCGAGTGGGAATAAAATTAGTACATGTCAAAAAAAATTTATCTTTTTGCCACATCAAAAAGCGAGTATGCTATTAATGTAAAATCTCTGGATGTCAGGTTTTTAAAGCCCGACATTGACTTTTCAAAATATGATTATCTGATTATCACATCAAAACAGACCGTAAAAGCACTGGAGCAGTACGATAAAAAAGATTTTATAGATACTCCTGCACTTTGCGTATCTGTTAAAACGGCAAATCTATACAGTGAATTTGGCGGTAAAATCTTGGCAATAGGCGATGGTTACGGCGATAATCTTATTCAAAATATAGAAGAGTATCCAAAAGAGACAAAGTGGCTCTATCTTAGAGCAGAACTTATAGCTTCTGATTTTGTACAAAAAAGCAGAGATGATGGATATGTGATAGATGAAAAAATCCTTTATGTTAGCGAGTGCTCTAAAGAGATTTTAGATATCAGAGTAACTGATGATTCTACTCTTATCTTCACATCGCCCTCGTCAATAGAGTGTTTTTTGAAAAATAACACCATTAATCCAAAAGCAAAAGTTGTAGTAATCGGCAAGACAACTGCCAATTATCTGCCGCAAGGCATAGAGTATGTAATCAGCCAAAATACATCAATAGAGAGCTGTGTAGAACTGGCACTAAACATAAAATAGCATTTTATAAAAGAAAATCAAGAATTATTTTGTATAATAGTATTAGTAGTCTGGGTAGTTCGACATATCGCGTAATGAGGGTTCTACATTTTCAAATTGCGAACTAGTAGTGTTTTCGTGTGTCGGTGTTATCGTTTGAGATATGTTAACTCTGTCGAGATAATGCCGCCGATAGAGAACTCTCGCTTCGCCCAAATACGGCTTTTTAGAACCGAGCCAAATGCGAAACGGCTATCCGGGCTATTTTTATAAAGATGCTTATTTAGTACATTTCGATGTTTTAAACAGGTGTTTTTTAACTTATTTATGGAGTTTTGATGAAAATTTTAATATTAGGCAGCGGTGGAAGAGAGTACTCGATAGCCCGTGCAATTTTAAACGAAAAAGAGGCTCATGAGCTTTTTTTTATGCCTGGAAACGGTGCAACTTCTTCTCTTGGAACGAATCTAAATATTAAAGATTATAATAAGTTAGCAGAGTTTGCTAAGAGCAACGACATTGAATTGACCATTGTAGGACCGGAAGGTCCGCTTGTAGAGGGCGTTGTTGACATATTCAAATCTCACGGACTTACTATTTTTGGACCAAGCAAAGAGGCTGCAAGGCTTGAAGGCTCAAAAGTATATATGAAAAACTTTTTAGCAAAGTATAACATTCCTACTGCTCGTTATATAGAGACCTCCTCAATAGAAGATGCGTTTAAATTTGCAGATAAATTAACTACTCCGATTGTTGTAAAAGCTGATGGTCTTTGTGGCGGGAAGGGTGTTATTATCGCCCAAACTCATGATGAAGCTAAAATAGCAATCTCTGAAATGTTAAGCGGAAAAAGTTTTGGCGATGCTGGATTAAGCGTTATTGTAGAGGAATTTTTAGATGGCTATGAGCTCTCAATGTTCGCTGTTTGTGATGGAGACGATTATATTTTACTTCCGGCAGCTCAAGACCATAAGAGACTTTTAGACAATGACCAAGGACCAAACACCGGAGGAATGGGTGCATACGCGCCAACTCCGCTTGTAGATTATGAACTTTATCAAAAGGTAAGAGAGAGAATTATTCGCCCAACATTAGACGGTATGAAAAAAGAGGGCGCTCCGTTTGAGGGTGTTCTTTTTATAGGAATTATGGTTGTCAAGGGTGAACCGATTACTTTGGAGTTTAATGTTCGTTTTGGGGACCCAGAGTGCGAAATTCTTATGCCGTTAATGACTTCAAGCGTTAGCGATATGTTTTATAAAGCTGCTACAAATAGACTTGGCGAAATCAAGGTAGAGTTTTCTAAAGAGTTTGCAGTGGGCGTGGTTATGGCAAGTGCAGACTATCCATATAAAAATTCAACCCCGGCAGAGATAATAGTAGATGATGTACATCATGAAGAGATAGAGAAATATACTCATATCTCTTACGCAGGTGTTAGTATGATTGACGGCAAACTCTATGCGGATGGCGGCAGAGTTCTAGTTTGCGTTGGTATAGGAAGCACTATAAAAGAGGCAAGAGACAGAGCATATATGAGATGCGGGCAGGTTCATTTTGCAGGCAAAAAACTTCGTACCGATATAGCTTATCAAGCTCTCTAAAAGAACTTAAGTGAACGAAGAGATTCAAGATATTCTCCATAGCGAGGGAATGAGTTTAGCACCAATTAAAAAGAGAGCTGCGGCATTTTTTATAGATGAGATGTTGTTGTCGCTTTTGCTTATTATAGCTCTGTCTGACTCATTTTTTGAAGCAAAAACAGTTGAGGAGATGATTATTTTAACAAATAAGTTTGTTTTAGAATATATGGCAATGAAGGTTTTTTATCAAGCTTTTTTTGTTATGCAGTACGGTGCGACATTAGGCAAGCTTCTTATGAAAATAAGAGTTGTAGAGATTAAAACGCTGCAAACCCCAAATGTTATCGCTGCACTTAATCGTTCAATTGTTCGAGTGGTAAGCGAGATGCTGTTTTATCTTGGATTTTTATGGGGTGTTATGGACCCTGCAAGACAAACTTGGCATGATAAAAGTGCCAAAACATTGGTTGTAAATGTTTAAGTTTTTTATATTTTTAATCGTATTTATTACACATCTGATTGGTGATGATAAGGTTGAAATATATGCAACAACAATGGATACAAAAGATAATATTGTTACTGCCGGCGGGGAAGTAGTTGTAGTATATCAAGATTATCATTTAAGTGCACAAAGAGCTATTTACGACAGAAATAGCAGTGAGTTGGAGTTATTTGGAAATATTCGAGCAAGTCAAGGCGAAAATATTAAACTTTTAGGAGAGTATGCAAAACTCAACATAGCTCAAAAAGAGAGAACATTCAAGCCATTTTATATGTTAGAAAAAACGGCAGATGTTTGGATAAGCGGAGATGACGGATATGCAAAAGATATAGAGGTAGAGATAAAATCAGGTGTTATGAGCGGGTGTGACCCAAATGACCCGCTTTGGAAAATGGAGTTTACATCATCAGAGTATAACACGGACACGATGTGGCTAAATCTTTACAACGCTAGAATTTACATATATGATATTCCTGTTTTTTATACTCCATACTTTGGATATTCTCTTGACACAACGAGAAGAACAGGTGTTTTACCTCCAATGGTTGGATTTTCAAGCAAAGAGGGTTTTTACTATGAACAAGCACTCTATATAGCTGAACAAAATTGGTGGGATTTAGAACTAAAACCTCAGATTAGAACAAATCGTGGTTCTGGTATGTATACAACATTTAGATTTGCAGATAGTAAAATTTCCAAAGGCTCTTTGACTGCCGGCTACTTCAAAGAGAAGCAGGAGTACTTTGACGAGAGTGATTTGGCAAATAAGAAGCACTACGGATTTAATTTTTTATATGAGAACAGTGATGTGATAAATCAGTGGTTTGGTACAAAATTAGAGGGACAATCAGGTCTTTATATGGACATAGTCAATATGAACGATGTCGACTACATTAACCTCTCAACGAACGACACGACGCAAAATGCTACAACAACGCAACTTCTATCAAGAATAAATCTATTTTATAATACAGACAATAACTATTTCGGTTCATATTTTAAACATTATAAAAATTTAACCCTAGAGAGTAATGAAAAAACTCTTCAAAATCTTCCTGCACTTCATTACCACAAATATTTAGAAACACTGTTTGATGAGCATTTTTTATATAGTCTTGATGTACAAAGTAATAATTACTACAGAACTCTTGGCAAAAGTGCTGTTCAAACAAATATAAATATTCCATTAACACTTCAAACTTCGCTTTTTGACGAACATCTGAATATTTCATATAAATCATATATTTATGCGCAACATACAAGTTTTAAAGGCGAAGAAGAAGTTCCAACAACAGATGAGTACAGTAGCGGTTTTTTTGCAAGAAATTATCATGTTGTATCAGCGTCCACACAGCTGACTCGTGCTTTTGATGAAGTTACGCATGTAGTAGATTTTGGTACCCAATATCAGGTGGGCGGTTCCGATATGGAAGATGGGTACTATGATGAACAAAAAGATTACTGTTCCATAAAAGAGAATAAAGCAAAACCAATATGTGAATTTTACAACATTACAGAAATAGAAAAAAGCCTGCAACTCTATTTCTCGCACTATCTATATAATATCTCCGGAAAGCAGATATTCTATCATAGAGTTGCTCAAAACATCTCTTATGAGGGTATCGGAGGCGGAGCAGGCGAGCTTGAAAATGAGTTAGATTATCAGATGACCGATAGTCTGAATTATTATAACAATATGTTCTATAACTACGATGAAGGAGCTTTCTCTAAAAATTTCAACAAAATATTGTATAAAAATAATACTTTCAATATTGGTCTCTCTCACATGTATAAAAATACATTTTTGCCATACACGACTACGACATCACCTATTACAAGTTATATAACATCAAGCATAGGTTACAAATACAATAATCATTACTCTTACAGTTTTAAACATGATTATGATTTGGAGAGAAGCGAAAAGAAAGGGTTTGAAGTCGGTTTTTTATATCAAAAAAGATGTTGGGATTTTGGGCTTAGATATGTAGAAAGCAACAGACCTATCCTTAGTCTAAGCGGTGTATCTGATTCAATATATGACAGATATATATATCTTACAATAAGACTTAAGCCAATAATGTCGCCAAATAGCACTGCATCAGGTTTTTCATATAGACTCCCTGATAAATCGGGAACAAATTAGTACCATGAAAAGATATAAAAATATTAGGAGAAAAAAGTGAAATATGAAGTTAAAGTAGATTTAAAAAATAGAAGTGAAGAGTACTCATTCACAGAAGTTGCAAAACAGGCAAATGGATCAGCTTGGCTTAAAAGCGGTGATACGGTTATTTTAGCAACAGTTGTTATAGATGAAACAGAGATAGTAAAAGATGATTTTCTCCCATTGACTGTTCAGTATATTGAAAAAACATATGCAGCAGGTAAAATCCCGGGCGGATTTTTTAAGCGCGAAACAAAACCGAGTGATTTTGAAACTCTGACATCTCGCATAGTTGACCGCTCACTTCGTCCTCTTTTTCCAAAAGGATTTGGATATCCGACACAGATAACGATTATGACTTTTAGTGTTGATAAAGAATCAGACCTTCAGGTTTTAGCACTAAATGCAGCTTCAGCGGCACTATTTGTAAGTAATATTGATATCAACACATCAGTATCAGCGGTAAGAGCCGCAAAAATAGACGGAGAGTTGGTTTTAAATCCGACTTTATCGGAGCTTAACCGTTCTACGCTGGACCTCTATCTCTCTGGAACAAAAGATGATCTTCTTATGATTGAGATGAGAAGCATGGGCGGAGAAAGAGTTGATAGCAGTTTAGTTCTTGACCCGTTAATGGACCCCACTTTTAGCGCTCCGATTATAACAACTCATGTCTCAAATGCCATCGGCGAAGATGAGTTGATAGCTATTTTTGAAAAAACAGAGCAACTTCTTTTTGAAAGTAATGCTAAGTATGAAGAGGCTTTTAAAGCATTTAAAAAAGAGACAATGGAGATAGAGTACAAGGCACATCTGCTAAATGAGGAGATGGTTAAGTATGTGCGTGAAAATCACTTTGCGGATATAAAATCTGCAATGAACCAGATGGCAAAATCTGAGCGTTCAACTGCCCTAAGAAGTATTAGAAAAAAAATCATTCTTGAGCAAGAAGACTGGAATGAAGCAGAGTTAAAAGATGCAATTGAAAATGTAAAAAAAGAGCAGGTTAGAGCTCAGATTTTAAATGAGAGAGTGCGTGCCGACGGAAGAGCATTAAATGAGATTAGACCAATATCTATAAGTACTAATGTGCTTCCTAGGGCTCACTCGTCATGTCTATTTACCCGCGGGCAAACTCAGGCATTGGTTGTTCTTACAATGGGCGGACCAAAAGATGCACAGATGTTTGAAAATCTGACTGACAATGGAACGCAAAACGAGAATTTCATGGTTCACTATAACTTTCCTGGATTTAGCGTGGGCGAAGCATCTCCGATTATGGGAACAAAGAGAAGAGAGCTGGGTCACGGCAATTTGGCTAAAAGAGCACTTGAGCCGATAGTTAATCTTGATGGACAGACCGTTCGCATTGTTTCTGAAATTTTAGAGTCAAACGGCTCATCTTCAATGGCGACAGTTTGTGGCGGATATATGGCTCTGCGTGCTGCTGATATTGAGACCAGCGATGTTATCGCAGGTATTGCTATGGGTATGGTCAGTGAAGGTAACAAATATGCAATACTTTCAGATATTATGGGCTTAGAAGACCATGACGGGGATATGGATTTTAAAGTAACAGGCTCTAAAGAGGGTATTACTGCTATGCAGATGGATATAAAACTAGGCGGAATCAGCCTAAATGTTTTAAAAGAGGCACTCTATCAGGCGAAAGAGGGCAGAGCTCACATTATAGATATTATGGTTGAAGCTGAGAAAAATATTGAGTTTAATGACGGCGTCTTGCCAAGCACGGACTTTTTTCATATAGACCCAAGCTTTATCGGAGAGATTATCGGTCAGGCAGGCAAAACTATCCGTGAAATAATTGAGAAGTTTGAAGTGGCTATCGATATAGACAAAAAAGAGGGAAAAGTAAAAGTTACCGGCAAAAGCAAAGGCGGTGTTAAATCTGCAAGAGACTATATCGAGGGTATTATAAACGCTCCAAAAGTTGCAAAAATTGAGTATAAAGTCGGCGATAAACATAAAGGTATAGTTAAAAAGATAGTTGATTTTGGCGCTTTTATAGAGCTTCCAGATGGAACGGACGGACTTATGCATATCTCTAAAATATCCGACCAAAGAGTAGAAAAAGTAAGTGATGTTTTAAAAGAGGGTGAAGAGATAAATGTTGAGATTTTAGAGTTTAAAGGGAATAAAATCTCTTTAGGTCGTTGCCATTAATACTCAAATAATATGAACAAAGTCCATATTATTTTCAAACACTAAAGCTACACTTTTGGTGAGAGAATTTACATGTAAAACTAAATATCTACATGTAAATTCTAGCTTTTTAAAAATTAAACTCCCTTTTAGCACTTTTTTCGTATAATCCGCAATCAAATTTTAGTAGGGAAATCTTTGCATTTATGTATAGATTGCTATATTCATTGGAATGTGGTTACGCTAGCCGAAAAAGTTTGTAATAAATTTAATGGAGAAACTATGAAAAAAATTCTTTTCTTAATGGTAGCATTAGCTACTGCTTTGTTAGCTGAAGATGCAGAGGTTGCAAACCAAACTCTTAAAGCTTACTCAATGATTGCTGCTGGTCTTGGACTTGGTCTTGCTGCATTAGGTGGAGCTATCGGTATGGGTCATACTGCTGCTGCAACTATCGCTGGAACAGCTCGTAACCCAGGTTTAGGTGCTAAACTAATGACAACTATGTTCATCGCTCTTGCAATGATCGAAGCTCAAGTTATTTATGCACTAGTAATTGCTCTTATAGCACTTTACGCAAACCCATATTTAGGTTAATCAACTTAAATATTAAGACGCCTTTGGGCGTTTTAAACCTCTTCTTTCTTTAAATGCGACCGTGGTGGAACGGTAGACACGCTACCTTGAGGTGGTAGTGCCTTCGGGTGTGGGAGTTCAAATCTCCCCGGTCGCACCAAACTTCAACTAATTAATAATAGTAATACAATCTTCACTTTTTGGTACCAAGCATAAAAAACTGTAAGCATCTTCCCCAAGCGTTTTATAACCGTGAGAAAGACCTGCCGGAATTAATAAAATATCGCCGGCTTTTGCTTCAAAAGTTTCATCTCCGATTTGAACAAGTGCACGACCCGATAAAACATACTGTTCATGCTCAATAATATTTGTGTGAAGAGGCATATACCCGCCAGACTCTATTATAAAGTTTCGCATTGCAAAATTTGGCGATTCATCAGGAGATAAAAGCATTTTCATTGCTACGCCTTTTCCCGCTTTTTGAGACACTGCCTCGATAGAATCAATTTGTTTGTGTAGGTACATAATAATAGCTCCTTATTATAAATTTTTTGGTAGCATATCATAAAAATGTTTGATTTATTTGGAGATAATTTATGAAAATTGCAAAAAATATAACAGAGCTAATTGGAAATACTCCTTTGGTTAGACTAAATAAAGCTTCAGAGCGTTGCGGAGCAAATATAATAGCCAAATGCGAGTTTATGAACCCGACAAGCTCTGTAAAAGATAGAATAGGTTTTAATATGATTCGCAGGGCTATTGAAGCCGGAGATATAGTAGAGGGGACAACTATTATAGAGCCAACAAGCGGAAATACCGGCATTGCATTGGCGGCTTGCTGCGCTGCTCAAAACTTGAAGCTAATTTTAACTATGCCCGAATCTATGAGTATAGAGAGAAGAAAGTTGTTAAAAGCATTCGGGGCAGAGCTTGTTTTGACACCGGCTTCGCTAGGAATGAGCGGCGCAATTGCCAAAGCTGACGAACTGAAAAGTGAAATTCCAAATTCAATAGTTTTGCAACAGTTTAAAAATCCATCTAACCCAGAAATACATATGTTGACAACAGCAGAGGAGATACTGCGTGATACAGATAAAAAGCTTGACGCATTTGTAGCTGCTGTTGGAACCGGCGGTACACTAAGCGGAGTATCAAAAGTATTAAAAGAGCATATAGCAAATATAGCAATATTTGCAGTTGAACCGCTAAACTCTGCAGTTTTATCCGGAAAAGCTGCCGGTCCACACGCCATTCAGGGCATCGGTGCCGGATTTATCCCTGACACATTAGACACAACTGTTTATGGCGAGGTTATAAAAGTTAGCAATGAGGATGCAATCAACACTGCAAAAATGCTCTCAAGAGAAGAGGGTCTGCTTGTCGGCATATCGGCCGGTGCAAATGTATTTGCCACAATGCAAATCGCCTCAAGAGATGAGTTTAAAGGTAAAACACTGTTGACAATTCTTTGTGACACGGGAGAGAGATATCTTAGCACAGACCTTTTTAGTGAATAAGATTTTTTTAGAAACTATCAGAGCCGTTGATGGGAAGATTTTTTATATCTCTTATCATCAAGAGAGGTATGAGAGTGTTTTAAAAAAGTTTGGTGTAGAAGATGTGAAAAATTTAAAAACTGTTTTAAACCCGCCAAATATCGGCATATACAGATGCCGCTTAACATATGATTTATCTAAAACACCGCACCAAATAGATGTAACTTATCATGAGTACAAAAAGAGAAAGATAACCTCTTTAAAGCTCGTTTATGACGATAACATAGAGTATTCTTTAAAATCTATATGCAGAGATAAATTGGATGCTCTGTATGACCAAAGAGGCGAATATGACGATGTATTGATAGTTAAAAATTCCCTTATTACGGATACAACCATAGCAAATATAGCTTTTTACGATTCAAAAAGATGGCTGACTCCTGCGTTTCCGCTTCTAAAGGGTACAACAAGAGAGAGACTCTTGAGAGAGGGGAAAATATTTGAAGAGGAGATACATGTAGTGGATTTGAAGAAATTTTCTAAAATCGCTATTATGAATGCTATGGTAGATTTTGATATAATCACGCAAAACACAAAGGATTTCTTTTGCTAGATAATGTGATAGAAGATAAACATTTTGCAAATGTAATGCAAAAAAATATACAAAATTTGATAATTTATCTATTTGAAAAAGATGAACATTTTGGTGTTCTTTGCAAAATAGATCAGATAACATTTGAACCGCCGCTTCCAAAAGAGATAAGCGCGGAATTTAGGTCGATGACGCTTTTCTTTTTGGCGGGATATACATTTGATACGGCTACTATTGTAGATAATAATTTAGTATTTGAAGCTGGATTTGGAACAGATAATTTTGGCAGTATCGTCACTGTTCCGCTTTTGGGCATAGTGCAGATAATTATAGATGAAACGCCGCTATTAATAAATTTGGCAAATTATAAAAAAGAGAAAAAAGCAGTTAAAAAGGTTGATAATGGCGGAGTTGAAAATTCAATGGCCTCTTTTTTGTCAAATCCGGAGAACTCAAAATTTTTAAAAAAATAGATTTTTTTGCATAGTACCTTGTGGATTAATCCACAAGATTGCTAAAGTTGTTTGATTTATACTTTATTTAGGGAGAGCAGAAAGTTTACGACATTGTCAACAAAAGCGTCATGTTTTCTATCTTTTAGATAAGCAATGTAGAAATGTCTCTCTATTTTATAGTTTTTAAGTCTTGCTTCAAAAAGTTTTCCTTCAGCCAGTTCAGCGGCAATTACATGCTTCGACATAACAGAAACTACCGGTCTTTCAGTGTGTGGATCAGCATGTAAAATAGACTCTTTAATTGCTGTCGGACTTCCCAAAATACCAAGTACGCTAAAGTTATTACACTGAACTCCCATCTCCTCAAAAACTTCACTGGTAAGTTTTCTTGTGTGTGAATGCTCATCACGGCATATCCAGTCAAAATCAAGCAAATCATCGGCAGTCAGGTGTTTTTTTAATGGTTGATTAGAAAATACGACAAGCTCATCCAAAACCCACTCTCTATACACAATTCCATCTCTAAAAACAGGTGATTCAATAAGCGCAACATCTATTTTTTTATCTTCAAGTTGGTCTATAATCTCGCATGATAATCCAACATTCATATAGACATTATTGTTAATTCTTTTTTTAATTTCACCAAGATAGTTTGGTAAAACATAGTTTCCAATTGCATTAGATGAACCCATAATAAAAGTAAAATCTTTATTTATGATTTTCAAAATCTCTTTTTCGCTATTTGCTATCGCTTTTTCAAGTCTAGAAGCAATTCTAAAAAGATCTTCACCCTCTTTTGTCAACAAAATACCGTTCTTTTTTCTGTCAACTATTTTTGTATCAAGATAATCCTCGATAAATTTTATTTGCTGTGTAACCGCAGGTTGTGAAATGCCCAGTTTTGCAGATGCTTTAGAAAAACTCTTCTCTTTTATGACCATCAAAAAGGTTTGTAACTTTGCAAAATCTTTTAACATAATAATTCCTATAAGTTTAAATAATAGACAAAAGTATAACTCATTATTATAATTAATGCAATAGTTTCGTATAATTTATATCTTTTTGGCTATAATAAATTAAATCAATAAAGTGGTAAGAGATGGAAAAAATTTTTGAAAAATTAAACGCTTCGCAGGCTGACGCTGTTAGACAAACAGAGGGTCCGGTGCTAATTTTAGCGGGTGCCGGCAGTGGAAAAACTACTACAATTGTTTCTCGTTTAGCTTACCTCATAGAGGGGCTTGGGATTCCTGCTTCAAATACTCTTACATTAACATTTACAAACAAAGCCGCAAAAGAGATGAGGGAGCGTGCCGCACAGATGATGAACAATCCTGCTTATCCTCCGCTTTTATGTACTTTTCATAAGTTCGGATTGCTTTTTTTGAAATTTAACATTCATCTTTTAAACCGTCAAAATAATTTTGTAGTTATTGATACCGACGATAAAAAACGCATTATTAAAAAGATAAACAGTGAAATTCCCACACCGCTTATAGCGAGTGAAATATCAAGATATAAAAACTCACTTTTAACCCCTGATGATGCATATAAGCAGGCAGAATTTTTTAATTATCAGCAGATTGCAAAGATTTATGAAGAGTATGAAACTTATCTTTTAGAGAATAATTTAGTAGATTTTGATGATTTAATTGCTCTTACATTTAGACTGTTGGATGAGAATCCAGAACTAGCTCAAGCTACATCGCAAAAGTATCGTTACATCATGATAGATGAGTATCAAGATACGAATGAGTTGCAGTTGAAGCTTTTGCAAAAACTTTGTACAACCCATAACAACATATGCGTTGTCGGCGATGATGACCAGAGCATATATGGTTGGCGTGGAGCGCATATAAGAAATATTATGGAGTTTGATCAGGATTTTAAAGATACGACAGTTTTCAAACTTGAGGAAAATTATCGTTCACGCGAACCGATACTAAAAGTTGCAAATGCACTTATAGAGCATAACCGATCAAGACTTGGTAAAAAGCTGATTCCGACCCGTGGAGGCGGTGAAGATATAACTATCTTAAACTCCAGTGATGAGAATGAAGAGGCAAGAAAAATTGCTTCAAAGATTACAAAGCTTTTGGATTCAGGTGTGGGAGCAGAAAATATAGCAGTGCTTTACCGTGTGAATGTTTTAAGCCGCTCAATAGAAGAGGGATTAAACCGTGCGGGAATTGCGTATAAACTTGTCGGCGGTCTCAGGTTTTATGACAGAGCGGAGATAAAAGATTTAATTAGCTACATTAGGGTTATCACAAATTTTCATGATGATTTCTCATTTAAGCGCATAGTAAACAAACCAAAAAGAGGTTTAGGAAAAGCTAGCGTTGATAAGATAGAGTTGGCAGCACACGCAAACGAAACATCTATATTTGAGTATATCAAGAAAGTTCCAATCGCAGAGTTGGAGCTTTTAGTTAAAAGCAAAAATGCAAAAACTCTTAAAAAGTTTGTTAAAGATATTCAAAATGTGGCAAAAATTGTAAATGAATCTACATATAATTTTATAGATGTTTTGGAAGAGACATTTCGTCTTAAGGATATCTATGTCGGTATGCCGGATGAGGCGGAGAGAGTTTTAAATATGGATGAATTTTACGGACTCTTTAGGGATTTCGTAAAAAATTCTCCAGACTCTTCCTTGGATGAGTTTTTAAATGAGCTGACACTTCAGAGTGAACAGGACCAAGTAGAGGGTGAGAGCATCTACATGATGAGTATTCACGCATCAAAAGGGTTGGAGTTTGACCATATATTTATAATCGGGCTTGAAGAGGGCTTCTTACCGCTTGTCGGTGATGGAAGTGACCTTGAAGAGGAGAGAAGGCTCGGATATGTCTCTTTTACCAGAGCAAAAGATACGCTTACCCTCTCACACGCTGATAGCAGATTTTATAAAGGTCGCAGAAGCGATCTGCAAAAGAGCAGATTTTTTAATGAAGCGGGACTATGCGAAGGCTCTTTGATAGTAGAGAAAAATACAGCTTTCAAGAAGGGTGATTTGGTTCGCCACAAAATCTTTGGAACGGGAAGAGTGAACGGCGTTAGCAAGTCTGGAAGAGAGTTTAAATTAAATATTAACTTTGCAGGTACTTCAAGAGATATCTTAGCATCGTTTATTGAAAGACTATGAATAGGCTTTTTGTCGCATATAAACCGACCGGAGTAGGTTCAAATTTCTTTTTAACAAAACTAAAAAGAAAATACAAAACTAAAAAAGCCGGCTTTTCAGGAACGCTTGACCCTTTCGCAAAAGGGGTTCTTCTCATAGGCATCGGCAGTTACACAAAACTGTTTCGCTTTTTGAATAAAACGCCAAAAGTTTACCGCGCAACCCTCTGGCTCGGCGCAAAGAGCGACAGTTTGGATACGGAACTGATTCAACATGTAGAAATTTTAAAAGAGTTTGAAGAAGCCAAAGTTTTAGAAGTTTTGAAATCTTTGGAGGGTGAGCTTGAGTATGAGCCGCCGATATTTAGCGCAAAACGAATAGACGGGCAGAGGGCGTACGACTTGGCACGAGCGGGCAAAGAGTTTACTTTGAACAAGATACACTCTACTGTTTATGAGACAAAACTGATAAGCTACTGTCATCCGTTTGTAACTTTTGAAGCAACTGTCTCTGAGGGGACATATATTCGCTCTTTGGGGTTAATGATTGCCAATAGGCTTGGGGTAGAGTTTGGAGCTCTTAGCGCTTTAGAGAGATTGAGCGAGGGGCAGTTTAGGTACGATGATGAAAAGCCGTTGGATATTAAAAAATCTCTAAACATCAAACAAAATTTTTACCATGGCGAGAGCGATAATCTAAAATATGGAAGAGTTCTTGCTTTAGAGGATTTAGAGATTAAAGAAGATGGATATTACTGGCTTGATGGCGGTGGTTTTATCTCAATTATAAATATAGCAAACACAGAAGTAAATTATGAATTAGGTAGGATTGAATGTTAGTACTATCAAGAAAAGTGGATGAATCGATTGTTATCGGCGACAATATTACAATAAAAGTTATATCTGTTGAAAAAGGGGTTGTAAAGCTAGGGATAGATGCACCTAAAAATGTCTCAATAGTTAGAAATGAACTACTTGAAGATGTAAAAGATGCCAATATTGCAGCTTCTAAAGAGACAAAGCTAGATGATTTAACTACCCTTAGTGCTTTTATCAAAAAATAAGAGATAGATTATGAAGCTATACAAGGCTTATGCAAAAGTAAATATTTTTTTAAAAATAACTGGCATAAGAGGAAACTATCACGAAATTATCTCTAGATTTATGAGGGTTGACTCTCTTTATGATGAACTCTCTTTCGTTGCAAAAGATGTTGATGATGAGTTTAAAATAACAGGCGATTTTTCTTGCACTGTAAAACAAAACACGATATACAAAGCCTATGTTGCGTTATTGGAATTTTTAGATGAAGCTAATGCTGTTTCGCTAAAAAATTTAATGAGTAAGTATGGAGTAGATGTAAAAAAAAATATTCCGGCTTTTGCCGGTCTTGGCGGGGGAAGCAGTGACGCTGCCACCTTTTTAAAGATGTGCAATGAAGTTTTGCATCTGGGCTTAAGCCTTAATGAATTAGCACTTATAGGCTTAAAAGTCGGTGCGGATGTTCCATTTTTTATTTACGGATATGATAGTGCAAATGTGAGCGGAATAGGCGAGATTGTCGAAGAGTTTAAAGAAGAGCTACTTGATATTGAGATTTTTACACCAAAAATAGAGATAAGTACACCAAAAGTTTATACAAGTTATAGAGAAAATTTTTATAACCCTATAAACTGTTTTGAAGCAGAAAAGCTGAAAAAAACATCATCACTTGATGTACTAAAAAATATGGGCGCTGATGAGGCTAACGACCTTTTTAAACCTGCACTGGAAGTGTATAAAGAGTTAAAAAATTATTATAAACACGGATACTACTTCAGCGGCAGCGGAAGCAGTTTTTTTAGAGTTAAAGGTGCGTAAATGGCACTAAGCTGGAATGAGATAAAAAACAGAGCTATCAATTTTTCCAAAGAGTGGGAAAGTGAAGCGAGAGAACACGCAGAATCACAAAGCTTTTGGAATGAGTTTTTCAATATTTTTGGCATTAGCAGAAAAAGAGTAGCTTCTTTTGAAGAGCCTGTTAAAAAGCTTGGCGAAAAAAGAGGGCGAATTGACCTTTTTTGGAAAGGTGTTTTGCTAGTTGAGCACAAATCAAAAGGCAAAGATTTAGATAAGGCTTACACCCAAGCACTCGACTATTTTCCCGGTTTAAAAGAAGCTGAACTTCCAAAGTACATCTTAATCTCTGACTTTGAAATATTTAGACTTTATGATCTAGAAGAGAATACTACGCATGAATTTCACATAAGCGAACTCTACAAAAATGTAAATCTTTTTGGTTTTATCGCAGGTTATACAAAACATAGAGTTGTTGCAGAAGACCCCATCAACATAAAAGCCGCCCTGCTTATGGGGAAACTTCATGATGAACTAAAAGAGACTGGTTATGACGGGCATCCGTTGGAGCATTTTTTAGTGCGACTTCTGTTTTTGCTTTTTGCAGAAGATACAGCGATTTTTGAAAAAAGACTTTTTACGGAATTTATAGAAAACAGAACCAACGAAGACGGAAGTGATGTCGGTTCTAGACTTACCGAACTTTTTGAAGTGTTAAATACACCACAAAACAAAAGACTCAAAAATCTTGATGAGAGCGTAAACGCATTTCCTTATGTAAACGGAAGGCTTTTTGAAGAGAGATTGCTAGGTACGGCATTTAATTCTAAGATGCGAGAGGCACTTTTGGAGTGTTGTTATCTTGATTGGGCGTTGATAAGTCCTGCGATTTTCGGTTCACTTTTTCAGTCTATCATGGACAAAGCCCACAGGCGAAATTTAGGGGCGCACTACACAAGTGAGGGCAATATTTTAAAACTCATAAAGCCTCTGTTTCTGGATGAACTTTATGAGCGATTTGAGAAAATAAAGACAAATAAAAAGAAGCTTCAAGAGTTTCACAAAGAACTCTCCACGCTCAACTTTTTTGATCCGGCATGTGGAAGTGGAAACTTTCTTATTCTCTCCTACAGAGAGTTACGAAAACTAGAGTTTGAGATACTAAAACTGCTTCATAAAGAAAATGTACTCGACATAGATGCGATAGTTTGGTGCGATGTTGACCAGTTTCACGGCATAGAGTACGAAGAGTTTGCTGCACAGATTGCCAGAGTTGCCATGTGGCTGATTGACCATCAGATGAATATGATGATAAGTGAGTATTTCGGGCAATATTTTGCAAGACTTCCGCTCAAAAAAACGGCAAATATCGTGCATGGAAATTCGCTTACGATTGACTGGGAAGAGGTTGTTTCTAGAGATAAACTTTCTTTCATTCTTGGGAATCCGCCGTTTTATGGTAAACAGTATCAAAACAAAGAACAGCGAAAAGATATGGAGATTGTTTTTGCGAAAGTTCAAGGAGCAGGAGTTCTTGACTATGTTACTTGTTGGTATTTAAAAAGTGCGAAATATATTCAAGGCACGAAAATAAAAGTAGCTTTTGTCTCCACAAACTCCATCGCTCAAGGCGAACAAGTCGGAATACTTTGGAAAGAATTGTTTGACAATTATAAAATCAAAATCCACTTTGCACATCAAACTTTTAACTGGAGCAACGAAGCAAAAGCAAATGCCGCTGTACATGTGATAATAGTCGGCTTTGCAAACTTTGACACTCAAACTAAAACTATTTTTGAATATGAAGATATAAAAGGCATTCCACATGCCAAGAGTGCAAAAAATATAAATCCTTATTTTGTTGAGGGCGATGATTTTGTCATAGAAAAAAGAAGAAAATCAATTTGCAATGTTCCTAATATTATCAAAGGAAATTATTATGCTAAAAGTGAAGGTTTAATTGTTGAGGAAAAAGATTTAGATTATTTGGTAAAAAACGAACCTTCTACAAAAAAATGGATCAAACTTTTGATTGGTGCAGATGAATTTATAAATAACAAAAAACGATATTGTCTTTGGTTGGTTGATTGTCCACCAGATGAGCTAAGAAAAATGCCGTTAGTAATGGAACGAGTTAATCGTGTTAAAGAAGATAGACTTAAAAGCACTGACAAAGGTATGCAAAATCTAGCACCTACAAGATTTCGTGAAACAAACAATCCTGAAAAATGTATTGTAATTCCAGTAGTATCTTCCGAGAAAAGACCATACATTCCTATGGGATTTATTGATAAAAATACAATTTCAACTAATGCAAATTTAATAATCCCAAACGGAGACCTATTCCTCTTTGGAAATTTAACATCACTAATGCACATGGCATGGGTAAAATATATATGCGGAAGATTAAAAAGTGATTACAGATATTCAAAAGATGTAGTTTACAACAACTACCCATTCCCAAAAAATGTAAGCCAAAAAAACAAAGAACAAGTAGAAGAAAAAGCACAAAAAGTTTTAGAAATCAGAGAGAGTTTCAAAGAGAGCTCACTAGCCGACCTCTACGACCCACTAGCCATGCCCCCAACCCTAAAAAAAGCCCACCAAGAGCTAGACAAAGCAGTAGATAAATGCTACACAAACAAAAGCTTCAAAAACGACAAAGAACGCATAGAATTTTTGTTTGAGTTGTATGAGGAGTATTTAGGTGATTGAAATGAAGTTAGCTAGTGAGTACAAGGACAAATTTAATCAAGAAATAGCACCTTATATAGCTACTTTAGGTTACAACGAACAATTTACAATATCAGATCCTAATTTTAAAATAATTTCTAATCTTGATTTTAGTGATTTCAGTCTGACTGATTTGCATTTAAAGACCAATATAGAGCATATAAGGTTTAAAAACTGTAGATTCCATAATTTAATCAATGAAGGATTGATGATTGATATGGAATTTATAGAGTGTAGGTTTAATGATATAAAGTTACATGAAGTATCCATGGGTATGTCATTTATTAACTGTAGTATTGGCAAATTCACGATAAACGATTCTGATGTAATAAATTCAATATTAGTAAAAAATACTAATAATAAAGATAAAGCTATTGGAACATTAGAAATAGATAATTGTACTTTTAAAAATAATTTTACTATAACTAATATTGAGATTCATTTTTTAACAATTTGCAATACAGATTTTGAGAAAATTTTAGATTTTAATAATGTTACAGTTCATGAAGAATGCAGTTTTGAAGAGATAAAGTTTAAAGATTTAGCATTATTTGATAAATGTACTTTTGATGCAAATGTATTATTTAAATATGTTGTTTTTGAGAGCTTTAGTCATTTCCGAGGTTCTACTTTTAATAATGGACTTGATTTAGACTATAGCAGCAGCAAACAAGAAATGAATTTTCATGGGATTGAAGGATTAGAAAAATATTCTTCAAAAAATAATACATCACAGGAAACATACAGAATAATAAAAAATCAATTTGAAAAACTTGGTAACAGAATAGAATCTAATAAGTACCATTCATTGGAGTTGAAAAAACGACAAAACAATTTACCGTTTTGTTCATTAGATTATGTAGTTCTTTTTTTTCATTGGATAAGTTCAAACCATTCTAAAAATTGGCTATTTGCTTTATTTTGGATATTGGTAGTAAGTTTTTGTACAAATTTATTTGTAGGAAACAACACTATTGATTTTAGTTTTGATGGTTGGGATAATATTTTTAAATATATAAATATTTTGTCAAAATTGGAAGATTTTAATAATTCATATTTGGTAATGACTTTGAATAAATTATCTTTGGGTTACTTGTACTACCAATTTTTAACAGCGGTTAGAAAAGATACAAGAAAATAAAGAGGCAATTCTAAAAATCATTTCAATTTGTCATACTTTTTAATAACTAGATTTTAAAATGGTAATATCAAGAAAAAAGTCATTGGAGCATAAATGAAAACTATAACATCTCATCAGAGCCACCAAACATTTGAAGATATAAAACAGATAGATAGTAACGGCGTAGAATTTTGGTATGCAAGAGCATTGGCAAAAGTTCTTGAATATAGTGATTTTAGAAACTTTATAAAGGTCATCGAAAAAGCAAAAGAAGCTTGTAAAAATAGCGGTTTTGAAGTGGCAGACCACCTCGTTGAAGTCACCGAGGTGGTTCAAGGTGGCTCAGGCGTAGCAAATCCATATCCATCTTTTGCACTCTCAAGATATGCTTGTTACTTAATCGTGCAAAATGCAGACCCGAGCAAAAGAGTTGTAGCTAATGGGCAAACTTATTTTGCACTTCAAACACGAAGAGCCGAACTTCAAGACGATGAAAAGTTTGCACAGTTAAAAGAGGAAGAAAAAAGATTATTTTTAAGAAATGAGTTAAAAGAACACAACAAACAGCTAGTAGAAGCAGCTTTTAATGCGGGAGTAGAGTCAAATCTTGATTTTGCAATATTTCAAAATCATGGGTATAAAGGTTTGTACGGCGGGCTTGATGCCAAAGATATTCATGCAAAAAAAGGACTCAAAAAATCTCAAAAAATCTTAGACTACATGGGAAGCACAGAACTAGCCGCCAACCTCTTTCGTGCGACTCAAGCAGAGGAAAAACTCAAACGAGACAATATCAAAGGTAAAGCAAATGCCAACCAAACACACCATGAAGTTGGTAAAAAAATAAGGCAAACCATCAAAGAGTTAGGCGGAGAGATGCCAGAAGATTTGCCAAGCTCAGAAAAAAGTGTGAAGAGCATAGAAAAAGAGCAGGCAAAATTGGAAAAAAAATAGATATAATAAAAAAAATAAAAAGGAGAAACAATAGGCAATGGGTGAAACAATAGCAAAAAATAAAAAAGCCTATTTTGACTACTTTTTAGAAGAGAAGTTTGAAGCAGGCTTGGTTCTCAAGGGCAGTGAAATCAAAGCCATAAGAGCAGGTCGTGTGAACTTAAAAGACAGTTTTATCCGCTTTGTGCAGGGCGAAGCATTTCTTTTTAATGCTCATATAGGCAGGCTGGAGACAACTCATCACTTTTATGCGCATGAAGAGAGAGGAAGCAGAAAGCTCCTTTTGCATAAAAAACAGATAGCAAAAATGATAAAAGCAGTTGAAAAAGATGGCTATACCGTAGTTCCTCTGCAACTCTATTTTAATGATAGAAATATTGTAAAAATTCAGATTGCCATAGCAAAAGGAAAACAGCTTCACGATAAGCGAAATGACCTAAAAGAGAAAGATATGAAACGCGATATGGAGCGTTCCATGAAAGATTATTGATGAGGTTGTTTCTCTTTTTTCTTTTTTCTACATGTACAATTTTTGCATTTGATGTAGAGATGGCAAGTTCGACTGTTTCAAATGGAAAAACTGCTTTGCTGGAATTTAAAAAAGAGAAAAATATCAGTTATGAAAATGTAGAAGTTGATAAAAAAAGATACAAAATTTTCAAAAATCCGCTCAACGATGAAAAATTTTATGCGTTGATTCCAGTAAGTTATGAAGAGAAGCCGAGTGAAAAAAAAGTAGAAGTTTTTTATACAGAGGCTGGCAGAGAAAAAAACAAAACAATCTTTCTAAACATAAAAGACGAAAAATATGAAAAAGAGACATTGAGTGTTGATGGCTCAAAAGTCACACTGAGCGAAGAGGACCAAAAAAGAGCTTCAAAAGAGTATGCAGAGGCGATGGAGATATATAAAAAAACTACCGAGCAGAGTTACATATTATCAGATTTTATAGTTCCAATGGATAGTAAAATAACAAGTGATTTTGGAAAAGCGAGAGTTTATAACAATACGCTTAAGAGTTATCATGGCGGAACAGACTTTAGAGCTCCCCTCGGCACTCCCTTTTTAGCAAGCAATGACGGAAAAGTTGTTTTGGTTCAAGATAGATTTTACTCCGGCGGTTCTGTTATAATAGACCATGGACATGGGGTTTACTCATGTTATTTTCATATGAGCCGGTTTGATGTCAAAGAGGGTGAAGATGTTAAGAGAGGCGATGTTATAGGACTCTCCGGAGATACGGGAAGAGTAAGCGGACCGCATCTTCACTTTGGATTAAGGGTTGGCGGTGAGCAGGTTGACCCGCTTCACTTTATTGAACTTATAAATAAAAATTTACTAAAAGGTACATCATGACACTATTTCAAATACTAATGCTAGGTGCTTCGGCATTCTTCGCATTTAAAGTTTACGAGCACATCAAAACACTAAAAGATGGCGGCTCAGAAGGTATTGACACTTCGTCGCATGAGAATAAAACGGCAAATACATTTTCTCCCTTTGATCCTGAGGCATTGGTAATAAAAGCAGACGAAGAGTTTGAAGCAGGCAATTTGCAAAAAGCGTACGCTCTTTTAAATGAAGCAAACGCAAAAAAGGCTCAAAATTCTGATGTTTTATATAAAATGGGCTATATCTTGCAACAGCTCGGCGACAACGAAGAGGCGCTAAGGTATTACAAAGAGGCTCTTGAGCAAGATAAAGAGAATGAGTTTATTCATAACTCCATAGCTAGTATTTATAGGGCAAAAGGTGAGTTTGTATCGGCTAAAATGCACCTGCGCGCATCTTTGGCGATTGATGATAAAAATCCAATAACAAGTTATAACTACGGAAATCTTTTGGTAGACATGAAACATTTGGATGAAGCAAAAGAGATGTATAAAAAAGCGCTTGAGCTCAAAGATGATTTTAAAGAGGCCAGAGAAGAGCTTGAAAAACTCGGCTAGGAGAGCAGATGAAAACATCGGAAATTTATGATTTTTTAGACAAACTATCGCCTTTTGAACTTCAAGAGCCTTGGGATAACTCAGGTCTGCTGCTTGGAGATTTTAATCAAGATATACAAAAGATAGTTTTGAGTATAGATGTAGATGAAGCGCTTATAGACTCCATGGAAGAAAACACTCTATTAATTACGCATCATCCGCTTATTTTTGGCGGACTTAAGCAGCTGGAGTTTAGCAAATACCCCGCAAACCTGATCCATAAAATGATACAAAAAAATATCTCAAATATCTCAATGCACACCAACTTTGACCAAACGCATCTAAACGAATATGTGGCAACTGAAGTGTTAGGATATAAGATTGCACAAAAAGATGGATTTGTTGCATATTTGGATATAGATGAAGATTTTGATATTTTTGCTTCAAAAGTTGCAGCCGCATTCTCTCTTCCTCATGCAAAATGTGTAAAAAGCTCTCAAAGAGTAAAAAGAGCAGCCTTGACAACCGGTTCAGGATGCTCTTTGATTAAATCAATAAAGGCAGACTGCTTTTTAACAGGAGATGTAAAATACCACGATGCGATGGAGGCAAAAAGTATAAATTTGTCGTTAATTGACATCGGACATTTTGAGAGTGAACAATTTTTTGCAGAGATTTTACTGAAACATTTGAAAAATTTAGGTTTAGAAGCTATAATTTCATCATCAAAAAACCCTTTTACTTATATATAAGAAAATCGGCATAACTATTTAATCCAAAAGGAGATTAATGAACTTACACCTAAAACAGCTAATTGACCTGTCACACATAGATAAAGCGATAGATGCTTTTGAACCTCAAATAGAAGAGGCTAACTATAAATTTGAAGCAGCCCTTGCAAAAAAACAGAGTATCGATTCTGATATTGAAAATTTAACTAATGAAATCAGAGATGAAGAGATTAAGAAGAAGAAAAATGAACTTCATTTGCACGAGCTTTCTCAAAAACTTGTAGATAACTCTAGAAAAAGCAATGAAGTTAAGACTGAACGCGAGATGAAATCACTTCAACTTGAAGAGGAGATTGCTAAAGAGCAAGTGACTTTTGCAAATGAAGAGATAGATAGACTTGAAAGAATTGTTGAACTAAAAACAGAACAAGTTGAAGCTGCAAAAAAAACATTGGTGGAGCTGGATGCTAATTTGGCATCTATAAAAGCTGAAGTAGATGAGAAGCTTGAAGTTATCAATAAATCTCGCCAAGAAGTGTTTGTAAAGAAAGAGAAGCTAATCTCTGAAATGAACCAAAAAGGTTTAGCGTTTTATCAAAAAATTCGCAGATGGGCTAAGAACTCTACCGTAGTTCCTGTTGAAGAACAAGCTTGTATGGGCTGTCATATGCTTATAAATGATAAAATTTATGCAGATGTTATAAAAGCTGAAGAGATTACAACTTGTCCACACTGCGGGCGTATTCTCTACATGGAAACCGACAAAGAATAGGCTTGAAGCCATTTACCTTTCTATACTTCATATTAAGCGCACTGCTCTATCTTGTAGCACTGCCGCTTTTAGTATATCTCTCATTTAAACAAAAATATAGAGAATCGATTCCGTCTCGTTTTTTTCTTTTCAACAATCCAAGATTTAAAAGTGATAATGGAGTTTGGTTTCATGTATGCTCACTCGGTGAAGCTAGAGCCTTAAAACCAATCTTAGAACTTTTAAAAGATCAAGATATAAAGATAACCACCATAACACATACCGGGCACGCAGAAGCCAGAAGGTATGATGCAGAAGTTAGGTATTTGCCATATGAGATGTTTGTGCCGTTTTGGGCTAGAGGGCAGAAGATACTTATAGTCCTTGAAGCGGAGTTTTGGTTTATGCTTTTTACTGTTATGAGAGCTAAAGGAACGAGAATCATTCTTTTAAATGCTCGAATATCAGAAAAAAGTGCTAAAAAATATCTTCAATTTGCATGGTTTTACAAAAAACTGCTCTCAAATGTGGAGATTATCTATGCGCAAAGCGAAGCCGATAAAAATCGTTTTTTAGCACTCGGGGCTAAAAATATCGAAGTTATCGGAAACATTAAACTAGCCGGTAAAATAGAAAAAACAAAAGAGTATAAGAAGCCAGAAGTAGAGCTTATAGTTGCGGGAAGCACGCATGATGGCGAAGAAGAGAGTGTTTTAAAGTCATTTATAGAGTATAGAAAACAGAGTGACGCAAAGTTGGCCGTTGTTCCACGACATCCGGAGAGATTTGAAGCAGTTTTTGAGCTTATGAAAAAATATGCAGATAAAAACTCTCTGACACTGAGCCGATTTTCTCAAAACAAAGAGTTTAAAGCAGATATGGTTTTAGTAGATGCTATGGGTGAGTTGAATAACATTTATGCAATCAGCGACATAGTAATTTTAGGCGGTGCTTTTAGAGAGGATGTAGGCGGACACAATCCGCTTGAACCGGCATATTTTGGATGTAAAATAATTACCGGAAAGCACTTTTTTCATCAAAAGGAGCTTTTTAAATATGTTCATCATGTTCAGTATGTTGAGAGTGATGAGATTCATAAAGCACTTATGAGATGCAAAGAGTTGCCGCCGAGTATGGTTGAAGAAAAAATCAACTTAGAACCTGTAATAAACAGGATATTAAAAAATTAAGGAAATAAAATAAGATGGCACTAGAAAAAGCATATAAACTTTTAGCAGCACAAGAGGGAATTTCAAACTCAGAGGCAAAATCAATGATAGACCGCGGTTTAGTGTATGTTGCTAATAAAAAAGTAATGATAGCTCGCGGAGATATTGATGCAAAAACTCTATTTAAAGTTGAAAAAGTAGAAAAAATAAAGCCTATTTTTGAGAATGATGATTTGATTGTTGTAGATAAACCGGCACATGTCAATTCAGATGAGATAGAGAGACAGTTTAAGCCTGCTGTACTTTTGCACAGACTTGACAAAGAAACAAGCGGAGTTTTGATGCTTGTCAAAAACGAAGAGTTCCGCCAAAAAGCGATAATGGAATTTAAAAAAGATAATGTTTACAAAGAGTATATTGCATGGGTTGAGGGGATTATAAGCGAGCCTGTTGATATTGATAAACCAATTTTGACTACTAAAAAAAATAATCGTGCAGTTTCAAATGTTTCTGCAAAAGGAAAGCCCGCAAGAACAGAGGTGTTTCCAGATTTAGTGAGCGGAAATAAAACAAAGATAAAATGTATTATTCATCATGGAAGAACTCATCAGATTAGAACGCACCTAAGATACATTGAACATTCAATTGTAGGCGATGAGCAATACGGAGGAAGACGAGCAAAACGCGTAATGCTTCATGCATATAAGGTAAGACTTCTTGATATGGAGTTTGTAGCAGCTGAACCAAAGACATTTGTTACCTTTGAGTAGTCAAAAAAGCTTGTGGTATATTTACATGCTAAAATGCAGTGATGAGAGTGTATATACAGGCATTACTACGGATTTAAACAGAAGGATTGACGAGCATAACAACTCGCCAAAAGGTGCAAAATACACACGCATAAGAAGACCAGTAGAGCTAATCTACTCTGAATCTTGTGAAGATAAAAGCAGTGCATCAAAGCGAGAGTATGCAATAAAACAGCTCTCGAAAATTCAAAAACTCTCCCTCATAAAATGATGCGTATTTTTGTTGACGGAGACGCTTTTCCAAACCTGCTTAAACCGATTATATTTCGCTCAATCGAGAGATTAAACTTAGAAACTTTTGTAGTCTCAAACAAACATATAACCATCGGTAAATCTAAACTTATTACTTATATAGTAGTAGAACAGGGCGCAGATGAGGCGGATAATTATATAGCCGAAGAAGTAAAAGAGGGTGATTTAGTCATAACAGCCGATATTCCGCTTGCCGACAGGGTTATAACTAAAGATGCCCACGCAATTGACCATAGAGGCGAACTTTACAGCGTTGATAATATTAAACAATATCTAGCTATAAGAAATCTGATGGAAAAGATAAGAGAGGGCGGAGAGATGACAAGAGGCCCAAAACCGTTTGACCAAAAAGATGCCCATCAATTTGCAAATCAGCTCCATAAGTTTTTGACTAAGTATTGCAAAATTTAAAGCAAACTTAAAGTAATTTACAGCTACAATTCGCAACTTTTTACATCCAAATGACAAGTTTAAAATAGGAGGGGCTTATGTTTGACACATTAACAGATTCGTTTACAAATGCTATTAGAAAAATTCGTTTTCATGATGACGAAAAAGCCCTGACTAAAGCTCTTGATGAGTTGAAAAAGTCTCTTTTAAAAGCGGATGTAAACCATAAAGTTGTTAGAGACTTAATCTCTAAAGTTCAGATAGAGACCAGAAAAAACGGGATTGGAAAAGACCAATTTTTGGCTGCTCTAAGAGATGCGCTGTATGAACTTTTAGAAATCGGCGGAAACAGAGGCTTTATTTTTGCTTCAAAACCACCGACCGTTATTTTAATGACTGGACTTCAAGGTTCCGGAAAAACAACTACAACAGGCAAGTTGGCTAATTATTTAAAAAATAAACAGAAAAAAGTTCTGGTTGTTGCGGCTGACTTACAGCGTTTAGCGGCAGTTGAGCAACTTCGTCAAATAACAACTCAAATAGGAGTTGAACTTTATGAAAATGAGAGTACAAAAAATCCGGTTGATGTTGTAATTGCGGCGTTAAAAAAAGCAAACAGCGGTATTTATGATGTTGTACTTATAGATACTGCAGGTCGTTTAGCAATAGATAGCGAACTTATGAATGAGCTAGAAGCAGTTAAAAAAGCAGCGAATCCTAGCGAAATTTTTTATGTTGCAGACTCTTTAACCGGGCAAGATGCAATTAAAACTGCTACAGCTTTTAAAGAAAAAATCGGAATTGACGGTGTAATTTTAAGTAAATATGACGGTGATTCAAAGGGCGGTGTTGCTCTTGGATTATCGTCGCAAGTTCAAGTTCCGCTTCGTTTTATCGGTAGCGGTGAGAAGATGGAAGATTTAGAAATTTTCTTGCCGGATCGTGTTGTAAACCGTCTTATGGGATTTGGAGATATTGAAGGATTAGCTGAGAAAACAGCATCTGCAATTGATGAAAAACAGGCTAAAAAACTTACATCAAAGATTAAAAAAGGTGAATTCAACTTCAATGACTTTTTAGAACAGATGGAAAGCATGAAGAAAATGGGCAGCATGAAGTCTTTAATGGGTATGATTCCGGGTATGGGAAATATGTCAAAAGCACTTAAAGATTTTGATCTTGAAAATTCCGGCGAACTAAAAAAGATTAAAGCGATGGTCTCTTCTATGACAATGAAAGAGAGAGAAAACCCTGATTTATTAAATAACTCTCGCAAGCAAAGAATTGCTAGCGGATGCGGTCTTACTCAAGTTGAGATTAACCGCATGATAAAGCAGTTTAAAAATGCCGGTAAAATGGCTAAAAGATTTTCCGGCAAAAGCGGCATGAAAGACCTTCAGGCAATGATGGGTCAAATGGGTGGTGCCGGAGCTCTTCGAAGGTAACTTTTATTAGAAAGTAAATTTATAAACTTTTTGGAGTTTATAGATTTGCATTCAAAATGCAAAATTAAACATATACAGCAAGTTGAAATATGACTTGCGCAGAGAAGGACAAAACATGGCAACAGTAATTCGCCTAACAAGAATGGGAAGAAAAAAACAACCTTTTTACCGTATCGCGGTAACAGACTCACGCAAAAGAAGAGATGGTGGTTGGATTGAGTTAATTGGACATTATAATCCAATGGTAGCAGAGAAAACAATGGTTGTTGATAACGAAAGATTAGATTACTGGTTAAGCGTTGGCGCTAAAATGAGTGATCGTGTTAAAAAGATAACAGGTCGTTAAGATGATAGCTGATTTTGTCGCACAATTTGCAAGACTTATAGCATCCAACCCTGATGATGTAAGAGTTGAAGTAAAAGAGGGCGATGAAATAACTGAGATTCTCCTTTATGCTAATCAAGCTGACATCGGTAAGTTGATTGGCAAAGAGGGCAAGATGATTGGTGCGATTAAGACAGTTATCTCTGGCTGCAAAGCTAAAGATGGTGTAAGTTACCGTATTAATGTCGAAGCAATCAAGTAACCTGCTTCATATCGCTACAATCGGCAAGAGCGTCGGTCTAAAAGGCGAAATGAAGCTCCACATAAAGAGTGATTTTCCTGAACAGTTTAAAAAAGGCGTCTCTTTTTTCATTAATGAAAACGAGAGTATAACTCTAAGTGAAGTAAATCATGAAAGAGCCCTTGTAAAATTTAGCGGATATAATTCACCGGAAGATGCTAAAAAACTTACAAACAAGAAACTATACACAACAATGGAAAGAACAAGAAATGAGTGCCATTTAGAAGATGGCGAGTATTTTTGGTTTGATATTGAGGGTTGCAGCGTAGTTGAAGACGGTAAAGTTTTAGGTGTTGTGGAAGAAGTGGATAGAATTTCTGTTACTAATTATCTTTACGTAGAAACTGATGAAGCTTTGGTAAAAGAGGGTTTTGCAAAAAGTTTTTTAATTCCTTTTAATAAACCTTTTACAATAAACACTGACATAAAAGCAAAAATCATAACCGTTAGTGGTGCTATGGATATTTTAGAAGCTTCGTAATGAAATTTACTTTTGTTACTCTTTTTCAAAATATTGTAGAGGGATACTTCCAAGACTCTATTTTAAAAAGAGCAATTCAAAAAGAAATTTTACATGTAGCCTATATAAATCCTAGAGATTATAGTAGTTCAAAGCATAATAAAGTTGATGATAGCGCAGTTGGCGGTGGTGCCGGAATGGTTATGAATCCACAACCGCTGTTTGATACTTTAAATGAATTAAAAGTAAAAGACAAAGATGTACATGTAATTTTTTTAACTCCAGTTGCGAAGCCTTTTAAACAAAATGATGCTAAAAGATTGGCAAACAAACCCCATATAGCTTTTGTGAGTGGAAGATACGAGGGGATTGATGAGAGAGTTATTGAAAAGTACGCTGATGAGGTTTTTAGCATCGGTGATTATATTTTAACTGGCGGAGAGCTGGCTTCATTGGTTATTTGCGATGCCATCTCCAGAAATGTAGATGGTGTTCTTGGAAATAGCGACTCTTTAAGTGTAGAGAGTTTTGAAACCCAACTATTAGAAGCCCCATCTTTCTCTAAACCAGAAAATTATGAAAACAATAGTGTTCCATCAGAATACTTAAAGGGAAATCATAGTAAAATTCGCTCACTAAAATTAGCTCTGTCTGAATGTAAAACTAAATTCTTCAGACCAGAGCAGCTTTTAAAGCACAGAACAAGGAAATCTTATGAGAAATAAGTACATAGAAAACTTTGAAAAAGCACAAGTAGCTGAGAAAAATATTCCAGACTTTCGTGCTGGTGATACTGTTCGTTTGGCAGTAACAATTACAGAAGGTGACAAAACTCGTGTACAAAATTACGAGGGTGTTTGTATTGCAAAAAGAGGTCAAGGTACTGGCCAAACTATTACAGTTCGTAAAATAGGTGCTAATAGTATAGGAATTGAAAGAATATTCCCACTTTATAGTGACTCAATTAGCGAAATAACAGTGATTCGTCGTGGTCGTGTTCGTCGCGCTAAACTGTTTTACTTACGCGATCTTGCTGGTAAAAAAGCTCGTATTAAAGAACTTAGAAGAAAATAATCTTCTAAGTTTCCGCTCTATCCTTCTTTCAATAATTAATTTAACACTTTCATTCAAGCAAATATAATCACTAAAAACTTCCAGTATTATTTTTATATCTTAAAAGATTTACTAATTAATTAGACAATTTAGTAAAGACAATCTTTTAAAAACTATGCTTTATTTATTAGAAACTTCATACTTTTACAATATTATTAAATTCTTTCAAAACTCACTCGGCAATTAAGAAATAAATAAGGGTAACTTGCCTATAATTCCCCTCCACAAACAGAGCGAC
>Ga0209343_10000413_pt1 | contig 59485 bp, 52 predicted proteins | sample RifCSPlowO2_02_FD_184026 | JGI IMG/M metagenome (GOLD analysis project Ga0209343, IMG submission 184026) | Groundwater microbial communities from Rifle, Colorado - Rifle CSP2_plank lowO2_0.2 (SPAdes) (version 2) | ecosystem: Environmental > Aquatic > Deep subsurface > Groundwater | place...
CTGAAGGGGCGCACGCCCGCCCTGTGACGCCCGCGTCGCGCTCGCGCGGCCCGGACGCCTCGTGCAGTTTCATCAACCGCGGAGTCGCTCTATGAAGGTGCGGGTTCTCCCGACGGCGTCCCTGTGCGCCGCGCTTGCGCTCGGCGTGTCGCATGACGCGCAGAGCCAGACCATGGCCGGCCAGCCGCCCGGAGCCTGGCAGCTGATGCAGGACGCGGCAATATTCCTCGAGCTCAACCATCAAGGCAGCGACAGAGGCGGCGACGAGTTCGTCGCGCCCAACTGGTGGATGGGTATGGCGGGGCGGCAGGCCGGAAGGGGCCACCTCACATTCATCGGCATGTTGAGCCTCGATCCGGCGACCGTTGGCCGCGACGGCTATCGCGAGCTGTTTCAAGCCGGTGAGGCGCTCGACGGGGAGCCGCTCGTCGATCGCCAGCATCCGCACGATCTGCTCATGCAGATCGCGGCGGTGTGGCGCGTGCCGCTCGGCGCGTCGACAGGGCTGACGATCGCGGGGGGCCCGGCCGGCGAGCCGGCGCTCGGCCCTGTCGCATTCATGCACAGGTCCTCGGCGGCCGACAATCCGGTAGCCCCGCTCAGCCACCACAAGCTCGATTCGACGCACATCTCATATGGTGTGCTCACGGCCGCGGTGGATCGCGGCACGTGGACGATCGAAGGGTCGCTCTTCAACGGCCGGGAACCCGACGACGACCGGTGGGACTTCGATTTCGGCCGGCTCGACTCGGTATCGGGGCGCGTGTGGATCAGGCCGGCGCCGGAGTGGGAGCTTCAAGCGTCCGCGGGACGCCTCGTCGACCCCGAAGAGCTCGAGCCCGGCAACATCGTGCGGTCGACGGCCTCGGTGTCGTGGTCCCGCGTGAGCGGTCAGGATGCGGCTGGATTCACTTCGGCCTACGGACGCAACACCTCCGATCACGGATCGCAACAGGCGCTGCTCGTCGAAGCAGCTCGCCAGGCCGGCGCGAACACGCTGTACTCGAGACTCGAGGCCGTTCAGCTCGAAGACAGTCCCTCGGTTCTGGCGTTCACGATGGGCGGCGTGAGGAACGTCCTGAGCCGATTGGGCGTCGAGGGCGGCGTGGGAGCGGACCTCACCGTTCACCGAACGCCCGACGGACTCGAAGGCGAGTACGGCGCGCACCCTGTTTCGTTTCACGTCTTCTTCCGGTTGCGTTCTCGATCGGCCGCGGGCCGCATGTGGAATATGCGGATGGCTCAGCCGATGCCGCACGCGGTGGACCCACACGCGGGGCATCAGATGAACTGAAGAAAATGACCGATGGGACAGCCATTTCTCTGCCGCACTGGAGCAGCCAACGGCGCCCGAGGGGAGATCGTCGCTCAGGGATTCAGCTACTGCCGCGAACGCTCGAGAATACTGTCGGGACCGGATGGTGCGGATTCTTTTCGGCTGATACGCTGGGTCCACGGCTGGACCAATGCTCTGGTTCTACTCGCGAGACGAGGAGGCGCTCCGGGTAGAAACGCGGTACGACAACCGCACCGCCGAGTACGTCCTCATCGTCCACTGGTCGGACGGCCGCCAGCAGGAAGAGCGCTTCACGATCGGATCACATTTCCGGGAGCGCCTCGTGGAGCTTGAAATCCAGCTGGCGGCCGAACGGTGGGCGCGCAGTGGACCACCAGCGATTCTCCGCGACGGCTGGCCCGATAAACGCCCCGTCTGAGCGACTCCCACCTCTCCCGAGCGCGCTCGCCCTCCAGGCGTTCCGCGGTCGAAACGGGTCCGCCCGAAGGACGGAAGGCATCGTGCTCGGGGACTAAGAGATGACGCCGCGGCGGACGGCGTACCGAACGAGCTCCGCCGTGCTGTGCATATCGAGCTTGTGCAGGATATGGGCGCGGTGCGTCTCGACGGTGGCGGGGCTGACCGACAGAAGCTCGGCGATCTCCTTGTTGCTGTGGCCCTCGGCAACGAGCTGGAAGATCTCGCGCTCCCGCTCGGAGAGCGATTCAAACCGATCGACGATGCCCTTGTCGGCGAGGTGCCGGACGAAATCGTCGCGCATCACGCTGGCGACGGCGGGACTGAAAAACGACTTGCCGGCCGCGACGGCTTCGACGGCGCGCAGTAGATCGGTGTCCGCCGAATCCTTCAACAGGTAGCCTTTCGCGCCCGCCTGCAGCGCTTGCGTGATGTAGGCCTCGTCTCCGTGCATGCTCAAGATCAGAACGCCAATCCCGGGCACGCGGCGCACGATTTGGCGGGTCGCGTCGATGCCGTTCAAGAGCGGCATCCCGATGTCCAGGATGGCGATCTCGGGTTGAAGCGCCAGCGCATCCTTCACCGCCTGCCGTCCGTCGCCGGCCTCCGCGATCACGTCCCAGTCGGCGTGCTCCTCGAGGATCTTGCGCAGCCCCTGGCGCATCAGGGTGTGATCGTCGCCGATCAGGATCCGCAGTTTAGCCACGCACGGCCTCGGCCGTCGGAAGGTCGTCGGCGTGTGCGCCCATCCGTTCAGTGACCGCGGGGTCCTCGGTCCGACGCCGGGCCGGAAGCTCCACGGTCAGCCGCGTGCCCCTGCCGCGTGCGCTCTCCAGGCGGAGGGTGCCGCGAAGGTTCACCACGCGTTCGCGAATGCCAATCAGGCCGAGGCCGCCAGGATCTCCCACGGGTTCCTTTCCGTCCACGTCGAAACCGACACCGTTGTCCTCGATCGTCATCAGGACGGTGGCCGTCAGGCGCTGCAGGTACACGCGCACCACGTTGGCCCGGGCGTGCCTGGCGACGTTGGTCAGGCCCTCCTGAAATATCCGGTAGATCGCGGTTTCGATCTCCGGTGTGAGACGCTCCTCCATGTGCTCGTGCAGGAGCTCCACCCGCACGCCGTGCCGCTTGCCGAATCCCTTGAGATGCGCGTCGATCGCGACGGGCAGCCCCAGATCGTCGAGCAGCGCCGGGTGGAGCAGCCGCGAGAGATCGCGGACCGTGTGAATCGCCCCGTCCGTGATCGATCGCACGGACTCGAGCGCGTGCGAGGGCGCGCCGGCAGCCGCGAGGGCGTGCTGCGCCACAGCGAGCTCAACTTTCAGCGCGGTCAGGACCTGGCCGACTTCGTCGTGTAGCTCGCGTGCGATTGTGCGCCGTTCCTCCTCCTGCGCGCGCACGAGCTGGGCCGACAATCGCTGCAGGTCCCGCGCATTCTGCACGTCGCGCTCGCTCTGGCGGCGGATCCGATCTTCGAGGCGGCCCGCATACGCCGCCGCGATGAGCGCGATGCCCAGGCTGGCCGCGAGGGCGAAACCGAGACGCAGCCACACCTGTCGCTGCGTGGCCTCGTGTGTGCGGGTGATTTCCGACTGCTGCTGGACGAACGCGCTCCGGTTGAGCGCCTGGATGTCCTCGGAGACTCGAATCACGACCTCGCGCTTCGGCATGACCAGCGTGCGGAGAATGACGCGCGCCATCGCCGGCCAGCGGCTGCTGTCGGTCTCCAGCACTTCGAGAAGCGTGCCGAGAAACGCGTCGATCTCCAGCCGCAGGCGGGCGAACTGCTCGCGCTCACGCGGTGAGCCCAGCACAGGGACGTACTGCTGCAGCGCCTCATCCGCGGCCCGATACGCTTCTTCGATCTGGCGGCGATAGTCGTCCGACGCGGCCGGATCCGGATCCATCAACGCATCGCGCAGGTGGACCGATCCCAGCAGGATCTGCGCTCGCACGGTCGAGAGCAGCTCCTGACTGTGCATGTAGCGTGTATTGATCTCATTCGATTGGCCCTCGAGCTCAGCCATGCGCTGCGTGAACTGGTAGCCCGTCAGCAGCCACAACCCGAACGTCAGGCCGAAGCCGAGAAAGAGGGCGGCGCGGATGGTGAGGCGTGTCACACAAGCGATTCTATCGTCCCGCTCGAGCCCGTCAATCGTTTGTCGACGACTGCCGCCTTTCCCGCGGAAGAATCCGCGGAAGAATACTGTCGAGACCGGATACGGTGGCACCCCTCTTGAAGGCTATCGTCGTGAAGGAGGCACCGGCGTGGCTGAGTTCTCTCAACACGGGGCGATCGTCACCCTGCACCAGCTCGGCGGCGATCGGGCCTCCGCCATCCTCCGGCGATCGGAAGCGTCATGGTCACATTGCTTCGGCTGATGACGAGCGCCGACCCCAGGCGATGATCGGCCTGCTCGCCGGCTCGACAGTTGCGTAAGATGGAAGGTCAGAGCTCTGAACTCTGAAATTTTCTACTGCCGATAAGGCTCGAGGTGGCCGTCGAGAAACGCCCACACTCGGTTCCACGAATCGCGCTGTGCGGGCGTGTTCTCGGGCTGCCACGTGGTCCGATCAACGCGTCGGTCGAACGTGTGTCCGCCAGGCGGGCTCTGATAGATCTTCGTTTCGGCCAGCGCCGGCTTGCGCGACCGCAGGGCGTCGACCAGCTGCAGGCCTTCTTCGATGTTGACGTCCGTGTCGTTGTCGGCGAGGTGCACGAGCAGCGGGATCTCGAGCTTGTCCACCTGAAAGAGCGGCGACCGTTCCCGATAGACGGCCGGCTTCTCGTTTGGCGGCCCCCCGAAACGGTTCTGCGGATCGATCAGCTGCCGCTGCCGTTCGATGCCTTTCCACGCCAGCCGGTGAAACAGGTTCGTCACCGGCACCAGGGCCACCGCGGCCTTGAACACCGTCGGATTCCGGAAGATCGACAAGAGCGTCACCATGCCGCCGTGGCTCCAGCCCATGATGGCCACGCGCGTCGGATCGACCTCCGGATACCTCGTCTTCAGCACCGCCATCGCCGTCACCACGTCGTCCACCTCGGCGCCGCCATAGTCGATGGCGTCGTAGAACGCCTTGCCGTAGCCGATGCTGCCGCGATACTCGGGCGCGATGACCACGTAACCGCGTGAGGTCGCCTCCCGGACGTAGGGAATGTAGTGCTCGTAGAAATGGCCGCGGATGTTTTCGTGCACCCAGACGATGGCCGCGTGGCTCTGAGGTCCGCGAACAGCTGCCGGACGAAAGACGAACGCCGGAATCTCGAGGCCGTCCGCGCTGCTGCGGTAGGCGATCTTCTCGATCTGCATGACGCCCGCGCTCGCGGCCCGCCACGCCTGGTCGGTGGCGGCCTGCTGCTGCGCCTGGCGGTCGAAGTCCGGCCGTCTCGGGCTTTCCTGCTGCTCGGCGAAAGGCGACGCCGCCAGCGCGGCCAGCAGGCAGAGGGGCGCGGCCAGGTGTCCGGCGCGAGAGGAGGTGGCGAAGAAAGTGGCGCCCATGCGCCCTCATCGTAGCAGTTAGGACCCGTCCAGGAATAAGGGTGAAATGGTGCCGTTATTCCTGGACTGTCCTTGGCCGCGGAAGGAAGGGTGTGTCCGGCTTCAGTCGGACCGACGGGGAAGGCTATGAGCGGCTGGCGCCCGGACGAGGCCCGCTCGTGCCCGAGGAGACCCGCTCGTGCGCGCGGACCAGCCACTGGCGCAGCTGACCGGCGGCTTCGTCTGGCGTCGGGCCGTAGAAAGGCATCAACGCGGTGGGGACGCCTGGAATCCGGACGATGTTGGCCCGCCAGCGATCCTTCGCGACGGCGGAGACCTCAATCAGATATGGATGTCCCCCGATCAATTCCTCGAAGCGATGAACGGCTGTGATCAAGGGTTGGAGAAGGCTGCGCGTTTCCTGATGTGTGGGAACGTCGTGAATTGTACGCGCACGGCGTTGGGAAACAAGCGAAGCGGGGTACGAAAACCCGTGCACACCGAGGCGGATGGCGGAATCCGGAACGAGCTGACCGAAAAAAAATTTCGCGCGACAGTTCATCCACAGGAAATGCACTGCTCGTCCACAGTTTTTCCACAATGTTCAGATCTCGCGGGGCCGCACCCCCGCTCGCCGACGCGCTCGCACCGCGGTGCTCGCGCGTATCAAGAACAGGACGCCGGTGGCTGCGGCTGCTTGACGGGGTGGCGGCGGCCACGTACGCTTGAGCGGCGATGAAAACAGGCGCGGCGCTCGTCTTCGTGTGCCTGTCGTTCGCGTTCGGCGCGCCCGCCGGCGCCTGGGACGCCGGGGACCTCCGGGACCCTGGGGACTCTGGGAACGACCTCGCGGTCGAGTTCCGCGTGTTTCTCAAAGACGGCAGCTCGCTCACGAGCCTGGGCGAGCTCGCGCGAGTCGACGACCGTGTCGTGTTCTCGATGCCGACCTCGGTGTCGGCCGACGATCCCCAGCTGCAACTCATCAATTTGTCGGCCGACCACGTCGATTGGGACAAGACGACGCGCTACGCCGAGTCGGTGCGGTCGGCCCGCTACATGGCCACGCAGGCGGAGGCTCATTACGCGATGCTGACGGCCGAGATCGCGCAGGCGATCAACGACGTCCAATCGACCGATGAGCCGTCCCGGCGGCTGCGGATTGTCGAGCGTGCGCGTCGGACGCTTGCCGACTGGCCGGGCAGTCATTTCAACTACAAACAGGCGGAAATCGCCCAGATGATCGGCATGCTCGACGAAGCGATCGCCGAGCTGCGCGCCCAGGCGGGCATGCAGCGGTTCGACTTGAGCTTCGTGGCGTCGATTGAAACGACCCAGCCGCCGCGCGAACCGCTGCTGCCGCGGCCAACGCTTCGCGAGGCGATCGAGCAGACGCTCACCGCGGCGCGGCTGGCCGATTCTTCCATCGAGCGTCTGTCACTGATGACGGCGGCGCTCGTGAGCATCGAGCGCGACGCCGACATTCTGCCGAGCGACTGGCGCACCGAGGTCCGGCGGGCCACGAGAGCCGCGATGGCGATGGATCTCGAAACCGATCGCGCCTATCAATCGCTCCAGACGCGGACGCTCGGCCTGGCGAGCCAGCGCGCGCGCGCGGCGGACGTTCGCGGCGTCGAGCGCCTCATCGCGGAGATTCACGATCGCGATCGCGCGCTCGGCGGCAAACGGCTCGATACGGTGAGAAGCCTTCTCGCGGCTGTCGAGGCCGAGCTCGAAGCCGCGCGGAACCTGCGGCTCGAGCGCGATCGCTGGACGATTCGCGCGCCAGAATTTCGCAGGTATCGCGCCTCGGTCGCCTCGTCTCTCGATCGGCTCGATCGACTGAAGACTTCGCTCGAAGACATCAAGGCCCTTGCCGGTTCCGGACCCTGGGCGCTCGGGAACATCCTGCTCACGGCGGCGCGGGTGCTCAAGACCGTTTCCGCGATCGAGCCGCCGGACGAGCTGCAGGCCGCGCACGCGCTGCTCGTCGGCGCGGCACAGATGGCCGACGCCGCGGCGAAGATCCGGCGCGAGGCGGCGCTCACGGGCAGCATGGCCAGAGCGTGGGACGCATCGGCGGCCGCGGCGGGATCGTTGATGCTCGGTGGGCGCGCACGGTCCGAGATACGGGACATCCTCAATCTTCCCCAGCCGCAGCGGTGATCACCGCCCGCCGGACGCGGCTCGTGCGTGTCCCCGACCTTCACGAGTTCCGCCGCGTCATCTCAACGTTGTCCGCCGCGCCTGAAGGGCCTGTCGTGCCTGTCGTCATCGTCCCGACTCGGGGCGCCGCGCGTCAACTCGAGCGATCGATCGAGAACGCGCCGGCCAGGCTCCTGACGCGCGAACAACTATACGATGTGCTGCACGCCCGGTTGCCGAATGCGCCACGGCGCCTCGATGCCTTCGAGCGCGACAGCCTCGCGCAGGCGGCGGCCGAGCAGGCTGCTCGTGACGTGCCAGACCTGTCGCTCCGGCTCCGGCCCGGGCTTGTCGCGGAGATGCTGCGTTTCTACGACGAGCTCCGGCGACACTCCCAGTCGTCCGCCCGATTTGAAACGCTCATCGTCGACGCGCTCGCCGGCGCGGCCGAGGGTGGCGATCGGGGCGCCGATCGGCTGCTCCAGCAGACGCGCCTTCTGGCGGGCACGTTCCGCGTTTACGAGAGGCGCCTCGCGTCGCTCGGCGCCTGCGATGAGCACGGCCTGCGCGACCTGCTGATCGCCCGGCCGATCGCTCCGCCCGTCGGCCGTGTCGTCGTCGCGACCGCCGACTGGATCGCGGACCCCGACGGGCTCTGTGCCGCCGATTTCGATCTGCTCGCGCGGATGCCCGGCATCGAGGCCATCGACATTGTGTGCACCGAGGCGATTCTCGGATCGGGGTTCTACGAACGACTGCACCAGTGGTGGCCTGGCATCGACGAGACCGACGGCACTCGCGTGGCCGGTCCGGCTCCCCGCGCCCGGCCCGTGCTCCTGACGCCGCCCGACGCGCCCCCGGACCGTCCGTGGTTCATCTATCGCGACCGCGAAGAAGAACTGATCGCCGTGGCCCGGCGCGCGAAGCCACGTACGGCGGTCGTGTTCAGCCGTCCGCTGCCGTATCTTTACCTTGCGCCTGCGGCGTTCGGGGCGATCGGCGTCGCGTTCCAGGCCTCGGATGCGTTGCCGCTCGCCGCCGAGCCGACAGCGGCGGCCCTGGATCTCGTGCTCGAGGTGGCGGAAACCAAGTTCGCGCGTGGTGCCATCGTGGCGCTGCTGCGATCGCCGCACTTCACCACAGCCGGCGGGTCCGACAGGACCCGCTCTCCGAACGACTCTGATTCCGGTGCCGCGGTGTCGCGCACGTCGGTCAATGCGCTGGACAAGGCACTGAGCGACGCGCGCTACCTTGGCGATCTCGGTCGTCTCGAAACGCTCGCGGCGGGCTGGCCCGGATCGGACCGTGATCTGGCCGCCGCGCCGGCGCTCGATGCGGCACTCGACGTCTGCCGGTCGCTGACGCCCCTTCTCGAGCCCAAGCCCGCATCGGCGCAGATCCGTCTGGTCCTCGCGTTTCTCGATGATCGTCTCCGGCCGCTCGCGGACGCCGATCCGTTCAGCCCGCGCGAGCGGCGTGGCCGCGCCGCAATCGTCAGCCTCCTCGCGGCGCTTGCGCGGGCCCACGAGGCGCATCACGACCCGCTGTGGACCATTGACGACCTGGCGTCGGCTCTTCGGCGATGGATCGGCGACGAGACGTTCGTGCCGGAGACGGCGGCACCGGGCGCCATCCAGCTCCTCGATGATCGAGCTGCGCGCTTCGGCGAATTCGACGAGCTGGCGATTGTCGGCCTCGTCGAGCAGGAATGGCCCGACCTGCCGCGCGCGAATATCTTCTATCCCGCCGCGATGCTCAGGGCGCTCGGCTGGCCGCCGGAGAAGGATCGGCGCGGCGCGGCCGACGCCCGTTTCGTGGACCTGCTGGCATCGGCCGTGTCGCGCGTCACCGTGTCGACCTTCACGCTCGACGAGGACGCGCTCGTCGCCGCCTCGCCGCAACTCGACGAGATCCCGCGCGCGGGTCTGTCGACCGTCACCGCCGAGACGGAGCATGGCGGTGGAGGCAGTGTCGGGCTTCCGCCTCCGCATAAAGCTTCGGCGGACCGCCGTAGCCTTGGCGAAGGCTGTCAGCCGGACCAGATCCTCGACATGTCGGGCGTGCAGGATGCGGCCGCCCGCGAGTGGGCCGAGATGCGCCGCACCAGGCCACCCGCTGATCGGCCCGCGTTTCATGGCAGCATCGGATCGGTAGCGCCGCGGACGTGGTCGGTGAGTGCGCTCGAGACGTACGTCGGGTGTCCGTTCAAGTTCTTCGCGCAGCACGTGTTGAAGCTCGAGGAAGAGCCCGACGACGAAGAGGTGATGGATCCCCGGCGGCAGGGCCGGTTCGTTCACGAGGTCTTCGAAGCATTCTTTCGGACCTGGCAGGCCGCCGGGTATGGCGCCATCCGGCCCGACAACCTCGACGAGGCGCGGACCGTGTTCGAGCGCGTGGTGGACGAAGCGCTCGACCGCCTGCCTGGGGCTGAGGCAGGCCTCGAGCGCACGCGCCTGCTCGGTTCTCCGGCTGCCGCCGGCCTTGGTGAAGCCGTGTTCCGCATGGAGGCCGAACGGCCCATCGCGGTTGTCGAACGCCTCCTCGAACACACATTCGAAGGGCGCTTCGTTGTCGCCACGGCGTCTGGCACACGAGAGGTGGCGCTCCGGGGCAAGGCCGATCGAGTCGATCTTCTCGACACCGGCACGTTCCGGATGATCGACTACAAGCTGGGCTGGCCGCCCGACAGGAACCGCGCGCTCCAGCTGCCCATCTACAGCGTGTGCGCCGAACAGCGACTCGCGAGCTATCGCGGGAAGACTTGGCTGCTTGGCGAAGCCCTCTATCTCGCGTTCAAAGGGCCCAAGCGCGTCGTCTCGCTGTTCACGTCGCCGCGCGATCGTGACAAAGTACTCGCGAAAGCCCAGCAGCGGCTCGCCGACACGCTCGACGCCATCGAACGCGGCGAGTTTCCGCCAGCGCCAGACGACGTCTATCGGTGCGAGACGTGCAGCTTCGCGTCGGTGTGCCGCAAGGATTATGTCGGCGATGTCTGAGCAGCGGCTGCCGTTCGACGACGAAGACGTTGACAGTCAACAGCTGACAGTCGACAGTCGGCCGCCGGACACCCGCGCGACTCTCGACTCCCGACTCTCGACTGACGAAGATCCGACTAACGACTATCGACTATCGACTATCGACTCCGCAGACGTCGAGGCACGGGCGTCCGCGGTCGATCCAACGCGCAATATCGTGCTCGAAGCGTCGGCCGGCACCGGAAAGACCCGCGTGCTGGTCGAGCGCTACGTCAACCTGCTCCGCGCCGGCGTCGATCCGCGCAATATTCTCGCGATGACGTTTACGAGGAAGGCGGCCGCCGAGATGCGCGAGCGCATCATCGATCGGCTGCGCGAGGCCAGCCGCCTGTCCTCGGCCGATCTGGTCCGGTGGCGGGACCTCAAGGAGCATCTGGCGGACATCGCCATTTCCACGATCGACGCGTTCTGCCTTTCCCTCCTTCGCGAGTGTCCGCTCGAAGCCGACGTCGATCCGGGCTTCGACCTTGCGGATCAGACCGAGGTTCCTCGGCTCGTCGCCGAGTCGCTCGACCAGGCGCTGCGCGTGTGCCGGGCGGTCGCGCGGGAAGACGAAGACGTGGCGCTCGTGTTCGCGCAGCTGGGCGAACGGCGTTTGCGCGCCGGTCTTGGCGCGCTGCTCGATCGGCGGCTGGTGGCCGCCTCCGCGCTCAGGCGGTTTCTCGAGCGTGGACCAAGGGATCTGACGGCCCCTGTGGCCTGCGGCCGTGCTGCGACGCGGCTTCGCGAGACCTTTGGCGGCGTCCGCGGCGGCGTGCGTGTCTTTCTGGCCGACGGACCGAGGAGGCACCCGCAGTTCGCGATGCTGGCCGACGACATCTTCCGCCTGTGCGAGAACGGCATGGCGGGAGCGGTTGACTCGCGCTTCGGCACGCGCGCGGGGCAGGCCGCATTCCGTGGGCTCATCGATCGGCTGCGAGCCTACTTCCTCACGCAGGAAGGCAAGCCAAGGGAAAAGGCTTTTTCGGGAACGGGCTTCGCGGTCGAGCACTGCGACAGCGACGAGGCCTGGAAACGGCATCGCCAGTCCGCGGCCGACATCGCGCCGCCGGTGGCCGAAGCCATCCGCGGCTTCCGCCGCGACCTGAACGTGGTCATGTCCCGGGGCGTGTGGAGGATCTTCGGCATCACGCTCGCGCAGTACCGGCGCACGCTCGATGCGCACGCGCTGCTGGATTTTCCCGGCGTGCTCGAGCGGGCCGTCGGCCTCCTGAAGGCCATGGGCGAGTTCGCGCAAAGCCGGTTCCGCCTCGAGGCGCGGTACCGGCACGTGCTCGTCGACGAGTTCCAGGACACGAGCCCCGCGCAGTGGGCGCTCGTGTCCGAGCTCGTGCGAAGCTGGGGCGAGGGGATGGGCGCGTCGGCGGACGCGCTCGCGCCGTCGATCTTCATTGTCGGCGACCGCAAACAGTCGATCTACGGGTTCCGCGACGCCGACGTGGCGCTCGTCGACGAGGCGGCGTCGTTCATCGAAGGGTTGCGGGCGGAGGGCGACCCGCGGCGGGCGATCACGATCAGCTTTCGCGCAGTGCCGGCGCTGCTGGCCTTCGTCAACGATGTCTTCGACGCCATCGAAAAGGCCGATCGTCCAGACAGATTTCGTTACGACGAGCGAGATCGGTTTCCCATCGATTCAGAGGTCCGGCTCACGCCGGACCTGGGACTCATCGTCGGGGACACCGTGACGGCCGCGGCCGAGCGCGTCGCCGCCGAAATCGTCCGCCTGCTGGCCGAGTCGACCGTCCGCGACAAGGCGAGGGGCGAGCGCCGGGCGGCGAAGCCGGCCGACATCGCTATCCTGTTTCGAGCGCGCGACAGCCACAGGGAATTCGAAAAGGCACTCGAGCGCCTCGGCGTGTCGACCTACGTGTACAAAGGCCTCGGATTTTTCGAGGCCGACGAGGTCCAGGACGCGGTGGCACTCCTTCGGTATCTGGCCGATCCGCTGTCGAACCTGCGGGCGGCCGCGTTTGTGCGATCGCGGATCGTGAGGCTGTCGGACGCGGCCGTGGCCAGCCTGACCACATCCGGCCTCGCGCGTGCGCTCGTCGATCCGGAACCACCGGACGTGACCGCCGCCTTGAGTGAGGATGACGCGCGCGTGTTCGCCCGGCTTCGGTCGGCCGTGCCTCGTTGGCTGTCGTGGGTGGATCGGATGACGCCGCTGGCGCTTTTCAGCGCCGTCCTCACCGAAACCGCGTACGACGTCGAGACGCGCGGGCGTGGCGAGCGGCAAGCCCGCGAGAATCTCAAGAAGCTTCGCGGGATCGTCGGGCGTTTTCAGAACCGGGGCTACGCCACGCTCGCCCGCGTCGCGGATCACCTCGACGAGCTCGCGGTGGGCGACGAATCCAACGCGTCCATCGACGCGTCTGACTCGGTGAGCCTGATGACGGTGCACGCCGCCAAGGGCCTCGAGTTCCCCATCGTGTTCGTGGTCAACATGGGGCGCGGCACGGGAGGTGTTCGCGCGCCGATTCGTGTCGCCGCCGGCAGCGCGGGCGAGGCGTCGGTGGCCATCGCGGATTACCAGTCGGAGGCCGATGAAGACGCGCAGGCGCGCGAGCGCGAAGAAACCAAGCGGCTGTTGTACGTCGCGCTGACTCGCGCGCGCGATCGTCTGTATCTGTCGGTGACCGTGCCGGGCGGCGTGCCTCGGATGGGCCGCGGCAGCCTCGGCGAGGTGCTGCCGGCTGGTCTGAAGACGTTGTTCGCGACCGCGTCGGCAGCCGGCGCCGGCCAATCGACCATCGACTGGACCGGGCCCGCCGGCCGTGCGCATTGTATGGCCCTGTGCCGGCTGTAGCGCAGGGCTTGAGTCCTGCCCCGCGCCTGCCCCGCGCCGCGTGTCGCGCCCATGTAGTGTCGCGCCCATGTAGTGCAGGACTTTAGTCCTGCCCAACGCCTGCCCAACGCCCGCCCAACGCCTGCCCTACACCTGCTCGTCCGCCCACTTGCGCGCGCGCGCCTCAGCTTCCTCCGGCGAGGCCGCCACGAGCACGACGGAGCGATAGGGTTTGGCCCCGCCGTCGCGTGTGATCCAGCTCACCCAGTGCGGGCCGCGGGCTTCGGTGTGAATCTGGTAGGAACCGTGCGTGGTCATCGAGCGCCGAAAATATCAGATTTTGGCCTTTTTCGCGAGAATTGTGCCTGCGCGCCCGAATTCTCATTGCGTGGGCCGTAAAGGGTCACATAGAATCACTAGATTGATCGCGCCCGAAACGGGCCGAGAAGGGGAATCGTTTCGTGACGTTGACTTGCCCACAGTGCGGCAACGACCGGAATTTTCAGGTCAAGACGCTGCAAATGCACGTGTTCCACCTGGAAGACGGTCGCGTCGAGGTGTCGGAGGAAACCCGGCCGGCGGTGCTCGAAGTCTTGTGCGACGAGTGCGAATCGGCGATGAAGTTCGAAGAGTTCGAGGACACCCTCCGCAAGGAAGTCATGCTGACCATCGGGGCGCGATAGATCAGCTGTCAGCTATCGGCTATCAGCTTCTGAGCGCCCCTCGCCTGTTCAGGGTTCAACCGCCGTCCAGATCCTCGTCGACCTCTTCAAAGTAGTCGCAATCGGGGCAGAGCCATTCCCTGGACGTTTTCGCCGTCCCTTTGGGATTGCCCGGCACGAGCACCACGGTTTCCGTGGTCTTGACGCGCATCGTGCCGCCGCAGAGCGGACATTCGCGCGTGGGACCTTCGGGGTCTTCTGACATTCGTGAGGGTCACGTTAACATCGGCGCGCCGCCTTGACAAGGATCCGAGGCGGCTCTTATGTTAGCGGCAGTGACCGCGATCCGCGAGCGCGATCGACACAACGACTGCTTCGCCGATGAAGTGGCCATCGACTTCCCGTCGGTCGGCCACATGATGGAACGCGTGCGCCAGGCGTTTCTCGGCGAAGCCGCTGGAGACACCAGCGATGGCGATACGCACGTGACCCACCTGTCGCTGTCGACGCGTGACGCGTGGCGAGGCGCCATCGTGCCGCTCGAGCTTCCGCTTCGAGGCACCTGCCCGACGTGCGGCGGCCGCGGCGAGACCTGGAGCGAGCCCTGCGTGGCGTGCCGTGGCACGGGCGAACAGTTGGTGCGCCATCCCCTGCGGGTTTCAGTGCCGGCGGGCGTGGCCGAAGGCACGCGTCTCCGCTACCGCGTGCGCCGGCCACAGGCGGCGCCGCTGAGGGTCGAAGTACGCGTAGTAATAAGAACGCAAATTTGAGGATTTGAGGAATTGAGAATTTGAGGATTTGGCGCTAGATCCTCAACTCCTCAACTCCTCAACTCCTCAACTCCTCAACTCCTCAACTCCTCAACTCCTCAAATTCCGATGCCCCCCTTCTAGTGCTTCCCCAGATCCGCCGTCCAGTTCACGGCCACGGTCAGCGACACAGGGGTCGACGACACGCGCTCGACGCTCAGCACGAACCGCGTGCCGTCGGGTGTGACGTCGAAGGACCGGTTGCCCAGTTCTTGTGCTTCGAAGAGCGGTGTCTGGGCGCCGACTTCGAACCGACCATCTGTTCTGACCGAGACCGCGACGATGCGGCTCTTCCCATCGACGTAGTAGAGCTCCCCTCCGTCCTGACGCCACCGCGGGCGCGATCCGCCGGCGCTCGAAACCTGCCATTTGCCGGTCGAAGGATCAGGGAACGGCTGGACAACGACCTGGTTCGCGCCCGACTCGTCCGACACGTAGGCCAGCCAGCGCCCGTCAGGGTGAAGCGCCGCCTGTCCCTCAAAGAACGAGCTCGTCAGATAAGGAAACGGCTTACGGTCGCCGGACAGGGGCAGCACCCACAGATCGCTGCGCGCCTGGGGCGGGTGCGCGAACACCACGAAGTTGCCATCGCGTGACCAGTCGTTGGCCACCAACTGTCCCCCGAGGGGCACGGCGCTCTGGAACAGGAGACGCTCTGGGACGACCCCTGAGACCGGTCTCTCGTAGAGCCCTTCGGAACCGCTCCGGTTCGAACGAAAAATGACCCGCGATCCATCGGCCGACAGGATCGGAAAGGAATCTCCCGCAGGATCCGTCGTCAGGCGAGTGGGCACGCCGCGTTCGATGTCGTACACCCAAACATCGGGCGCGAACTGAGGAACGCGCGTGAAGGCAAGTTGTTTCCCGTTTGCGGAGAGCCTCAGGGTTCCTACTGGCCCCGCTATCGCCAGACCAGACCCGCTCGCCTCGATCGATCGACCGGACCGCTCCTTCCAGATCGTTTCGAATCGGTCCAGGTTACTCACGGCGCCCGCGGCATATACCAGCACGCCCGATTCTGATGCCGAGACCGGGATTCTGCCGTTGCCTGGCCGTATGATCGATTCGACGATAGCGGTTGGCTCTCCGGTCAGCTCGAACCGGCCAAGATCGAGCGTGTGCGCGACGAGCGACTCGCCGCGCGCGTAGAGCACAAGATTGGACGGCGCGAACACGGCCATCGCGTCTGATTCCACGAGTCGTGTGCGCTCGCTCGAATCGAGCGAGCCGACGTAGACAGCAGGCTGGTCGCCGCCGGCGGTCACTGCGTGGTACAGGAAGTGGCGGCCATCGGGCAGAAACTGGGGCCACAAATGGGTTTTTTCCTTGCGCGACGCATCGAGTGTCGTGACCTGCTCGGGTTTGCCGCCGCTCGCCGGAACGCGCCGAATGCCGTCGGTGGCGACGGTGGCAAACAGGATGACGCCGTCCCTGTTCCAGCTTCCCCCGCAGTTGTTGCCGGCCAGTTCGCATATCGTTTGAACGGGGCCGCCCTCAGTGTCGACCTTCTTCAGCTTCTGGTCGACTCCGTCGAAGAATCCGATGTGGCGGCCATCCGGAGACCAGAACGGCTGCTGCACGACTTCGCCACGCGCATAGACCGCCTCAGTACCCCGAACCGGCTTGGCCTCGAGCGAATCGAGGCGACGGAGCCAGAGCTGCTCCCGCTTACCCGCGAGGACCGATGCGTATGCGACGTAGGTTCCGTCGGGCGAGACGCTAAATCGAGGCGCCCCGCCGGCGCCTGGGAAGATCTCTCCCGGCGGCGGTTGAATCTGAAAGCGTACGACGGGCGGAGCACTCTCGTTCCGGGTCAGCGTCCACGCAAAGAAGCCGATGGCCGCCGCCACCAGTGCGCCGACAGCTGTCCAGGCGAAGCGCTCGGCGATTCCCGCTCGAGCACGAGCGCCCGGCGCGGGCGTCGAGTCGACGGGAGCGTCGGTGCGAGTCTCGTCGAGCTCCAGCCTGGCGACGCTGATATGGGGCGCGCGCTTCTTCGGGTCCTTCTCCAAACATCGTCGAAGCAGGGTACGAATATTCGCTGGAGTCTCCGTGGGCAGCGCCCGCCAGTCGGGATCCGCGCGCAGGATGGCCGCGAGCGTCTCGCTGATGTCCTCGCCCTCGCCCCTCGACGAAGCTCGTCCCTCGACTCGCTCGGAACGCCCTGAGCCTATCGAAGGGCGGCGCGAGCCCAAGCCTGTCGAAGCCTCGAACGCGCGGCGGCCTGTCAGCATTTCGTAGAGGACGCAGCCGAAGGCCCAGATGTCGGCTCGACGGTCTACAGGCTTACCTTTCGCCTGTTCGGGGCTCATGTAGGCCGCTGTGCCCAAAATCATTCCGGCCTGCGTCATAGCCGGTGTAGTGATCGTTGGCGAAGTGATGTAGTGCGGGTCTTTAGACCCGCCGGCCCCGGCTTCAGCCGGACCGATCGCTTTCGCCAACCCAAAATCGAGAACCTTGACCCTACCCTCCGGCGTCACCTTGATATTGGCGGGCTTGAGGTCGCGGTGGACGATCGCGTGATCATGCGCGGCCTCGAGTGCTTCGGCGATCTGGCCGGCGATGGGCAAGGCCTCTTCGAGCGGAATCGGGCCCTGTGCGACTCGATCGGCGAGCGTCGGGCCCTCGACGAGCTCGAGCACGAGGGCGCGCACGCCGTCGGCGTCCTCGAGGCCGTAGATGGCGGCGATGTTGGGATGATTCAGCGAAGCGAGCGTTTTGGCTTCGCGCTGAAAACGCGCCACGCGTTCAGCGTCGGCGGCGAACGCCTCCGGCAGGATCTTGATCGCGACATCGCGGTCGAGCTTCGTGTCGCGCGCACGGTAGACTTCGCCCATGCCGCCAGCGCCGATCGCGCCGATGATCTCATACGGGCCGAGGCGCGTTCCTGCGGTTAGCGGCATGGACTCAGGGTCAACTCGACGATCGGCAGGCGGATTATAGCCGGGCGGACGGCCGATCGGCGGCTTCCTGCCGCGGCGACGCCGTGGGTAGTCACTCTGAGGAGGCGGTCCGCCACGAGGACGGTCGCGGCGGCTCCACTGGCAATTGGATTGAGGCGCGACGCGCGCGAGGCCTATCTGCTGCTCGCGAATCGGAGGGCAGAAGGCTGAAGAGCTGCTCCTTGACAACTTGACCATGCAATGTGCATATTGCACAGTATGAGTACCAAGACGATCTCTCTGAAGAAGGAGGCCTACGAGCGCCTCCGCGCCGCGCGGCGCTATCCTGACGAGTCGTTCAGCGAGGTGGTGCTCCGGGCTACTTGGCCCGAGGACACGATCACGGCACGAGCATTCCTCGATCTCCATCGCGCCGGACGGCCGCATTTCTCCCATTTCTCCAATGACGAGCTCGACGGCATCGAGGCCCTCAAGCGGCTCGACGCGCCACCGGAGGACAAGTGGGCCGCTCGCTGATTCTCGAGACCACGTTCCTCGTCGATCTCGAACGGGAGCACAATCGCGGCACGCCGGGTACGGCCGTTGCATTTCTGGAGACCCATGACGAGGCACGGCTCTACCTGACGTTCACGGTGGCAGGGGAACTGGCTGCGGGGACGTCGCTGTCGGACCGGGCCCGGTGGGAGGCGTTCCTGGGGCCCTTCTACGTCTTGCAGTCGACTCCTGAAGTGAGCTGGGAATACGGGCGCGCGTGTCGCTATCTGCGGGACAACGGCCGTCTCATTGGTGGCAACGACCTTTGGATTGCCGCGACGGCGCTCGCCTATCACATGCCCGTCGTCACGAGCAACGTCGAGCACTACAGACGAGTACCGGGACTCGACGTCGAAGGATACTGACAGGCACTCCGCGACAATCCGGCCACCGTCATGGCATTCGCACCTGGTTTCAACTAGCGCTCGAAGCGCGCAACCGCTGGCGGAACGCTGCGAGCGCCGCGGTTTGTCCCTCCGTTTTGCTCTGCTCCAATGCCTCGGCGAGCGTCGCCGGCTTCAACCCGGGGAAGCACGGGCTCTCCAAGACTTCCCAGTACGCGTCGACGCCCAACTCGTAGAACTGGGCGATCCTGCCGTCGTATCGCCAGATCTCCGGGACGGAAAGGGCGCTGTAGATGGGAAACTTGCTCAAAGACTCATTTGTGACGTCGATCTCGACCACGATATCCGGAGGAGGGTCAGACTCGAGGTCGATCGTGCGCTTTCCAATGATGCGGTCGGCGTTTCGCACGTAGTAACACGCGTCCGGCTCGACTCCTCTCGCGAGCGATCGCTTTTTCCACGTGGCGGATCCGCGTTTCTCCAGTTTCAGGTCGAGTGTGTCCGACAACGCGCGAACCAGGTCGTCAATGAACCGTGCGTAGTCTTCGTGTTCGGGCAGCGGACTCATGACCTCCAGCTTTCCGCGATCGTAGCTCACCCGCACGTGGGACCCGTCCGACAGATCTTCGAGCAGGCGTTCGTACTCCTCCCAGGCGAACGCATGGATGATGAGCGTGGCGCCCGCAGGCAAGTGCCTGACGGCGTCGAGGTGATCCGCGGTCCGGATGCTCATTGGACAGATTATAGCCACTCGGCAGGTGATCGCGTGGTCCACCGTCCAGAGAACTCTCGTTTCGTGGTTTCGTGCTTTCGTGGCCGTTCTTGCGGATCAGCGAAGCGCTTCATCGGCCCGCGTCTGATGGCGGCGAAATCCGAAGCCTGAGATAGTCTGAGATCTGAAATTCGCCATTCCGCGCTAAGCTTTCACTATGGCGTTAGACCAGCACTCCGTCCTCGAGGCGCTGAAGGTCGTCACCGATCCCGATCTTCATCGGGACATCGTCAGCCTCGGGTTCGTGAAGAACGTGAAGATCTCGGGTGGCCAGGTGTCGTTCACCATCGAGCTGACGACGCCCGCCTGTCCCGTGAAGGACCAGTTGCGCGATCAGGCCCGCACGGCGGTGCTGCACGTGCCTGGCGTCTCCGCCGTCGACGTCGAGATGACCGCCAACGTCCGCTCGGCGGTCAACGCCGACGGTGCACGGCAGAGCGTGCCGGGCGTGAAAAACGTCATCGCGGTCGGCGCCGGCAAGGGCGGCGTCGGCAAGACGACGGTCGCGGTCAACCTCGCGATCGCGCTCTCGAAGGCTGGCGGCAAGGTCGGCATCATCGATGCCGACATCTACGGCCCGAACGTGCCGATCATGCTCGGCCTCAAGACCGAGCTCACGACCGACGGCAAGAAGATCGTTCCGGCGGAGAAATACGGCCTCCAGGTGATCTCGATGGGCTTCCTCACGAAGGACGATGCGCCGATCATCTGGCGAGGGCCGATGCTCCATGGCGCGCTGCAGCAGTTCTTTCGAGAAGTGGCTTGGACCGATCTCGATTACCTCGTGGTCGATCTGCCGCCCGGCACGGGAGACATCGCGCTCAGCCTGAGTCAGACGGTCCCCGTGGCCGGCGCCATCGTCGTGACGACGCCGCAGCAGGTGTCGCTTGCCGACAGCCGCCGCGCGATTGCGATGTACAAGAAGCTGAACATCCCGCCGCTCGGCATCATCGAGAACATGAGCCACTTCGAGTGCCCGCACTGCGGCCACGAGGCGGACATCTTCGGCCACGGCGGCGGCGAGCAGATGGCGGCCGAGCTGGGCGTGCCGTTTATCGGCAGGATTCCGATCTACCAGCCGATTCGCGAAGGCAGCGACACCGGCGTGCCCCTGCTCATCAGCGAGCCGGGCTCGCCCGCGGCCAAAGCCTTCATCTTCGCCGCGGAGCGGACGGCGGCGCAGGTGTCGATCGCCAGCTACAAGAAGATTCCCACGATTCCTCTCACCGTCGTGCGATGAACATCCCGTTCACCAAGCACACGCTGGCGAACGGGCTCGATGTGCTGCTGCACGAGGACCGCGACTGTCCGATCGTGGCGGTGAACGTCTGGTATCACGTCGGATCCAAGAACGAGCAGCCCGGACGCACTGGCTTCGCCCACCTCTTCGAGCACCTGATGTTCGAAGGGTCGGAGCATCACGACAAAGGCTACTTTCCGCCGCTCCAGGGCGCGGGCGCGTCGCTCAACGGCTCGACCAACGCGGATCGCACCAACTACTGGGAAGTCGTGCCGTCGAATGCGCTCGAGCTGGCGCTCTGGATGGAGTCCGATCGCATGGGATTCCTGCTCCCCGCGCTGACCGACGCCAAGTTCACCAACCAGCGCGACGTGGTGCTCAACGAGCGGCGCCAGAACTACGAGAACCGTCCCTACGGGCTTGCGCCGATGGCGATGGTCGCGGCGCTCTTCCCTCCGGATCACCCGTATCATTGGACGACCATCGGCGATGTCGCCGATCTGCGCGCGGCCAAACTGGACGATGTGCGACAGTTCTTCAGCACGTACTATCACCCGGCGAACGCGTCGCTGGCGCTGGCAGGCGACATCGACTCGGCCGAGGCCCTCGAGCTGGTGCGGGCCTATTTCGACGATCTGCCGCCGGGACCTCGCGTGGGCCCGGTGACACCGGCCAACCCCACGCTCTCGTCCGAGACGCGGCTGTTGCTCGAGGATCGAGTCGAGCTGCCACGCGTGTACGTGTCGTGGCTGACACCGCCCATGTTCGCCGACGGCGACGCCGATCTCGATCTCGCGGCCGACATGCTGGCCAACGGCAAGACGTCGCGTCTGTATCGCCGTCTGGTGTTCGAGCAGCAGATCGCGACCGACGTGTCGGCGGCCCAGAACTCCCGCGAGATCGCCGGCTTCCTGCAGCTGGCGGCGACGGCGGCGCCGGGCCACGCGCTCTCGGAGCTCGAGCGCGCGATGGTCGAGGAGGTGGCGCGGCTCGCCGAGGAAGGGCCGACCGACGATGAGCTCGAGCGCGCCCGCGTGCAGGCCGAAACGCAGTTCGCGTTTCGGCTGCAAACCGTCGGCGGCTTCGGTGGCAAATCCGATCAGCTGAACGCCTACAACACGTTCGTGGGCGATCCGGCGTTCTTCGACCGCGATCTGGCGCGGTACCAGGAGGCGACCAGAGACTCGCTGATGGATCGGGTGCGGCGGTTCCTGAACCACAACAGACGGGTCGCGCTCTCGGTCGTGCCGCGAGGCCGCGTCGATCTCGCGCTCGCCGGCTCGGCTGGGGCCGTGGTGTCGTGACGCCACCGCGCGGCGCGCCGAACGTCAGCCGCTTGCGCCTGCCCGAGGTCGGCGCGGCTCGTCCCTTCCGGTTTCCCGCCATCGAGAAATCGTCGCTCGATAACGGCCTGCGTGTCTGGACCGTCCGCCACCCGGGGGTGCCCGTGGTGGCGATGATGCTGCTCGTTCGCCGCGGCTCGGCCGCCGATCCGCCTGGCAAGGAGGGGCTGGCGGCGATCGCCCTCGACATGCTCGACGAGGGCAGCGGCGGCCGGTCGGCCATTGAGATGCACGAAGCGCTCGCGCGCGTTGGCACGCGGCTCGACTCCGACATCGGTCCCGACGCGACGGTGCTGTCGGTGAGCGCGCTCAGCCGTTTCGTCGAGCCGGCGCTCGGCATCGTGGCCGACATGGCGGCCCGGCCAGCGCTCCTCGAATCCGACTTCCTCCGCGTGCGCCAGCTGCGGCTCCATCGCTTGAAACAGCTCCGCGACGTCGCCGGGGCCGTGGCCGATCGCGCGTTCGTCCGGCTCCTCTACGGCAGTCATCCCTACGGGCACACGCCGCTCGGCAATGAGCGGACGCTGTCGGCCCTGACGGTCGACGACGTGCGGGCCTTTCACGCGGAGACGCTTCGGCCTTCGGACGCGACGCTGGTCGCGGTGGGCGAGTGCGAGCACGACATGATGCGCCGCGTGGCCGCCGGCGCCTTTTCCGGATGGATCGGCGCGCCCGCCCGCGATGTGGCGCCACCCGCCGACATGCCGGTGCCGGCGCGCGTCAATGTCGTGGCCCGTGCCGGCGCGCCGCAGTCGGAGCTGCGCATCGGCCATGTCGCCGCGTCCCGACACACACCCGATTACCACGCCCTCCTCGTGGCGAACGCGGTGCTCGGCGGCCTGTTCGTGAGTCGCGTCAACCTGAATCTGCGCGAGGACAAAGGCTTCACGTACGGCGCATTCACGGGATTCGATTTCCGCCGGTTGCCTGGGCCCTTCGCGCTGTACGGCAGCGTGGACACGGCCGCGACCGCTCGTGCCGTCGAGGAATCGCTTGCGGAAATTGCCGCGATCCGCGGACCTCGTCCGCCGACGCCGGCCGAGATGTCGCTGGCCGTCGCAGGATTGACGCGCGGCTACGCGCGCAATTTCGAGACCGCCGAGCAGGTGGCACGGGCGCTGATGCAGCTGGCGCTCTACGATTTGCCGGACGACTACTTCGCCGAGTTCGTGCCGCGCGTCGAGTGCGTGACCGCCGACGAGGTCACGACGGTGGCCGCGCGGCATCTGGAGCCGGACCGGCTGACCACGCTCGTCGTCGGCGATTTCGAGCGAATCGGGGGCGACCTCGCACACCTTGGTCTTGGTGAACCGGTGCTCATCCCGCTCGAAGCCTTCTGTTAGTCTACGCCTGAAGGTCAGGAGTGAAGGCAGTCCGATTTCACCAACACGGCGGGCCGGAGGTGTTGCGCCTCGAGGACGCGCCCGAACCGCAGCTCGCCGAAGGCGAGGCGGTGGTTCGCGTGCGGGCGTGCGCGCTCAACCATCTCGATCTCTGGGCGCGGCGCGGGCTCGAGCGCGTGACGATTCCGATGCCGCACATCTCGGGCAGCGACGTCGCCGGTGAAGTGGTGTCGACGACCGCACGCGACATGTCGCCCGGCCGGCGCGTCATGCTGCAGCCCGGCGTGAGCTGCGGGCGGTGCGCGGCCTGTCTGTCGGCCAAGGACAACGAGTGCCCGCGCTACGAAGTGCTCGGCTACCGCAACCACGCGGGCGGCTACGCCGAGCTCGTCAAAGTGCCCATCCAGAACCTCGTGTCCATTCCAGACGAGATCGATTTCGTGCACGCGGCCGCTTTCCCTCTGACGTTTCTCACCGCGTGGCACATGCTGATGACGCGCGCCGAGCTCGAGGCCGGAGAAGACGTGCTGGTGCTCGCGGCGGGCAGCGGCGTGGGGCAGGCCGCCGTACAGGTCGCGCGTCTGCGCGGCGCGCGTGTGTTTGCGACGGCCGGATCCGAGGAGAAGCTCGATCGCGCCCGGTCGCTCGGCGCAGTCGACGTGATCCATCATCACAAACAGAACATCTCCGAGGAGATCAAACGGCTCACGGACGGCCGCGGCGTCGACGTCGTCGTCGAGCACGTGGGCACCGCCACCTGGCCAGGAGCCGTTCGATCGCTGGCACGCGGCGGACGGCTCGTGACCTGCGGCGCGACAACCGGCTGGGACGCTGCACTGGACCTGCGTGCGGTGTTCGCCAGGCAGCTCACGATTATGGGATCCTATATGGGCACGAAGGGCGAGCTGTTGCGGGCCGCGAGGTTTTTCTTCACCGGCCAGCTGAAGCCGGTCGTCGACCGGACGTTCCCGCTGGCCGAGGCCGCCGCCGCCCAGCAGCGGCTCGAAGCCTCCCGTCACTTCGGCAAGATCGTGCTCGAGGTCTGATGCGTCTCCAGCGGGTCGGCTTGAGCGTGTTTGGCGCGGTCGTTGTCGTCAGCGTCGTGCTGGCGGTGGCGACGATCTGGCTGTTTCTCACCAACCCGGTCACCGTCGCCACGGCCGTGAACGACGGCAACGTGTCGCCATTCATTCGCAATCTTGCGCAGGTCCTGTTCGAAGCCCTCCAGGGTCTGCTGAAGTATCTGTAATGGACGAGACGTCTACCCCCGTGGATCCCGTGCTCGAGGACGTCCGGCGATCGCGCCGCGACACCCTGGACACGATCGAGCTTCTGCGCGTGTCCAGGCAGCAGGTCGAAGGGCAGTGGGCGCTCCTCGAAAGCCCGAAGGCGGTGGTCGAGTACATCGATTTCTTCCTCGATCTGTTCGAGCAGGTGGCCGCCAATCTCGAGCGCGTGGCCGACGAGCTCCCAGGGGGCCCTTCACGCGGGCATCTGGACACCCTGCGCCAGATCGCCAGCAACGCGTCCGCCGAGCAGCGGCGGTGCCTGATGTTCCGCGACAAGTGGATCAACAAGCCGCTGCCGTACGAAGAGATGCGCCGTCTGCTGAATCAGATTTCGGTCGATTCACGCGATCAACTCACCGCGTACAGCAGTCTCGGCGTAGCCGCCGACCGGCTCGATCAGATGGCAGGCCCGGCGCCGAAGCCGCCCGACGGCAAGCTCGATCGGCGCGCGCTGTTCACGCGCTGGTTCGGGAAATAAGGAGCCGATTCGCGTCAGCGGGCCAGAAGCGCCCGCCGCAGAAACCGAGTCAGAATCCAGCCGTCGATGAACTTGAAGGGCGCCTTGCCCGAGCTGTAATGCCCGCAGCCGAGGACCGACACTTCGTGCGGAATACCGTGCTCGCGGAATTCGCGCACGAGATCCTCCGACAGATCGACCGGGAACGTCAGGTCGTAGCGCGCGTAGACCAGCAACGACTGCCGGTTGCGCACGCGCTCGAGATACCAGCGCGGGCTGATGGGTTTCCAAAGCGCGCGCAGCAGCTCGAGCTCGATGTGGCCGTCGAGGCCTTCGCGCACGTGGCGCGTGGACAGGCCGCGCCAGACGACGTCGGCGAAATACGGCGAAATGTGGTTCAGCGCCTGCGCGTTCAAGAGCGGTTCGTGCGCCGTCGTCAGGAGCGCGAGGCACGATCCCAGGCTCGTGCCGAGGATGCCGATGCGATCGTAGCCTTGGCCAGCCAGCCACGCGATCGCACGGCGTGCGTCGAGCACCGCCTGGCGGCACACCTGCAGGGTGCGCGCGACGTTTGCGCTCACGATGTAGTCGGCGCGGTGGAGATGGGGCGGCATCCGCCGATCGTGATACGGGAGGCTCATGCGCAACGCCGCCATCCCATTCATCGCCAGCAGGCGGCTCAGGCCCACGTGCCCGCCTGGATCGGCGTTCCATTGAGGCAGGACGATGACCGCCGCTCTCGGACGGCGCCCGTTGGCGGTTCGAGCCGGGAACAGCCGGGCGTAGACGGTGTTGTTCTCGGGGTGCGGCGTGTCGAGCGCCGAGGGAAACGTCAGCAACCGATCGCGTCCGGCCGACGCGGGACCGAGTGTGTAGTCGGTCGTGGGCGGCGGCGTGAAGAACGCGTCGCTGTCGGCCATGACGCGCGCGACCCAATTGGAGATGATGTCCTCGGGCCTTGCCGCTGTGGCGATGTTCGGCGAGTTGTCCAGCCACTCGAGGCCCCATTCAAAAGGGCGCACCACGCGATCGGTGGTGACGGACGCGAGCCGCCGTTCCCAGGCATGGAAGAAGGCTTGTAGCATTCCTGCTTCATGCTATACTCGGCGTCCGGCTCGTCCAAGTGGAGCGGCATCGAGCCACATGATTCACATGACGTCCGACACTCGAAAGTGCACGCGAAAGCGGGTCACCGCTGCAAGAGGTGTCGGAGGAGTTGTGCGCGACCGCTAAGACGTCAAGATATTTTTCGAGCGCGCTGACCTTGCCGACACGGTTCCCCCGCGTCGGCATTTTTTTTGGTATCTGTCTATGTCATCAATTCCCGTCGGCATTCTCGGCGCGACCGGTATGGTCGGCCAACAGTTCATCGCCCTTCTCGCGAACCATCCGTGGTTCACGGTCGAATGGCTTGGCGCCAGCCAGCGATCCGAAGGCAAGGCGTTCAAGGACGCGGCCGCGTGGCGCCTGCCGAGCCACCTGCCGGACGCGGTGGCGACGAAGGTGGTCGAGACGGCGGCACCCGGCCACGCGCCCAAGCTGGTGTTTTCGGGACTCGACTCGTCGGTCGCCGGCGAGATCGAAGGCGCCTTCGCGCAGGCGGGCCACATCATCGTGAGCAACTCGCGCAATTACCGGATGGAGCCCGACGTGCCGCTGCTCATCCCCGAGGTGAACGCGGACCATCTGGCGCTCCTCGAGGCGCAGGGCGCCGAGCGCGGATGGAAAGGCCGCATCGTGACGAACCCGAATTGCGCCACGGTGGTCATTGCCATGGCGCTGGCGCCGCTCAGGCAGTTTGGACTTCAGACCGCCATGGTGACGACGCTGCAGGCGATTTCGGGCGCCGGATATCCCGGCGTGCCGTCGTGGGACATTCTCGGCAACATCATTCCGCAGATCGGCGGCGAAGAAGAAAAGGTCGAAAGCGAGTCGAACAAGATTCTGGGATCGCTGTCGCGATCGAAGGCGCGCGTCGAGCTGCATCCCGTCAAGGTCAGCGCGACCACCACGCGGGTGCCGGTCCAGAACGGCCACACGGCGTCGATGTCGGTCGGCCTGCACGAGAAGCCGCCGGCCGAGGCGGTGATCGACGCGTGGAGGTCGTTCACGGGCCGTCCCCAGGATCTGGGCCTGCCGTCCGCGCCGCCGCGTCCGATCGTGTACCTCACCGACGTGAACCGGCCGCAGCCGCTGCTCGACGCCAATCGCGACGGCGGCATGGTGGTGACCATCGGAAGGCTGCGGCCTTGTCCACTCTTCGACTACAAGTTCGTGGCGCTCGGGCACAACACGATTCGCGGAGCGGCTGGCGCCGCGATTCTGAACGCCGAGCTGATGCACCGCGAGGGCCTGCTGTGAACGTCATCATGAAGTTTGGCGGGACCTCGGTGGCCGACGCCGAGGCGATGAACCGCGTGATCTCCATTGTCCGCCACCAAATCGCGGCCAATCCGAACGCCAGGCTGCCGGTGGTGGTCGTGTCGGCGATGTCGAAGGTCACCGACCGCCTGATCGAAACGGGACGGCTCGCCGGGATCGGTGACGCGGACGGCGCCGCGAGAACGATGAATGACTTGCTCGAGCGCCACCTCGGCGTCGCGCGATCGCTCGTCGGCGGCGACGCGCTGGCGGCGCTGACCGCGCGGCTCACCGAGGACTTTTCCGCCGAGACCGCCGCCGTACGAAAGCACGCGGCGAAGGGCGAGGTGACGCCGCGCGCGCACGACGCGCTCGTGGCGATGGGCGAGCTCGCGAGCAGCCGGATGGTGGCCGCGGCGTTCGCGGCCCAGGGCGTGCCGGCGGTCTGGGTGGACGCGCGCCGCGTGCTGGTGACCGATGCCGAGCACACGGCAGCCGGGCCCGACATGGACGCGACGTGTGTTCGCGCGCGCGCGGAGCTTGGTGCACGAGTGGCCGCGGGACAGGTGCCAATCACCGCCGGATTCATCGGCGCCACGTCGAGCGGGGTCACGACGACGCTCGGACGCGGCGGGTCGGACTACTCGGCCGCCATCTTCGGCGCGTGTCTGGACGTCGACGAGATTCAGATCTGGACGGACGTCGACGGGATGCTCACCGCCGACCCGCGCGTGGTGGCCGAGGCCCGGCTGGTGCCGCAGTTGTCGTTCGCCGAAGCGTCCGAGCTCGCGTACTTCGGCGCGAAAGTTCTCCATCCGAGCACGATCCTGCCGGCGGTGGCCAAGAACATCCCCGTCCGGATTCTCAATTCGCGCCGGCCCGAGGTGGCCGGCACGATCATCACCGCCGAAGGCCGCACCGGCGGGCCGGCGCTGACGGCGCTCGCGTGCAAGCGCGGCGTGACGGTCGTCGACATCACGTCCACGCGGATGCTGATGGCGCACGGCTTTCTGCGACGGTTGTTCGAGGTGTTCGAGCGCTTCAAGACGTCGGTGGATGTCGTCACCACGTCGGAGGTGAGCGTCTCGGTCACGGTCGACAACCCGCGCCGGCTCGATGATGTCGTGAGCAATCTCCGGAATTTCGCGGAGGTCAGCCGCGAGCCCGACATGGCGATCATCTGCGCCGTCGGCGAGAACCTGCGGGCCGATCCCGCGCTTTTCGCCCGAGCGGTGACGGCACTCGCGAACATTCCGCTGCGACTCGTGTCGCAGGCGGCGTCGAGGCGTAACATCACGTTTGTGCTGCGCAACGCGGACGTGCCGGAGGCGATGAACCGCTTGCATGCGGCGCTCTTTTGACAAAAAGCACTAAGATTCCTAATTCGTATTTTCACGCTGAACGTCGTGGTAGCGATCGACTGATGAAGATCCTGCTCGTCGGCTACGGTCGGATGGGACAGCTGGTGGGCCAGCTGGCGGGACAGTACGACTGCGAAGTCGCCGGCATCGTCGACCCGTTGTCGCCGTCGCACTCCGGCGATATCGACGATGCCCGTTGGAAGGGCGCCGCCGATGTCGCCATCGACTTCTCGCTGCCGGACGCGGTTGCCGTGAACCTGCCCGTGCTCGCGCGGCTCGGCCTGAACGTGGTCGTCGGGACGACCGGCTGGGCCTCGCAAGAGCCGGCGCTGCGGGCGGCGGCCGAGCAGGCGGGTATCGGCGTGGTGGCTGCCCCGAATTTCTCGGCGGGCGTCGTGATGTTCGAGGCCATCGTGGCTCGTGCGGCGGCCCTGGCCTCGTCGCAGGCCGACTTCGGGGCATGGCTTCACGAAGCGCATCACATCATGAAGAAGGACGCGCCGTCAGGTACCGCCTTGCTCCTGAAACGCGCCATGGAAGAGGCGGGCTATTCGCGGCCGATCGACGTCGCGTCGACGCGCGCCGGACACATGCCCGGCACCCATACGATAGGTTTCGATGGCCCGGCCGAATCGATTACGCTTTCGCATACCGCCCGCGATCGCAGCGTGTTCGCGCGGGGAGCGCTCCAGGCGGCCAGGTGGGTCAGGGGCCGGCGCGGCTGGTTCACCATGCACGATGTGCTGGGAATAGCCTGAGAGGTCGAATTTGAGGATTTGAGGATTTGAGGATCTGAGGACTTGAGGATCTGAGGATTTGAGGATTTGAGGATCTGAGAATTTGAGGATTTGGAAACTGAGAGCGTGTCAAGAAATCGCAGGTTTGTAGTGTCCGGCTTCAGCCGGACCATGAAAGTCCACCTCTAAAGGCGGACACGACAGCGATTGCTGAGCGGGCTCTGAGAGAGCTGACAGCTGAGATTCGATAGCTGATTGAGGTGCCGCGATGAGGACGAGTTTCACCGGAGTCGGTACGGCGCTCGTGACGCCGTTTACCGCGTCTGGCGACCTCGATGAGCGGGCGGTCCGCCGGCTCGCGCGCCGGCAGATCGACGCGGGCATCCACTTTCTCGCGCCGTGCGGAACGACGGGCGAGAACCCCACGCTATCGCTGGCCGAGCGCCTCCGCATCGTCGAGATCCTTGTCGACGAGGCCGCCGGAACGGCGCCGGTGCTTGCGGGCGCGGGCGGCTACGACACGAAGGCGATCATTCACCTCGCCGGCGAGATGCGAAAGGCGGGCGCGAGCGGCCTTCTGTCGGTCACGCCCTATTACAACAAGCCGACGCAGGAGGGGCTGTACCAGCATTTCCGCGCGATTGCCGACAGCACGCCGCTGCCGATCATCGTCTACAACGTACCGGGCCGAACTGGGGTGAACGTCGAGCCAGCGACGCTCGCCAGGCTCGCCGCCATCCCGAATATCGCGGGCGTGAAGGAAGCCTCCGGCAACATCACGCAGATGTGCGAGGTGTGCAACGCGGTGCCCGACCGATTCCTCGTCTTGTCTGGGGACGATGCGATTACGTTGCCGCTGATGGCGATTGGCGGACGCGGCGTCATCTCGGTGGCGTCGAATGAGGTCCCCGCCGAGATGGTGCGGATGGTCGAGGCCGCCGAGCGCGGTGATTTCGCCGCTGCACGCGCCGTGCACCGGCGGATGCTGCCGCTCATGCAGGTGAACTTCATCGAGTCGAATCCCGTGCCGGTGAAGGCCGCGATGGCGGCCATGGGCCTGCTCGACGAGGCGTACCGGCTGCCGATGTGCCCGCCGAAGGCAGAATCGAGGGAGAAGATTCTGACGGTGTTGAAGAGTCTCGACTTGCTGACGGGAGCGTTTGTCTGAGGAAATGAAGAATTTCATGCTCGAGGACGAGATCACTCAACTCGCAGCCGCCGGCGCCTCGGCCGACCGCGGCGCGGCGCGCGATGCGTTCACGCGGCTCCGGGCCGAGTTGTCGGCCGGAAGCGTTCGCGCGGCCGAACCGGATCCGGCGAGCCCGGCAGGCTGGCGCGTGAACACGTGGGTCAAGCAAGGCATTCTGCTCGGTTTCAGGTTCGGCGACATCGTGGACGCGTCGATGGACCACGGCCGCGTGCCCTTCTACGACAAGGACACGCTTCCGCTCAAGAAGCCCGGTCTGGCGGCGGGCGTGCGCATCGTGCCCGGCGGTTCGGCGATTCGCGACGGCGCGTTCGTGGCGCGAGGCGTGATCTGCATGCCGCCGATGTACATCAACATCGGCGCGTATGTCGGCGAGCAGTCGCTCATCGACTCGCACGCGCTCGTCGGATCGTGCGCTCAGGTGGGCGCCCGCGTGCACGTGAGCGCCGGCGCGCAGATCGGTGGAGTGATCGAGCCGGTCGGCGCGCTTCCGGTCATCATCGAAGACGAAGCCCTGATCGGAGGCAACACCGGCATCTATGAAGGCGCCGTGATCAAAGCGCGGGCTGTTCTCGCGGCCGGCACGGTCCTGACCGGATCGACGCCGGTGTACGACCTGGTGCGCGGCGAAGTGATCAGGCCGACCGCCGAACGGCCGCTCGTCATCCCGGAAGGGGCCGTCGTCGTCCCCGGCGCGCGCGCGGTGACCGTCGGAAAGGGCCCCGAGTGGAGGCTTTCGCTCGCCACGCCCGTAATCATCAAATATCGCGACTCGCGCACCGACACGCGCACGGAGCTCGAAGCGTGGATTCGGTAGCCTCGGCGCGCGTGGACCTGGTTGGCGTCACCAGGGCGCTCGTCGACATCGACTCGACGACGGGCCGCGAGGGCGAGGCTGGACGCTGGCTGTCGCGCTATCTGACCGACCTCGGCTTCTCCGTCACCGAGCAGCGGGTGGACGACTCGCGCTTCAACCTGATCGTGTCGTCTGGCCAGCCGGCACGCGTCGTGCTCTCCACCCATTACGACTGTGTCCCGCCATTTTTCGCGAGCAGAATCGAGCGCGATCGCATTTACGGCCGTGGGTCGTGCGATGCGAAAGGCATTCTGGCCGCGCAAGTGGCGGCGGTCGATCGGCTCCGGCGCGAGGGCGAGACCCGCGTGGGCCTGTTGTTCGTCGTTGGCGAGGAGCGCGGCAGCGACGGCGCGCAGGCCGCGAATGTCGCCGCCAACGGTTGCCGGTTTCTCGTGGACGGTGAGCCGACCGACAATCGTCTGGGCATCGCCACACGCGGCGCGTACAGGCTCCGTCTGCGGGCCGCGGGGCGTGCCGCACACTCCTCGTTTCCGGAGCTCGGCGAGTCGGCGATCGACAAGCTGATTGACGCCCTGGTCGAGTTGCGATCGATCGAGTTGCCGGTGGACGCGATTCTCGGCCGGACGCACTACTCCGTCGGCTTGATGAGCGGCGGTGTCGCACCAAACGTCGTGTCGCCATCGGCTGAAGCCGAAGTCATGTTTCGCACCGTTGGTGACGCGGCTGACGTACGCCGCGCCATCCGCTCGATCGAGCGCCGCGTCGATATTGAGCATGTCCTCGAGGTGCCGCCGGTCAGCCTGGCGACGGTGCCTGGCATCGACGCGGCGGTGTTTCCGTACACCACCGACATCCCATTTCTCGATCGCTGGGGCCAGCCGCTGCTGTTTGGCCCTGGCTCGGTCCACGCGGCCCACACGGCGGATGAATTCATCGAGCTTGCGGAGCTTGGCCGCGCCGTCGACGGCTACGTGGCCATCGCGCGAGAGCTGCTCGCGCGTGACTGATCCCGGTTCCGAGTACAGCCGTCGCATCAAGCGCGCGAGCGACGCCATCCGGCGTGGCGAACGCCGCCACGAGCTCATCGCCAACGCGCGGCTGGCCGTCGCGGCGGCAATGGCGGCGTGCCTCTGGCTGTCGTTGGGAAGCGGCGCCATCTCGCCAGCTTGGTTGATCGCGCCGGCCGCCGCGTTTCTCGTGCTCGTCGTCACTCACGCGCGTGTGCTCGGCGGTCACGAGCGCTTCGCGCGGGCGCGGCGTTTCTACGAGCGGGGTCTCGACCGGATTGGTGGACGATGGGCCGGATCGGGTCCCGACGGCGCCCGCTTTCTCGACGACCACAAATACGCGCGCGATCTGGATCTGTTTGGCCGGGGGTCGCTCTTCCAACTGCTGAGTATCGCGAGAACCGAGGCCGGCGAGGATGCACTTGCCGGCTGGCTGCTCGGTCCGGCGCCGATCGCGGAAGTCGGCGCGCGTCAGGCCGCCGTCAGGGAGCTGGCGGGGGAGATTGTCTTCCGCGAGACGCTGGCGTCGGTGGCCGCCGAAGCACATGTCGGCCGGACGAGCGCGCTTGGTCAGTGGGCGGCACGTTCCTCGGTCGGCCTGCAGCGTGGGGCCGGGATCGCCTTTCTGGTGGTCGGCGTCCTCACGTCCGTCATGCTCATGCTGGCGTTCGTGGGGCGCGTGCCTGGATCGGCCGCGGCGGCTGCGATCGCGGTCGATGTCGCGGTCGCCTGGCACTGGCGGCGGCGGGTGGCCGAGGTCATCCACGGCGTCGATGCGGCCTCCGACGACCTCGCGATCTTCCGCGAGCTGCTCGAGAAGGTGGAAGGCGCCACGTTTGCCGCGCCCTGGCTCGCGCGAGTCCGCGAACGGCTCGTCGTGGACGGCGAGCCGCCGTCGAGGCGCATCTCACGGCTCGAGACGCTCGTCTCCCTGTTGAATCAGACACAGCACAACCCGTTCGTTCGTGTGATCGCGACGCCGCTGCTCGCCGACGGCCAGCTCGCCGTCGCCATCGATCGGTGGCATGCGGCACACGGCGGCCATCTGGCAGGCTGGCTCGAGGCCATCGGGGAGCTCGAGGCCGTCTCGTCGATCGCGACCTACGCGTACGAACATCCCGCGGATCCGTTTCCGACCGTGCGCGAACACGGCGCTCTCGGCGCTCTCGACGCTCTCATCTGGGCCGACGGCCTCGCGCATCCGCTGCTGCCCGACGCTTCTGCGGTCCGGAACGACCTACGGGTCGGCGGGGCAGCGCCGCATGTGTATCTGGTCAGCGGCTCCAACATGTCGGGCAAGAGCACACTGCTTCGCGCTGTCGGCGTCAACGTCGTGCTGGCGCTCGCCGGCGCGCCCGTGCGCGCCACCGCGATGACGTTGACGCCACTCGCCATCGGAGCGACCCTGCACGTCGTCGATTCGCTGCAGGAAGGCTATTCGAGGTTCTACGCGGAGATCCTGCGAATCGGTTCGATCGTCGAGCTCTCGCGCGGTCGGACGCCCGTGTTGTTCCTGCTCGACGAGATTCTTCACGGCACCAATTCGTACGATCGGCGGATTGGGGCCGAGGCGATCGTCGGCGCACTCGTGGCCGCTGGAGCCATCGGATTGGTCACCACCCACGACCTGGCGCTCGCGGAGCTCGTCGCGGCGCTTGGCCCGCGAGCGGCAAACGTCCACTTCGAGGACCAACTCGTCGATCAGCACATCGTTTTCGACTATCGCCTGCGGGCCGGCGTGGTCGAGCGCAGCAACGCGCTGGCGCTCATGCGGGCCATCGGCATCGATGTGTGACGCCTTGGCGTCGTCCGCGTCCGAAAAGCGCTACCACTGGTAGAGGGTTGAACGCAGCACACCTTGCGAAAATTCGTGGCACATCTCAGCAAATTGCGTGCTCGGCGGCCAGGGCGACGCTCAGCAGCGCATCGGTCTGACCCCGTGCGCCGGCCAGCTGCAGCCCGCACGGCAGGCCCGCCGGCGTGTTCCCGCACGGAAGCGACAGGGCCGGGTGTCCGGTGAGGTTGAACACCTGGGTGAGGCGCAGCATCAGGGTGCGCACCGGCTCCTCGCTCGATCCCGCGCGGACCACGCTCGCGCCCAACGGCGGCGCTGGAATCGGCAGCGTCGGCAGGACGATTGCGTCGCGCCCCAAGAGCGCCGCGTCGACTTCGCGCCGAAGCGTCTCGCGGCCCGACAGTGCGCGCACGTAGTCCTCGGCCAGGATGTAGCGGCCCATTTCCAACCGCAGACGCACCGGCTGCGTGTACCGTTCCGGCATGGATTCGAGCGTCGCGGCGTGGTACGCCGCCGCGTCGCTCAGCACAATGTGCAGGTAGGTCGGCGCGATCGCGTCGGCGTGTTGAATGCCGACCTCGTCGACCCGCGCTCCCGCGCGCCGCAGAGTCTCGATCGCTCTCTCGAAGCGCTCCCGTACATCGTCGTCGAGCACCTCGCAGAAGTACTTTCGAGGCACGCCGATCCGCAGACTCGAGGCTGGCGCGGCAGACAACGGACGCGTGGCCGGTCGTCCCACGAGCGCGTGATACATGTGCCACGCGTCGGTCACGCTCGGGGCCAGCGGCCCGACATGGTCGAGCGTGCGCGAGAGCGGAAGGACGCCGTCGGTCGACACCTCGCCGAACGTGGGTTTCAGTCCGACGACGCCGCAGGCCGCCGCGGGAATGCGAATCGATCCGCCCGTGTCGGTGCCAAGCGCGGCGAGCGCCATGCCCGCAGCGACGCTGGCCGCCGAGCCTCCGCTCGAGCCGCCGGGCGACCGCGCGGGATCGTGCGGGTTGCGAGCCGGACCGAACGCCGAATCTTCGTTCGTCGTGCCAAAGGCGAACTCGTGCAGGTTGGTCTTGCCGATGAACACGGCGCCGGCGTGCCGCAAGTGCGTGATGGCCGGCGCGTCGGCCGTCGCGACGTGGCCGTCGCGTACGCGCGAGGCCGCGGTCGTGGCGGTGCCGCGAATGTCGAAGAGATCCTTGACCGATACGGGCACGCCGTGGAGCGGGCCGTGGTCTCGGCCGGCGGCCAGTTCGGCGTCCGCGTGTCGCGCCTGGCGTCGCGCCTCGTCGGCTGCGACCAAGATGAACGCGTTCAGTCGTGGGTTATCGGCCTCGATACGCCGCAGACACGCCTCGGTGACCTCGGCCGCGCTCGTCTCGCCTGCGCGCAGCTGCCGTCCGAACTCGGCGATGGTCATTCTTTTCCAGGCCCTGACGCCGGCGGAGGTGGAACATCGGCCCGGTCGGCGAAATCCGCCCGCCGAAGCGCCGCGGTCGACCTGGCAAGGCTTTCGAGGAGCGCGGCGAGATCGGGCAGGCCCCGCCGGTGCGCGTCGGCGACGACCGCCTGGAGCCAGACGTCGATGGTCATAGGGCGGGTTTTCTCACCGAGATGGCAACGCCGTCGCGCAGCGGGACGATGGCCGTCATGAGCTGCGGGTGGGCGTTGAGCCGCTCATTGTAATCGGCGATGGCCGCCGTGTCGGCCGCATCGCGCGTCTTGCCGTGCACGAAGCCCGGCACGACCTCGCCGTCCCAGAGCACGTTGTCGGTCACCAGCAGACCGCCCGGCCGCAAGAGCTCGACCAGGCGATCGAGCAGCGGGACGTACATTTTCTTGTCGCCGTCCTGAAAGATGAGATCAAAGGGTCCCGCGACTTTCGCCAGCAGCCGCGAGGCATCCCCCACCATCACGTTCGCCCGGTCGGCAACGCCGGCCCTGGAAAAGTTCTCGCGCGCGACCGCGGCCCGATCCGCGTTCATCTCTATCGTCAGCAGCAAGCCGCCCCTTGGCAGCGCGCCGGCGAGCCAGATGCCCGAGTAGCCGATGGCGGTCCCGATTTCGAGGATCCGGACCGCGCCGATCGAAACGGCCAGTACGCGCAGGAGGGCACCAACCTCTGCATCGACGAGCGGCAGATCCTCCAGAGCGCCGTCCTCGGCAATCTGCTTCAGCACCGGATCGGCAAGATGGTTGAGCGCGCTCAGATAGCGCTCAACAGCGTCAGGAACGATTTGGCCCATAATCAACAGAGCGTCGCGAAATTGACCGACGACGAAAACCGAGGAGCATGCAGAGATCGCAGAAACGTTCTCTTAGTAGTCAGCGATGTTCAGCTGCACGTCGGCGTGCACCCACGCGTCCGAGAATTGCCGTGCGGTGATGAGCGTATCGGGCTCGTCCCGCGAAAACGATCGGAACACCAGGAACAATCCGTACAGCGAGCGCGGGTTGCCTGGGTTGCGTTCGAGGTCGTCGCGGAAGACCCGACGCGCCTCGTTGGGGAGCCTCGCCTGGAAGAGCGTGGCCCCGAGCGACTCGCGCACGGGATAGAACCAGTCCGACGGTTCGTCGTAGCTCAGGGCGTCCTCGGCGGCAACCGCGCGTCGCCACGCGGCGATCGCGCGGTTGATGTCGGTCGCGAGACGTGCGTCGAGCACGGCGTCCATCACGGCGGTCATCGTGCCGGCGGTGTTGTAGAGCCACGGTGTGTCGGCCGGAAGGGCCTTCTTGGCGGCGGTGTACGCCTGACGCTCCTTCATCGCTTCGGCTTGCGATCCCTTTTTTGCGAACGCCACCGTCCGGCCGAACCGTGCGACGACCGACAGGATCGTGAACTGTGGATCGGGCAGCGGCAGCGCCAGGGCCTCGTCCCACTTCGCGAACCGCAGGAACACCCACATTTTCTTTGCCGCGAAGGGCTCGAGCATCGGCATGTCGGCCAGCCCCTCGGTGACGTTCTTCACCATGTCATCGGCCGCCTTGCTGGCCTCCGCGAACTGGCCCGTCATCATCGCCGCCGACGCCAGAAAATCCAGATTGTGGTTGTAGTACATCGCCGGATACACGCCGCTCGCGTTCGTGTCGGCGATGTACTGGCGATCGATCTCTGCCGCCTTGGCGTTGGCCGCGACGGCCCCGGCGTAGTTGCCGGTCCGCATGTGGATATGCGCCGGCATGTGGACGAGGTGACCCGCGGCCGGCACCAGCGTCTCGAGGCGTTTGGCGCTGGCGAGCGCCCGCTCCGGCGTGTACGACGCTTCGACGGCGTGGATGTAGTAGTGGTTGGCGCCCACGTGGCTCGGGCTGCGCTTCAACACCGACTCGAGCACGTCCACGATCTCCAGCGTCCCTTCGGCCGCCGTACCGTCGTTCGACCAGAGCTGCCAGGGACGCAGGTCCATCAGGCTCTCGGCGTACAGCGTGGCGGCGTCGAGATCGTCCGGATACCGCCGGACGAGATCGCGCATCGCGTCCTTGTACTGGACCGCCAGCGCTTTCAGATCCGCCTGGGGATCGTTCGAATAACGCTTGACGATCGCCTCGACGTAGGCGCGCTCTGCCGCCGGCGCCGTCGCCGCGAGCGTCAGCGCCCGTTGCGCGGTGTCGTGCGCGTCCTTCTCCCGGGCCGGGTCGACGTCGAGGTTGATGTTTGGACCGAGCGCCAGCGCGATGCCCCAGAGAGGCATCGGCGAGGATGGATCGAGCAGAGCGGCGCGCCGGAACGAGCGGACGGCTTCGTCGTGGTTGAATGCATACACAAACGTCAAGCCCTGATCGAAGAACTTCTGGGCGTCCTCGCTCTTGGTGGCGATCGCGTGATGCGTGTTGCCGAGACCGGCCATGAGCGTCGCGGGGCCGCGGGCGGCCTGATCGTGAGAGGCCTGGCCGGCGAGGAGTGCGAGCAGGAGGAGCAGAAACGGCATGATTGTTCTCCGAGGACCAGTCCGGCCTACTTTTCGAGCAGCATCTTCAGGGAATGAAGTGCACGCTCGAGCCCGGTACCCACCACTTCGTAATAGCGCCGCCACCGTGCGCCTTCTTCGAAGCCGGTCTGCACCATCCGCACTTCGACTGGGCCGTCACCCGTCACCGCCCCATCGGCGGCCGGGGCCGTGGCGACGGGCGTGAGGATGACCTCGAGCGCCATCGGCCCGATCGGCTCGCCGTCTGGCGGCAGATAGAACACGTCGGCCAGGAAAAACCCCCGGCCAGGGTCGAACTGCACGACGGTGCCGCGAAACACCCCGCCGAGACGCCCGATCACCGCATCGTGAAAGTCGGTCGGTGCCCACTCGATGGCGTACGGCCCGAGCGCGCGCGGCGTCGTCACCGAGTGCGCGGCCTGCCACCAGGCGCCCAGCGCATCGGCGTCGAAGAACGCTTTCAGAATGCGGCCCGGCGCGCACTTGATCACCACCGAAACGTTGACCTCTGGCGCCGTCGTCGAAGATCGCATAGTCGGCTATCAGCTCTCAGCTTTCCGCATCGGTTATCAGTTCACAGTCAACGGTTGACAGTTGACCGCCGCGCGAACGATCGACTGTTGACTGTCGACTGTTGACTTGGAGGAAATCTGCACTACGGTGTCGTCGATCGGGCCCGGCGCACTGCGGCCACCATATCGCGGACTTCCCTGAGCAGCGTGGGCACGTGGTACGGAATGCCGTCCTTGATGGTCCACTCGATGCCTCCTGCGTGCGACACCCGCACGCGGTCGTCGGGTCCTAGCTGCGTGACGTTTGGCACGGTCCTGCCGTTCACCTCCATGACGTCGGCGCCGTAAGGGTTGAGCAGCCTGAGGTTCTCGAGCGGGTTGCCGTTGACGACGAGCAGATCCGCGATGAAGCCTTCGCGAACTTTTCCGAGCCGGTCGTCCATGCCGATCATCCGTGCACCATTCCAGGTCGCGTGTTCGATCACTTCCAGCGGCTGGAAGCCCGCTTCCTCGTGCAGCTCGAGCTCGCGTGCGATCCCAAAGCCATAGAGCGAGTAGATATAGCCCGCATCGTCGCCCGTCGTGATGAGGCCGCCTTTCGCGCCAAACTCGTGCAGCGTGTCCATCCAGATCCGGTAGTTCTGCCTCCACCGGGCTTCTTGCGTGCTGGTCCAGCCGAAGAAAAACGATCCGTGGTTGTCGACCGACGGCCTGAAGAACGCCTCCATCGACGGGTGCAGATAGTCCTTGAACCAGGGCAGGTTCTGCGCGCGCGTGACGTCACGGCTCGCCTCGTAGATCGAGAGGGTCGGGCTCCAGCCGACGTGGCGTTCGACCATCAGGTCGATCATCTGACTGAGCTTCCGGCGGTCGGCCTGCGCCCACAACTGTCCTGCGTACGCAAAACGCTGGACCTCGTTGCTGTAGTTCGTGTCGGGCGGCAGCTTCTGCCTGCCGTCCAGCGCCGCCTCGGCAATGCCGTAGAAATGCTCGACAGCGTCGACACCGAGCTCGACGTAGTCCTTCGCCGTCGTCTCTTCGACGCCGATGTGCGCGGTGGTCCGCAGGCCGAGGGCGTGCGCTTCGGCGAGCGTCGCTTCCAGCTGGTCGCGATCCATCGCGATGATCTTCAATCCGTCGGCGCCCCGCCCCTTGACGTCGCGGATCCAGGCGCGGATTTCGGCCGCGCTGCCCGTGCGGCCCTTGCTCACGACGGGGTACACGAGGATCCTGGGCGACACAATCGTGTGCGCGTCGCTTTCGAGCTGCCACCGCTTGGACTTGTCGAACTCACCACCCAGTTCGCGCGCCGTGGTGACGCCGGCCGCAAGATAGAGGTTGCGCTCGTACTGAATCGGCTGGGGCACGCCGGGCTGGCGCTCCTCGTGCCAGTGCATGTGCGTGTTCACGATGCCGGGCATGACGTACTTGCCGGTGCCATCGATGACGGCATCGACGGCATCGGCCGGGCGCGCCGTTGGCGAGCTCGGCACGCCGATGTACGCGATGCGGCCGTCCTCGACGACGACGTCGGCCGGACCGAACGGGGGGCGCCCGCTGCCGTAGATCACCATGACATTTCGTACGAGTAGCCGGCGAAGTGCCTGCGCATGGATGGCTGGCGTCGCCGGCGTCACCAGCGTCTGCTGAGCGCCGACGCCGAGCGTTGTCGTCGCGGCGGCGAGGCACGCCAGGCCGATCGTGGCTGCGAGCGGGCGGGGGATGGTCACTTCGGCTCCAATCGGCTGCCATCATAACATCTGATAAAGTGGCGTTCGTCATGACGCAGCAGCCGCTGGCATACTTGTTCCCAGAATTTCTCGAGAGCGGCGAAGCGCGCCCAATCCGCATTCTCGCGGAGTATCTCGAGCCGCTTCGCAGGTTCAAGGACCAACGGATCCAGGACACCGTCGTGTTCTTCGGGTCGGCGCGCGTGGACAGCCGCGAACGCGCGACGCGCGCGCTCCGGACCCTGCGCGCCCGAGGCATCCAGACCGCCGACGAGCATTACCAGGAGGAATTGAACCGATCGCGCAAGGCGGTCGAGTGGGCGCGGTACTACGAAGAGGCGCGCGAGCTGGCCCGTCTGCTCACGACCTGGAGCCGGACGCTGCCGGGGGAGAACCATCGGTTCGTGGTGACATCGGGCGGCGGCCCCGGCATCATGGAGGCCGCCAATCGCGGGGCGCGGGAAGCCGGCGGCAAGACCATCGGACTCAACATCCGGTTGCCCTTCGAGCAAGGCGCCAATCCCTACATCACCGATGGGCTCCACTTCGAGTTCCATTATTTCTTCATGCGCAAGTTCTGGTTCGCCTACCTCGCCAAAGCGCTCGTCATCTTTCCGGGCGGCTTCGGTACGCTCGACGAGCTGTTCGAGATCCTCACGCTCGTGCAGACCGACAAGCTGTCGAAAAAGATCGAGATCGTGCTGTACGGACGCGATTACTGGAACGACGTGTTCGATCTGAAGCCGATGGTCGAGTGGGGCGCCATCGCCGAGGAGGATCTTGCGCTCCTGACCTACGCCGACACGCCAACCGACGCCTTCGAGCTGCTCAGAACGCACCTCGTGAACCACCACGTCGATCCGTCGATCGCGCAGGAAGCGGCCACGCCCGGGATTGCCAAGACCCGGGGATAAGTGGCGTCGGGAAATCGGGATTATCCAATGCCGTCATCGATACATCAGGAATCTCGACCGCAGTGCATTGAACTCCCTGACGCCCGGCTCCCACGACTTTGCGATCTCGGTTGCCGCCACGCCCGCTTCGATCTGCTCCCGCACCTCCGACGACCCGGCCAGGATGTCGATGGGTGGCTTCACCGTCTCGTACTCGTAGGGCGGCTCGCGCCAGCGGAACGCCGCGTCGGCGGCTCGGAATGCCGCCACGAGCGCCACGCCCGTGAGGACCGGACGGAACGCCGCCCGCTCGGTCACGTGAATTTGGCAGCCGCCGCAGTCCGTGTTCGCGTGTTTGTGGAACGTCGGCTCGAACACCGCCGGACGAAACACGACCCCAGGGAGCCGGCGCGCGTTCAGATCGGCCGCGAAGGGTTCCGAAACGATACCGGGCGCGCCCACGAGCTCGAACGGCCTCGTCGTGCCTCGACCTTCGGAAACGCTCGTGCCTTCGAAAAGGACCGTGCCGGGGTACGCGATCGCCGAATCGAGCGTCGGGATGTTGGGCGACGGCATGACCCAACTCGCGCCGGAGTCGTCGTGGTACATCTCGCGGCGCCACCCCTCCATGGTGACGACGTCCAATGTCGCGCCGATACCGAAGTGCTCGTTGAACAGGCGCGCCAGCTCACCAATCGTCATGCCGTGGCGCATCGGCAGCGGATAGAGGCCGACAAACGACTCGAAACCCTTCACGAGCATCGGTCCTTCAACCTCGATCCCGCCGATCGGATTGGGTCGATCGCACACGATGACCCTCACCTTGTGCCGGCGGGCCGCCGTCAGGCAGTACGCCATCGTGTAAATGTAGGTGTAGATGCGCGTGCCGACGTCCTGCAGGTCGATCACGAGCAGGTCGAGGCCGTCGAGCATGTCGGATGTCGGCTCGCGGGTTTCGCTGTAGAGCGAGTACACGGGCACGCGGCGCCGCTCGTCGGTCGTGTGCCCGGTTTCGATCATGTTTTCCTGCACATCGGACCGAAAACCGTGCTGCGGGCCGAAGATCGCGGCAAGCCGGGTCCCAGGGCGGTCGGCCAATCGGTCGACAATGTGCGCGAAGCTGTGGTCGACGGAGGCGGGGTTGGCGACCACCCCGACGCGGGCGCCGTCCAGCCGGGACGAGGCCAGCAGCCGCTCGGAACCGAGGCGTAGGGGCATACCTGTGCGAATTATTTCACAAGGAGTCAGCGCGCGTCGGGCGTCCGGCGGCCGTTGACTTGCTTCCCGTTTCAATAGGTTGATAGACTACGCCCCTTTGGAAAGAGGAGAGATTATGGGTCGAAGGCTGTACGTCGGGAACCTTCCGTACACCACGGGCGAAGCCGAGTTGCAGGAGCTCTTCAGCAAAGCGGGCAACGTCGAGTCGGTGCGCGTCATGCGCGACGCCGCGACGGGCCGGGCCCGCGGCTTCGCGTTTGTCGAAATGGCCACAGACGAGGAAGCGCAGAAAGCGGCCTCGGAGCTCAATCAATACCAGATGGGCGGCCGCAGCCTGACCGTGAACGAAGCGAGACCCAAGCCGGAGGGCGGGTTTGGCGGGGGCGGCGGCTTCGGCGGCAACCGCGGTGGCGGCGGCGGCGGCGGACGCCGCGAACCCCGCTGGTAACCTATCGGACTCGTTCGGGAATCCTCAATGAAAAACTGGACCAAGGGCGACCGCGTCGTGCAACCCACCTATGGGGCGGGTACGCTCGTCGAAGTCAACGAACACCATACCGTCATCGACTTCGACGAGCACGGGCGGCGCACGTTCTCGACCCGGCTCGTTGCCCTGCAGGCGACCAGCGAGCCGGCGCCCGCCAAGGCATCTCGCAAACGCGGCACGAAGGCCAAGGCAAAGGAATCAAAGTCCTAGAGACGACGGTCGGTTGAAAGTCCGCGCGCTGCGACGAAGGCGCTCGACCACGCCCACTGGAAGTTGAATCCGCCGACTCGCCCGTCCACGTCGAGAATCTCGCCCACCAGATACAGGCCAGGACAGATGCGCGACCGCATGGTGGACGGGTCGATGTCGGTCAGCGCCACGCCTCCGGCCGTGACCTCGGCGTAGTTGTACCCGCGTGTATCCGACACCTCCAGCGTCCACTCGGTGAGTGCGTGGACGATCCGGCGTCGGTGGTCGCGAGAAAGATGCGAGAGCTCACCCGACGGCTCGACGCCAACTTCGCGGAGGAGGAGCGTCGCCACGGACGCCGGGACCAGCGTCGCGATCGTGCCGTGAATCGATCCCTTCGGTCGATCGTGGGGGAGCCGTGCCAACCGTCGATCCAGATCGTCGAAGGACTGACCAGGACAGAAATTCACGGTCACGCGAGTGTCGTGTCCCAGCAGGCGCGCGCGTGCCCAGTGGCGCGATGCATCGAGCGCCACGGGACCGCTGATGCCGAAATGCGTCCAGAGGAGCGCGCCACGAAGGCGGATGGCCACCGCATCCTGCGCCCAGATGGTCAGCTCCACGTCGTGCGAGACTCCAGCCAGATCTTGATGGTATGGGTTGCTTCCGCCCAACGTGAAGGGCACCAGTCCGGGAGTGGTGGCGACGATCCCGTGCCCAAGGTGTTCGGCGACGGCGTAGCCCGCGCCGTCGCTTCCCGACTTGGGCAATGAGCGTCCTCCCGTCGCGAGAACCAGCACCCGGGCATCGAGCGTGCCTCGAGAGGTTGTCACGCGGAAGCCGCCTGCCTCGCGCACCGCCTCGAGCACTCGACAGTTGGCGACGATCGGCACGCCGGCTGCGGCCACGCCGGCGACGAGCGCATCGACCACATCGCGCGCGCGGTTGGTATTGGGAAACAGCTTGCCGCCGGCTTCTTCGTGCAGTGGGACGCCCATTTCACGGAACCACGCGATTGTTTCGGCCGCGGGAAGCGCTCGCAGGATCTGGCGCACAATCGTTCGGCGCCCACCCCAGAAATCAGCGTCCGTCACCTCGCTGTTCGTGACGTTGCACCGCCCGCCGCCGCTGATGAGGATCTTGGCGCCGGGTTTCTTCGCGCCCTCGAGGACGACGATCGAGTGAGATGGAAGAACACGACGAGCGAAGATTGCCGTCGCCAGGCCGGCTGCACCGGCCCCAACGACGGCGACGTCACAGGAATCGGGTAATCGGGTAATTGGGGAATCGGGTAATCGATTGGATGATTGACTGCTCAATCAAGCGATCCAATGACCAGATTACCCGATTACTCGAATACCCGATGCTTGCGCCCATCGAGGCGATGCGACGGTCCGTTTCGCTCGAGGACGCTGAAGCGTGAGGGGCGTGGGCAGCGTTTGTCAGCGAAACAGGTCTTCGGTGCCCGTCTCTGAGTCCGCCGCTCCGACCACCGGCGCGTGGCCGCTGCTTGTCGAGTCCTCGCCAACGACGACCGACGATCGTTCGCCACACGCGCTACAACGGATGATGACGGTTCGAGAGTCGTTGGACCGGCCGACCACTTGCGTCCGATGGCTCCCGCACTTGGGGCAGGTCGGAGGCAGCGGTTGGACCGGAAAGCAGTCCTGTCCGTAGTGAACCATAATGTCATATATAGTCGCAATAAGATTGCCACGCGGTAATAATCATATAAGACAATATATATCAATAGTTTATAGGTACATAACCTGCGCCGATCAAATCCATAGTGTGCTATATAAGGACACGAAATTACGTCAGCGTGGGCGGGTAGTGGTCAAGTTTGACCACTACCTGGGCGGCGGCACGTCGGTCTTCCGCGGGGGCGAGAAGAACGGGGTCTTCACCACGGCGGCAGGCACTCGATGGCGGACGGCCTCGACCGTGATTTCAAAGTCCAGCACCGTGCCTTCCGCGGTGTATGGCCGATCGATGGTGGCCAGGGCGAGAAGTTTTTTCAGCACGGGGGACCAGGTGGTCGTCGTCGCGCGGCCAACCTGGCGATCTCGTGAGTAGACGGGCACCGCCACGCGCGAGGCCGCGGTGGGAATCTGGGGGGCCATTCCGAGCGCCTCGTACACACGCTCGACGGCGGGCCAGCCGATGTCGAGGCCGACGATCCGTCGCGGCGATCCGCGGCGCTGCTCATCGGCCAGCGCCTGGCGGCCGACAAACGAACGTTTGTCGAGTTGCACGAGCCGACCGAGCCCCATCTCGAAGGGCGAGTAGGTCTGTGACGCCACGAGCGCCCTGCGGCAGCCGTGAAAATCCACGTCGATGAGCAGGAGCCCGGCCTCGACGCGCGCGACGTCGAGCGCGAGCATGCCCACGGGGCGGATGCCGAACGCGCGGCCGCCGGCCATCAGGCCGTCCCACACGTCGACCGCGCGATCCCAGGGCATCCAGATTTCGTAGCCGAGGTCACCGGTGTACCCGGTTCTCGAGATCTCGACGGGCACGCCGGCAATCGTGCCGCGGGCCATGCGGAAGTACTTCAAGGCCTGCAGGATCCCGCCGCCGCCCTCCAGCGCCGCGGCGAGCGCGCCGGCCGACGTCGGGCCCTGCAACGCGAGTGCGGCGACGCGCTCGGAGATGTCCTCGATGCGCACGTTCAGCCCGAGCCCGTTGTCGGTGAACCAGCGCAGGCTCGGGTCGGCGGCGGTCCAGCGGAATGTGTCCTCCGTCAGCCGCGTCACCGTGCCATCGTCGATGACCTTGCCTCGCTCGTCGCACCACGGCGTGTAGTACACCTGGCCGACAGCCATCGCGCGGGCATTTCTGGTGATGACGCGGTCGACGAGCGACACGGCGTCGGGTCCTGCGATCAGGTACTTGAAGAGCGGCGACACGTCGATGAGCGCCGCGGCGTTTCGGATCGCGTTGTACTCGTGTTCGTGGTGCGCTTCGTAGGCGCTGACGGCGTAGTAGCCAGACCACTCGCGGAAGTTCAGGCTTTCGCAGAGCGGCAGCGTGCGTGCGTGAACGGCGGAGCCGATAGGCATCGGGGTGCTTGCCAGGATTATAGTTACCGAGGCGCGCCGGTTGCCATCGGCCAGGGCGCGGCGTAATGAAAGCCCTTAGCGAAGGGCGAGAGGCGTTTGAAATCGCCGTCCTTCGTGATGAGCGTGATCCCCTGCTCGCGGCAGGACGCGGCTATCAGCGCATCATTGAGCAGCGAGGGGTTTTCGTCGAAAGTCTGCCATCCCTCCCCAGCGGCGATAGCCGCGAGCGCGCGCCCGCTCTCGACGAAAGCGGTTGGGGAGGGCGCGAAAACGCGCCGGCGCCGTTCGAATGGGTCGAATACTCCTCGCTGCAGGTCGCGAGCCGCTTCAGTCGTCCGCGCACCAGCGGCGAGTTCCTGCATCACGACTGCGCTCAAGTACGTGAAGGGAAGGGCTCGATTCAGAAAGGCGAAAATCTCAGCCTGAGCGTCCTCGCTGCGAAAGCCATCGATGAAGATGTTCGTGTCGAGCGCGTACTTCACGCTCTCCGCCGGCTCTCGAGGACATCGTCGACACCGCCGCTTCGGCGAACAGCCGCGAACCCTTTCGCGAGCTCCTCACCGAATGCCACGAAGTCGAGTGCCTGGTCGATTGCCTCTGTCTCTGTGTCAACACCCAACGCGCGCCGAGCGACGTCGAGCTTTCGCTGATCCATGAGCACGTTCTTGCGGACCCAGCCTGCTCGCCTGATCGACCCGCGCTGCCGGGCGCCGGTCGCGGGTCGTTTTGTCTCAATTGCCTTGGCCATTTACTCTCCGTCTGTATAAACAATAGCATACGTCTGTATGGCGCAGCACTTTCGATGGAGATCGCGGAGGACAGGCCGTCGATCAGATCGACGCCGGCTTCTCCATCTGCTCGAGGAACTGACGCGCGTAGGCCGGCAGCGATTCGACGTGGCGTCGCTGCCCTTCCGCGTAAATCGTGTCGAAGGCCAGCGAGGATTTGCCTGGGCCATCGCGCGGGCGTTCCTACGGGTCCGCGTCGCTATACCGCCATGCCGGATACCTTCAACCGCCCCTTGCGCAGTGCCCGCACCTTCATGATGTAGAAGATCACGGGCGTAATGATCAGGACGTGAATCGTCGACGTGATCATTCCGCCGATGATGGGCGCCGCAATCGGCTTCATCACGTCCGAACCCACGCCTGCGCTCCACATGATCGGCACCAGGCTCGCCATCACGACCGTCACGGTCATCAGCTTCGGTCGAAGCCGCAGCACGGAACCGTGGATCGTCGCCTGCAACACATCGCGTTCAGTAATCTCGCCACCTTTCCGCAGCCGCTTGTCGAGCGCTTCATGCAGATATACGACCATCACGACACCGGTCTGCACGGCCACGCCGTACAGCGCGATGTAGCCGACCCACACGGCGACGGAGAAGTTGTAGCCGAGCAGCCACTGCAGGATGACGCCGCCGGTCATCGCATAGACGACCGAGAGCATCACGATCGTGGCTTCCGAGGCAGAGTGAAACGTCATGTACAGCAGCATGAAGATGATGAAGAAGACAAGCGGGACCAGCACCTTCAGCCGCTCGCGCGCGCGCACTTGGAACTCATATTGCCCGGTCCATTGCAGGGTGTATCCCGTCGGCAGCTGCAAGTCGCGGGCAATGGCCGCTTTCGCGGCGTCCACGTATCCGCCGATGTCGGTGGTAACCGTATCGACGTACACGTAGCCGGCGAGCTGCGCGTCTTCGTCTCGCACCATCGCCGGTCCCGTCGTCATGGAAATCTCCGCCAGCTGACCGAGCGGAATGCTCGCGCCCATCGGTGTTTTCACGAGCATGCGCTGCAGCGCCGGGACACTCTCGCGAAACGCACGCGCGTAGCGGACGTTGACGGGATAACGTTCACGTCCCTCGACCGTCTGCGTGATGTTCTCCCCGCCGAGGCCAGACTGAATGACATCCTGGACATCCTCGATTGTCAGCCCGTGTCTGGCGATGGCCTGACGATTGATGCGGATGTCGGTGAAATAGCCCTGCGAGACCCGTTCCGCGTACACGCTCCTCGTGCCGGGCACCTGCTGGAGGATGCGTTCCACCTGTTGCCCGAGCCCTTGGATGACATTGAGGTCCGCACCGAAGATCTTGATGCCGACCGGTGTCTTGATCCCGGTGAGCAGCATGTCCAGGCGGTTGCGAATGGGCTGCGTCCAGACGTTGGGGAAGCCTGGGAACTGCAGCGACGCATCCATTTCCGCTTGGAGCTTCTCGAACGTCATGCCATCTCGCCATTGGTCTCGCGGCTTCAGCATGACTGTCGTGTTCACCATGCCCATCGGCGTGTTGTCTGTCGGTGTCGTCCCTCGGCCGACGGTTCCAAATACCTGCTCCACCTCAGGCACCTGCTTCAGCAGCTTGTCCTGCACCTGGAGCAACCGCGTGGCTTCCGTGATCGACATCCCGGGTGGCGATGTCGGCATGTACAGCATCGACCCCTCGTACAGTGGGGGCATGAACTCGCTGCCGATCACGAACAGCAGAGGAATCGTCAGGGGCACAACCGCGAAATTCAGCAGGAGCGCGGTCCATTTGAAGCGCAGCGCTGCACGGAGGATCGGTTCATACAGCCAGGCGAAGACGCGCGATATGGGATTCCCGGACTCCGGCTTCAACCGACGACCGCGGATGAACATGGTCATCAGCACCGGCACCAGCGTGATCGACAGGAGCGAGGCGAGCACCATCGCCGAGGTCTTGGTAAACGCCAGCGGCCTGAACATCCGGCCTTCCTGCGCCTCGAGCAGGAACACCGGCACGAACGAGACGATGATGATGGTCAGTGAAAAGAAGATGGCTCTGGCGACCTGCTTCGCGGCACCGATAATCACGCGCGGCTGGTCCTCGAACGCGATCGGTTCATCCGGCTCCGAGACATGCCGGTATGCGTTTTCCACCATCACGATCGAGGCGTCGACCAGTACGCCGATGGCGAGTGCCAGGCCTCCGAGCGACATGATGTTGGAATTGACGTCGAGGTAGTACATCGGGATGAACGACGCCACGACGGCGATCGGCAGCGCGAGAATCGGCACGAGTGCCGAGCGGACGTGAAAGAGGAACACGAGGATGACGAGCGACACGACGATCGCTTCCTCGATCAGCGTGCGCCGGAGCGTCCCGATGGACTCGTTGATGAGACCTGATCGGTCGTACGTCGGCACGACCCGTACGCCCTCCGGCAACGAGCGCTGTACTTCCTGCAGCTTGGCCTTCACGCGGTCGATGACCCGGAGCGCGTTTTCACCGAACCGCATGACCACGATCCCGCCGACCACCTCGCCTTTGCCGTCCAGCTCCGCGACACCCCGCCGAATATCCGGTCCCACTTGAACGTCGGCGACGTCTCCAACTCGAACCGGCGTGCCTCGTGCGTTGGCGCCGAGCGACACGCCGGCAATGTCCTCGAGCGACGTGAGATAGCCCCGACCTCTAACCATGTACTCCCGGCCGGAAAACTCCAGCAGTCTTCCCTCGACCTCGTTATTGCTTGCGCGAATGGCGTGCACGACGTCTTTGATGGACTTGTCGTAGGCGGCGAGCTTGTTGGGATCCAGGTTTACCTGGTACTGCTTCACGAACCCGCCGATGCTGGCCACCTCCGCGACGCCGTCGACCGAGGCGAGCGCGTACCGCAGAAACCAGTCCTGCACCCCGCGGAGATCCGCGAGGTTGTGGTTGCCGGTCTCGTCAACCACCGCGTACTGGAAGACCCAGCCGACGCCGGTGGCATCCGGACCAATCGTCGGATTGCTACCCTCCGGCAATCGGCCCCGGATGCCCTGCAGATACTCGACCACACGACTGCGCGCCCAATAGATATCCGTACCGTCTTCGAAAATGACGTAGACGTACGAGATGCCGAAGTCCGTGAAGCCTCGAACCGTCCGCACGCGCGGCGCCGAGAGGAGAGCCGTGACGATGGGATACGTGATCTGGTCCTCGATGATGTCGGGACTCCGGCCCATCCACTCGGTCGAGACGATCACCTGCACATCGGAGATGTCCGGCACCGCGTCGAGCGGCGTCGCGGCCATCGCCCAGATGCCCCACAGCGTGAGCACCACGGTGCCGGTGAACACCAGGAACCGATTCCCCGCACACCAGTCGATGATTCGGCTGATCATGTCGTGCCTCTCGTCAGCAGCTCTCCTTCAAAACAAATCACCTCGAACGTGTTGTCGCCCGTCTTGGGCGGGCTCGGCTTGCTGGTGAGCCTGATGTCGACGGTCGGCGTCTGACCTGCCGCCGGCTGCTGCGCGGTTGCAGCGACGTGAAGCGGCGCGGCCATCGCGATCACGATCGCGAACGCGGCGCCGGCTGCCGCGAGACTGAACGTGCCCTTTCTGTCGACACTCTGCGTGTTGGCGTGCATCGTCGTCATCTCCTTTGCGTCCTGTGTCCTGTTATCTCGCCGCCACGGCGAGCTGCTTCCGCCCGAGTTGTTGTCCGCCCTTCACGACCGTAACCGTCACGTCCCATCGGCCGGCCATCATCACTTGCCCTGGCCCTCGATAGACACCGCCGCCGGCGTGTGGCAGCTTCGTCTCGTTCCGCATCGCCGGCATGTTCATCGTCGGCATCGCCGGCATGAACAGTTGGACCGACACCTCGGCATCGGTGACAGGTTGTCCGCTCGCGTCCTTCACGGCGACTTCGAAGACGCTCTCACCGGTCTTCGGCGGATCCGGTTGCGTGCGGAAGACGATGTCGAGCGCGGGACCGCCAGCCGCGGGGGCGCCTTGGGTGCCTTTCGCGGCCTCGTAGTTCTGCAGCCCCGCGCGCAGTTGACTTTCCGAATCCAGGAAGAACGTGGCGCCGGTCGCCACGTGTTCGCCCTCCTTCACGCCGTCCACGATCTCGACGCGGTCGCCGAGGTTCCTGCCGACCTTCACGGTTCGAGGCGTGAAGTAGCCGTCGCCCTGTGCCACGAACACGACCTTGTCGGTGCCAGAATCCAGGAGCGCATTCGCGGGCACCGTCAGGCCCATGGCGTCCCTGCCTTCGATCTCGACGTTCGCGTACATCCCTGGCTTCAAGCGGCCGCGCGGGTTTGCAAACTGAAACCGCACCTTGACGGTGCGCGTGTTCTCTTCTACGAAGGGGTAGATGTAGATCGCGCGCCCGTTAAACGACTCGCCCGGATACGCGTCGAGCGTAACCGTCGCGCGCTGCCCCACCCGCGCCAGCGCCATCTCCTGCTCGTACACGTCCGCTTCGACCCAGACAACCGAGAGGTTGGCGACCGTGTAGAGCATCTGCCCCGGCATGACGTGCATGCCCTGGAGCGCCTGCTTCTCGATGACAAAGCCCGAGACGGGCGAGCGAAACACGACGACGTCAGGCGCCTGGCGCTTCTCCTCGAGCACGCGGATCTCGTCTTCGGGGAGATTCCACAGCACGAGACGCCGCCGTGCCGATGCGACCAACTGCTCGGCGCGTTCACGCGCCTCGGCGATGACCGAGCCCTGCATCTGATCGCGCGTCTTCAACGCCAGGAGGTACTCCTGCTGTGTCGCCAGGAGGTCCGGACTGTACACAGTGAAGAGGGGCTGTCCCTTCTGAACGGGCTGTCCGGTGTAGTCGACATGGAGATCGCGAATCCAGCCCTCGAGTCGCAGGTTGATGTCGACAAGGCTCGTCTCGTCGTACCGGACGATGCCGACGGTGCGGAGCGTGTGCTGCATCGGCTCGCGCGTTGCGGGCACGGTTCTGACGCCGATCAACTGCTGGCGGCGAGAATCGATCGTGACGTCGCCTCGCGGCGTCGCGGCCGGCGTGCCGGCTGGGGTCGACGTTTGGCCCGGTTGCATCTCGGGCATCGGCTGCTGGCCCGGCGCATCACTGTGTGCCGCCGGTTTCTGGCCGCTTCGTGCGCGAATGGCGTACACGGCGGCAGCGACCACGAGCAGGACGATAGCGACGGCGGCGGATGCCAGTAGAACGCGTCTCATGTCACTGTCCTTCCTTGGCAATCACGGTGGCGGTCGTCCCGGCTGGCAGGTCGTCTCCAACGGCGCGTTCGAGATCTGCGACCGCCTGGGCGAAGTCGCTGAGCGCGCGGAAGTAGTTCAAGTTGACGTCGAGCAAGACGCGCTGGTTGTCGATCAGCGCTTGAAAGTCCACGCGACCGGTCTGGTACCCGACCCGCGACACCTCAAGCGTCTGTTGCGACTGCGGCAGAATCGTCGTGCGCAGCAGAGCAGCGCGGTCCTGCGCCGATTTGGCCCGCACGTACGCTTCCTGCACCGCCAGACGTACCATGTTTTCCATCGCTTGCGTCCGAGCCTTCGCCGCCTGAATGGCCGCCGTGTGTTCGGCCACGCGCGCGTCAATCTTGCCGCGCGACCACGGCGCCTTTGGCCACGTGATGCCGATGCGAGCGGTCCAGGCATCGGTCATTCGAGGCATCAGCATGTAGCCGCCCTGGACGGAGAAGTCCGGCTTGTAGTCGCCTCGAACGGACGCGAGCTCCGCTTCCGCGCGCTCGACTTCGACGTGGGCACGTTGCAATTCCGGCTGACGGTCGAGCGCGAGTCGCTGGAGGTCCGCCGTCGCCGGCAGCATCGTCTGCTCTTGCGGTTCGACGAGCGGGCCAATCGGCGTTTCTGGTGCGCGATTGAGGAGGACATTCAGGCGCGCCGTCGCAAGCTTCGCCTGCTCGTCGAACATGATGATGTCGGTGTGCCGTCTCGAAAGCTCCACGACGGGCTTGAGCACGTCCTGTTGTGAAATCCGTCCCGTGGTGTATTTCGCCTGGGAGACGTCGGCGATCTGACGTAACAGCTCGACGCTGTCCAGGTACACCGAGATCGCCTTGCGCGCGATGTACAGCGAGGCGTACGCCTGCTTGATCTGGTTGACCACGTCGCGTGCGCGGATGGCGATGTCGCTTTCCGCCAGCGTGATGTCCTTTTCGGCGACCGCGGCCCGAAGCTGGCGCTTGCCGCGGCCCGGCAGATCCTGCGTCACCATGAACATGTACATGTTCGTGTCCCCGGGATTGATCGAGTTGAACGGCCACTGCCAGACCTGCGCCTCGGCCATCGGCGCGTCGAGAAAGCGCTCTTGGGCCGGACGCTGCCGCACGACGCCAACCTGCGCGCGGAGTGCAATCAGCTCGGGGTTTTTCTCGAGCGCCTCCTGCAGTAGCTCGGCAAGCATGACGGGTGGTCCCGTCGGATGCGCCTCAGTGTGCGTAATGGCAGGCGGCTGCTGGCTCTGGTCCGATGTTGGGCGCGCCTGTGCTGCGCCTGCAACAGGCACAGAGAGACCAATCGACAGCAGAGACACGACGACCGTCGTACGCATGCGTAGTACCTTTCGCGTCTGAATTCGAGCTGCTCGGATCATGGGCACCAACACGTGTCATGGGTGCACGTACGCGCACCTTCGTTGCCCGCAGTACATGCGGGCAGACACACGACGAGTGTTAATGGCTAGACGAGGAAGACGGAAAGCAGGACGTGCTTGGGAACGTGCGCCGTGGGAATTGGTGAGACCGTCCGCCAGCCGTCGCTTAGCACGAGAGCAGGCACAGTCGCCGGCAGAGCGATTCCAGCTCCGAGAACTGCACTGGAGATTGCGGCGGCGAACGTCGGGCTCGATTGGCTGGAGGTTTCGTGTTCGGAGGATGCGCAGCAGTTGTCCGCTTGCGCCTGTGTGATGACGCGTTCCGATCCGGACCTCTGCGAGTCTCCTTTGTGCATGGGGCACGCACTGTCGGAGCAGCACGCCATGCGCGCTTCAGGTGTCGGCGCCCAGCCGGCGCAGACCACCCCACTGCCCCCCGAAATCAGAACGGCGAGCGCAAGCGCGAACAACCGCCTGCTGAGAGTCAGCACACCCTTAGGATGCAGGACCAGGCGCCGAGTGTCAAATCGCCTCTAGCCGGGGCTATGCCGGACTGAGCCGAAGAATTGCAGCCTAGCACGGCGGCCCTTGGCGCTTGAACAAGCCTTCGGCCGGCGCCATAATCGGCGCGTAACGGGCGGTCTAATCTGCGCTGTGTCAGGGGGGCGGGTCTGAGAGCGGGCAACACGGTTCGACAACCCCGACACCGACAACTTTTCGCCCATTGTGCAGCCGTCAGGGATCACCAGCTACTCGGATGGTGAGCCCTACCATTCTTTCTCGATGCTGGCGAACGTGTGCGAGGCGCTCGGTCTTCATGCCGAGCGGCTGGACGATCGGTCACATCCACGCGGAGAGTCAGTACTGGTGATCACAGCCCGGCGATGACAGACGCGTTGCGCTCCGTCTCCACGTTGATCCGCGCAGCGTACCAACGTCTGCGAGGCCGGCCGGCACGTGAAGCGTGGCGATCGATCCGCGCGTTCGCCGGCGAAGTGCGCCGGCGTGGCGTCAGATCGGCCGTCGCGCGGGTGCGCGCCGTCACGACTCCCGACGATCCGCCGCCGGTCTACGCGCGCTGGGTGGCCAGGCATTCGCCGACGGCGAAGGACCTGGCGCGCATGTCGGTGGACCAGGCAGACCTGCCCTACCGGCCTCGCCTGAGCATTATCACTCCCTGTTACAACACCGAAGCCAGATGGCTGCGTCCATTTTTCGAATCGGTGCGCCGCCAGGTCTATCCGAATTGGGAGCTGTGCATCGGCGATGATGCCTCAACCGACGAGGACACGAGATCGACACTGGGAGCGTATGCCGCCGAGTATGCGAACGACCCGCGTCTCAAAATCACTCGCCTGCCGGTGAACCGAGGCATTTCGGCCGCCTCGAACGCAGCACTCGCGCTGGCCACCGGCGACTTCGTGGTGATGATGGACTCAGACGACGAGCTTCCGCCCGACGCGCTGTACGAGGTCGCCCGCTATCTCAACGAGCACTCCGATGCCGACTTCATATACAGCGACGAGGACAAGTTGGATCTGGATGGACACCGGTGCGAGCCGTACTTCAAGCCAGACTGGTCGCCCGAGTTGTTCCTCTCGTACATGTACACGAACCACCTTATGGTCGTTCGCCGCAGCCTGGTCGAGGAGATTGGCGGATTCAAGGACGAGTACACCGGTTCCCAGGATTACGACCTCGTCCTCCAGGTCGTGTCCAGAACCTCTCATATTCACCACATTCCAAAAGTGCTGTACCACTGGCGCAAGATCCCCGGATCGGCCGCAGCGGAAGCCGGTGCGAAGCCCTATCCAGAGCAAGCGGGACGCCGCGCCATCGAGCATTATCTTTGCCGGCGTGGCGTGGACGCCGAGGTGCTGTCCGGTCCGGTGTCTGGTCTGTATCGGGTGCGACATCGAATTCTGGGGCAACCTCTCCTATCGATCATCATCCCGACGGCCGATCGCCGTGGCCAAATTGGCGAACGCTCCGTATCTCTTGTTCAACACGCGGTCCGCTGTATCCTGGAGAAAACAGACTACCGTCACTACGAGATCCTCGTAGCTGATGACGGACAGCTCTCGGATGCGACGCGCGAGTTTCTCGCCGGCGTACCGCACCGCCGCGTGGCGTCCCCGAGGGGCGGTCAATTCAACTTCTCGCGCACGATGAATGCAGCCGTTAGCCAGGCTCGTGGCGACCATCTGGTGTTTTTCAACGAGGACCTCGAGGTGATTGCTCCCGAGTGGCTCGGCGCGATGCTCGAGTACTCGCAACAGCCGGAGATCGGCGCGGTGGGCGCAAAGCTGCTGTTTCCTGACGGCCGGCTGCAGCACATCGGAATAGTGACCGGTGTCTGCGGCATCGCCGCGCACGGGTACCAGGGCCATCCAGGGGCATCATCCGGGTATGCCGGCAGCGCGATCGTGGCGCGGAATTACTCTGCCGTCAGCGGGGCGTGCATGATGACCAGGCGGGACGTGTTCGACGAGGCAGGAGGGCTGGATGAGCGCTTCCCCGCCGATTTCAACGATGTCGATTACTGCCTGCGTCTACGGCGCGCAGGCTATCGAATCGTGTACACCCCGTACGCACAGCTCTATCACCTCGAGTCGGGATCGCTTGGCTGGCGTGTGAGGACGTCCTCAGAGACGCACCTGATGAAGCAGCTCTGGGGCGAGGTCGTCGAACGCGATCCGTATTACAACCCGAATCTCTCCAAGGACTTCGCCGACTATCGCCTTCAATCGTAGGCTACGGAAACGCCGGCTTCCTGGCGTACTCCCGCAGCGTGATGCCCTGTTGGTCCCGCGCCGACAGAATCGGATCGGCCAGCGGCCAGACGATTCCGATCTCCGGGTCGTTCCACGCGATCGTGCCTTCAGCCGGCGGCGTATAGAACCCCGTCTGTTTGTACTGTACCTCGACGACTGCGGCGAGTGTCTGAAAGCCATGCGCAAACCCCGGCGGAACATAAATCTGCCGCTTGTTCTCGGCGGTCAACTCCACGCCGAACCAGCGGCCGAACGTCGGCGAGCTCACACGGAGATCGACAGCCACGTCGAAGATCGACCCGAGCGTACAGCGCACCAGTTTGCCCATCGGCGCGGTTCGGTCCTGGTAATGAAGACCGCGCAATACGCCCTGCCCGGAGCGCGAGTGCCCTTCCTGCACGAATCGCAGGCTCAATCCGGCCTCGGCGAAATCGCGCTCATGCCACGGCTCGATGAAGGAGCCGCGATCGTCCTTGAAATAATCAATGTCGATGATGACCAGTCCAGCCAGTGGCGTCTCGGTGAGTCGCAGCTTCATGCCAGCCCTTACCTCATCCCCTTCTGGCTGAGATAATCCGCCAGCGCTTCCGACCATGGCCGGAGCGGCGCGTTCAATCGCGTCGACGCGAGCGCCGAATAGGGCGGGCGTGGCGCACGCCGGTTTGCCGCAGCTGTTGACTGCGGCTCGAGCCGAACCTGTGTCTTGGTGAGTTCGAACGTTGCCTTGGCAAACTCATACCATGAACACTCGCCATCGTTCACGACGTGAAACAGCCCCGAGGCGTCGTCGTTCATGAGCCGGCGCACTGCGGCCGCCAGGTCGGTCGTGAACGTCGGCGAGAGCACCTGATCGTCGACGACGCGCACGACCTCCTGCGCTGACGCCAGGCGTAACATCAATTCCGGGAACGTCCATCCCTTACGACTGGTGGCGGTGCCATAGAGCCCTGACGACCGGATGACCAGGGCGCGAGGATCGCCATGCATGACGAGTTGCTCTCCGGCCACCTTCGAGATGCCGTAGACATTGAGCGGCTTGGGAGCGTCGGCCTCGGTATGTGGGTTGCGCCGGCCCCGCGGCTCGCCGCCAAACACGTAATCCGTCGAAAAAAACAGACTGCGTGCCCCGACGCTCGCCGCCGCCCGAGCCACGTTGAACGCGCCATACGCGTTGACCGCCAGCGCCAGATGCGGGTTCGCTTCGCAGTCGTCGACGCGGTGAAACGCCGTGGTGTTGATGACCCAGACGGGTTTGTGCGCTTGCGCAGCCTGAAGAACGGCGACTCCATCGGTCACGTCGAGATCCTGGTGAGTCAAGCCCACTGCCGCGCCGTCCACCACGCGCATCAAATCCTGCCCAAGCTGCCCCTGAGCCCCAATGACGAGGACCTTCATCGCGGGGGTTACTTGGCGAGCTCTGGCTGAAGCACGGATTGTTCCTTGAACCAGCGAATATTGAAGAATGCGGGATTGTCGTACGGCCGCTCGCCGAACTCCCCCGCTTCCAGGCCATCCCAAATCTCGAGCACCGCCTTCGTCGTCCCACGCTCGGCGCGGAACCCCAGCTGCTTCTCGATCTTGTCGGCGAGCACGTAGTAGCTGCGCCCGCCGCTCTCATTCGACCGATCGCGCTTGACGCTGATGGAAACGCCACGATGCTGCTCCAGGATCTCAGCCACCCAATGGGCCAGTTCCAGCGCGCGATAATTCTTGCGGAGCACGTTGAACCCCTGTGCTCGAACCTTCTCGATTGGCGCGGCCAGGCAGTAGAGGTAGGCGTCGACCGCGTCGCGAATGTGCAGCAGGGGGCGCCAGGCTTCGCCGCTTCCATGGACGGTCAGCTTGCGCGTGTGCCACGCGTGCAGCGTGAACGTGTTGACGACCAGGTCGAAACGCATGCGCGGCGCCCGCCCGAAGATGGTTCCCTTCCGGAGCAGCACCGGACAGAAGCGGGGCGCCTGCTCGGCGACACGAAGCAATTCGATCTCAGCCAGCCGCTTGGTCTTGCTGTAGTTCGCCGTCGGCGCCGCCAGCGAATCCTCACGTTTCGGCTGAACGTCGGCCTCCGTGCTCTGCGCGTTCGTGTGGTACACGGAGCAGGTCGACGCGAAAAGAAAACGCACGTCCATCGCTTCTCGCTCAGCCTTGCGCGCCACCAAGTCGGCGAGCGTGCGCGTGGCCTGCACGTTGGCCTCCGCGTTGAGCCCAGGCGCAAAATCGGCCGTCGGGTCGTTGGACAATCCGGCGAGGTGAATGACGGCTTGCACACCGTCAAGCCAGGCAGCCTCGAAGTGCCTGATATCCCCTACAATCAGCTCGAGCTTGTTGTGTTCCGGAGGCCGATGAGGGAACCAACACGTGTCGACCACTCGAACGGACTCTCCGAGCGCCAGCAGCTCCGGTACAAGGACGCTGCCGACGTAGCCCGCACCACCAGTGACGAGAATCATCGGGGCGAGATGTTAGCACAAGCGATCGAATTCATCGCCTTGACACAGCTCCTGTAGAAGACGCTCGCAATCATGAACGCAATCACGCTTGTCGCCTCGCGAATCGCGATTGCTGCCGTCGTGTTGGGATTGTTCGTTGCCTCGGTTTGGATCAGAATGAACCGGTGTACGGCACGCTCCGAGGTCACGACACTCGATCGCGCGAAGCTCGTCCGACTCACGTGAGTCAGTTGGCCGCGCGCGCCGCTCTCCACGGTGTGGTGCCGCTGCTCGCGCGAAGGGTTCCCTCGATCGCATTGCCGCGCACGACGCCCGAGTACTCCTGCGTGCCGGCCGTCAGTGTGAGCTGATCGCCGCGAAGTTTCCCCGTGACCGACGTCAACTGGCCTCCGGCTGTCAATGTTCCGGACACCATCTGATAATTCTGCGTCAGCCTCAGCTCGCCCTGCGGCAGCCGCCACGTGCCGTTGACGTTCGCCGGCACGACATACAACAGAACGGTGCACCAGTTCGAGCAGTCCTCGACCTGAACGGTCTCGTCGGGAGTCCAGTCCTCGATCGAAAACGTGTTCAAGACGATGCGCGAGCCCGGGCGCAGCTCGAGGAACTTCGACCGCAGCTGCACCAGGTTGCCGGGCAGCAGGAACAGCGCGAGAACGTTGGCCTTGGAGATGTCGGCCGTGTACATGTCACCCTGGACGAA
>Ga0209343_10000415_pt1 | contig 59391 bp, 57 predicted proteins | sample RifCSPlowO2_02_FD_184026 | JGI IMG/M metagenome (GOLD analysis project Ga0209343, IMG submission 184026) | Groundwater microbial communities from Rifle, Colorado - Rifle CSP2_plank lowO2_0.2 (SPAdes) (version 2) | ecosystem: Environmental > Aquatic > Deep subsurface > Groundwater | place...
TGGAGCAAATCACGATACGCCCCCTCATATGGTAAACTATAAAGCGCATATTGCGCTTGCAAAAGAAGTAGATGCTAAAGCAATATTGGCTAGTACTGCCGTTGGTGTTATAAGTCTTGATAGATATTCACCAGGTGATTTGATTTTATGCAGCGATATACTTGCCCTGAATGTCCTTTTAGGTGGAAAGGTAGTTACATTTTTTGATAGCTTTGCTGATGGGCCCCATCATACAGATATGTCGCATCCATTCACTCCAGAATTAAATGCACATTTGCTAAGAGCAGCAGCTGAATTGTCGATTTCACTTAAAGAATCCGCAATATTAGGTGCAACTTATGGACCGCGCTATGAAACAGCTGCTGAGATCCGTGCACTAAAAATATTAGGTGCTGATTTAGTTGGCATGACCGCGGCATTTGAAGCAATCCTTGCGCGAGAACAAGGAACTCCGTATACCGCTGTTGCGATTGGCACAAATCCTGCAGCAGGATTAACTGGCAAACCGCTTTCGCATGATGAAGTAATAGAAATGATGTCGCGAAGAGGCGATGATATTCATGGATTGCTTATGAAAGCAATTGAAATAGTTTGAATATAAGGAGGGCAGAAGACGATGGCTGATGTTATTCCAACAAGAATGGAGTTAATAAAAACAAAAGAACGCATTACGCTAGCAGTAAAAGGTCACAAACTGCTTAAGCAAAAAAGAGATGCGCTAATCTTGGAATTCTTTAAAATCCTAAAGAAAGCACAGGATCTAAGAGGCGAGCTTGCGAAGCGCATAGGTGTTGCTTACAAAAGCTTAGCTTTAACTGAGGTTTACCACACGCTTTACGAACTGGAAAATGTTTCTTTGAATCTTAAGAAAAATATTGATATTGAAATTGATGTAAAGAACGTCATGGGTGTTAAGATTCCATATATAACCTCGCATATGGAGGCAAAGCACTTTATGGATCTTCCTACTTATTCAGTCGCTGCAACATCTGCTAAGATAGATTCAGCAGTAGAAAAGTTTGATGAAATATTGCAAATAGTAATTAAACTAGCAGAAACTGAAACTGCGATTAAAAGGCTTATTCTAGAAATAGAAAAAACAAAGCGCAGGGTTAATGCACTTGAGTACAATCTTATTCCACGCTTAGAAGAGCAAAAAAGACTTATCTCTTTTAGATTGGATGAAATGGAACGCGACAGCTTTGTAAGCCTGAAGGTAATTAAAAGAAGACTGGAAAAAGAGAAGAGGGCAGGTTAATTATCTAACTCTTAATCCTCTTAACGCCTCAAATGGCCTATGGCCAAAATCCCGTTCACGAGTTCTTGGTCTTTCAATTCTTCTTGGTTCTTCCCTTATTCTTCCTGCATCTACATTAGCCAATATTCTTCGTAGGATTTCTCTTCTATCAAAATCATCCCTGTTTTTCCATCTTGACATTAGAGAATATACGCTTGAATTTCCTTTAGCCATTTCTGTAAGTATAGCCTCGTTTATTCTTCTTCTACCCTCGAATTTTAATTCAATTATGAGCCTGCCTGCAATATCTACAGAGTATTCTCCTGACGCCTTAATTGCAATTTCCAGTAGCAAGCCATGTTTATCATTTTTTGCAATAACATCTAATAGATCGAAAAACTTGGTTTGATGTCTTCTAGCTATATCAATTAGTTTTTGCCTTATTCCTTCTAATTGCCGTGCTTCTCTTAATTGTCCTATTTGAATTGCAAAATAAGCAAAGTGTTCATTTACTTGATCTATTAGTATTTTTTCTACTGTTTTTGCGCCTATTTCGTTATTCATTAATTTTTTTACTAATATATCTAGAACAGTTCTATCTAAAGTTATCATTTCTCTAAAAATATCACAAACAGTCTTCTCAGTATCTGGGGTAACAGTTAATAGGAGCATTTGAACTGTCGACTGCGAATTCCATAGCAGTGCTCGTGCTAACTCTCTTCTTCCTTCACCTTCAGCAGAACTAAAATTAGTTACTACTAAATGAACTTGTGCTTGTATAGAATGCATATAACTTGCTTAATAGCAACAATTTAAATTAATTAGCCTTTCACCTAACTATTTGTAACATATTTAAATCTAGCTGCTGCTTTAGTACTAGTTATCTATTCTTATGAGGTGAAATTTATGGTATTCGGTAAAGAAGAACCAGGCTTAAATATGTGGCTACCAGTTTTTGTTTTTATTATAGTAGCGTTAGCAGGTATGTATGTTATATCAAATCAGGTAAAACCTCAGAATTTTTATGTTAATCAAGATCCGCCCAGGGATTATATCTCTGTTCAAGGTGAAGCTAAAACAAAGGTTGCACCAAATCTTGTCAAAATATCTTTTACAGTAGAAACAAATGATACATCTTCTGCCAAGGCTGCACAAGAGAAAAACTCCGAGGCAGTTAATAAAATAATTACAGAGCTTAAGGTAGCTGGATTAACTGATAAAGACATCGAGACAATATCCTTCACAGTACAACCAATAAAAGTTAGCAAATGGAAATGTTCGGTTGAAGGAGATGACAAATGCGATTATTATGATAGAGTTTATTATGATGAACTTATTGGGTACAAAGCAGTTCATGGTTTCTCAGTTAAATCTGAAGATACTAAAAGAGGCGGCGCGCTATTAGATGCTATTGCAGCAGGCGGCGGCAATGATGCTAAAATAAACTCAGTATTCTTTACTCTAAAGGATGAGACACGCGATCAGCTAGAGCGCGAATTATTAGAAAAAGCATCCCAAGACGCTCGAAATAAAGCGCAAAAGATCGCATCTGGTTTAAGCGCAAGTTTAGGCAAGGTTATCTCTGCTAGCGAGAGCGTAAGATATCCATCTTATGACTATTATCGTTCTCCAATGGCAGCCATCGCAGAAACAGGTGCTTCAAAGGCAGCTGATACAGAGGTATTTGCCAGCGATATAGAAGTCACTGCAACTGTAAGCGTAAGCTTTGAAGTGAGTTGACTACTGCCTTGAGTAATGAGCCATGAGCAATGAGCAAAATGAACAAAGAGGAATTAAATAAAAAACTCTTGGACGCAGCAGGAAAAGGGGATTTAGAAGGAGTAAAAAAAGCCCTTAAAGCAGGAGCTGATGTAGCTACTGTGACTGTGAATAGACAGACTGCTCTTATGCGGGCTGCATCTAGTGGCAATCTAAAACTAGTGAAATATCTGGCTGAAGAGGGGGGAGCAGGAGCGGACATAGATGTTCCGGATGATAGCTATTGGACTGCCCTCATGTGGGCTGCTTGCAAAGGCAATCTTGAAATAGTAAAATACCTGTTAGGTAAATGGGGGGCGAGCGTAGCTATAGAGGGGTTTACTTATGGACAAGATGAGGTTAGATGGTCTGTTCTCAAGTGTGCTATTGCTAGCGGTAATATAAAATTAGTGAAATATCTAAAGGATAAAGGAGCGAGGTAAATGCTAAGAATGAAGGCGGATTGACTGTAAAACAGTGAACAAAATGACTGACGAAATAGTTGTAACGCGTGATGTGCTCAAAGCAATAGGTGCAGACACAAGAATAGAAATTCTCAAATCACTAGAAGAAAGGCAAAAAACACAAAGCGAGCTTGCCTTAGAGCTTAAACTAGCTGCACCAACAGTGCTCGAGCACTTAGAACATCTTGCGCATGCTGGCTTAGTTGAAAAACTAGAAGAAGGAAGAAAGTGGAAATATTACAAATTGACTAAAACTGGCAAGAAGATTGTAAGTAAAACACCTGTGAATGTTGTTATGCTTCTGGGTTTTAGCATAATGTTTGCACTTGCAGCGCTTTTGTTGATCTCGCAAAAAGCTGCCTTTTTTGTTTCTAGTCCGCAAGCTCCAACTATGGCAATTAGTGAGAAAGCTGATATTGAAAGAGAAAGCACAAAACCAGAGGCTACTAAAATTTCTTATTCTATTAATGAAATGGACGAGCTTTCACTTCCTGCTGCAGCACCTATGCCTGCTTTACAGAATAAAACCATGCAAGAAAATAGAACTGTTGATAAAAACGAAAGTGCAGTTACGCAAAAAACAGAAGCTCAAAATATTTTACCAGAGTTATTAGTTTTAGTAATAGCGGTATTTGCAACTGGATTTTCCATTGGATACATAATAAGAAAAAACTAATTTACTAAATCAAAAAATGCCTTAAAATCACTATACGCGCGCGCCCCTACTATTATTATAGTATATTTATCTTCTTGTTGTATTAAACTAGTTCCTCTTACAACAGTTCTTACCTTTTTGAGGTCATCTAGTGTAGTTTTATCCTTTGGGATCTGGATTACAAAGGTTGGTGTTCCACTTATCCCTAATCTTGTAGCATCCTGAATATCTGCATTGACCTCATTTTTGTATTTTTCACTATCAACACAGCTATTGAATTGATTCATGTTTAGTTCAAGTTCATTTGCATATTCTTGGAATTTTTGTTTTGCTGAAGAAACACTTCCTATATCCCAGAGATTCTGAGTTTGATATAGTTTATTGTGCATTTCCCAGAATTTATCTTGCTCATTTGCGCATCTTGTAGCATGCGATGCAAGCATCGCTTTATTATGAATCTCTGGTTGCGGGAAATCTCTATAATAAAATTTTACCTTGCTTGTATTTAAATACTTAGAAATCATGATTGACTCTACTTCATTATAGAATTTTTTACAAAATTCGCATTGATAATCGCCAAATTCTATAAAAGTTATTGGTGCATTATTATCTCCCAATGGAGGAAGGCTGCCTAAATAATTGCTTAATGTAGGTAAGCTACCCTTTTGCCCTAATTCTGTTTTTATTTCGTTTTTTATTTTTTCTTTTTCTGCTCCAAAACCACTAGTTACGAATAAATATATTATAACTCCAATTAGTAGTACTATTATTGCTACATAAAACATTTCCTTGTCTGTCATAGTTGTTGGCTTGTTAGTTTGTTCTTGTTTTTTATCTACTTTTTCTTCTTTCGTTGTCTTTACTTTGGCTGTTTTTTTTGGCATAAATTGGTTGCTTACATTAGGTATTTAAATATATGGGAGTACAATTATTATTACCTTTTTTTAGTTATCTATATAAGGGTTATTATGACGACTTTAGATAAGGCTATAATCGCCTCTTACGAGCATGGTGGCAATCGTTTCGAACTCTATGTTGATCCTGACGCTGCGTATGCATATAAAGAGGGAAGAAAGCCTGATTTGAAGAACATACTTGTATCAGAAGAGATTTATTCAGATGCTAAAAAAGGCGAACGCGCAAAAGCAGAGCCGGTTCAGAAGACTTTCGGAACCAGTGACATAGTAAAAATCCTAGAGTTTATATTAAAAAATGGAGAGATACAACTTACTACTGAACAGAGAAAAAAGAAATTAGAAGAGAAAAGAAAACAAATAGTTGCAATATTGCTCCGTGAGGCTATTGATCCGCGTACTAATGCACCGCATACGCAGTTGCGTATTGAAAATGCATTAGATGAAGCAAGGATCTCACTTGATCCGTTTAAAGATCCAAGGGATCAGTTGCCTGATATAATCAAAGAGCTTCGGCTAATACTTCCGCTGAAGTTTGAAAAAATTAGAATTGCAGTAAAAATATCGCCTTTATATGCGCATAAGTGCTATAGTGTTCTAAAGAACTATGGCATGATGCAAGAAGAATGGGCAAAAGACGGAAGTTTTATTGCAGTTGTTGAAATATTTGGTGGCATGCAAGGAGAGTTTTACGATCGTGTTAATAAATTAACAAATGGAAGTGTGGAAACGAAATTGTTGAAGCAATAGGATGTGATTTTTTGAATAATAAAAGAATAGTATTGCCTGGTGAAAGAATTTCTGATAAGAAATTATTTATGCCTAATACTTTTGTTGAAGGCGAAGAAACATTCGCTGCAGTAATAGGTATGGTTGATGAAGAGGGTAAATATATTCCTTTGGAATCAAAATATAAACCATTACAAGAGGATGTTCTTGTAGGAATAGTTACAGATATAAGACATGCTGGATATTCAGTTGATATAAATCTTTCTTCTCCAGGTTTTATATCGTCTAAAGATTTTCGTGTTCAACTAGAGCTTGGCGACATTGTAAGCTGCAAGGCAGGACAGGTTGATGAAATAGGCGAAGTCGACTTTTCAGAAGTAAAAAAACTGCCACCAGGTAAGATAATACATTTTCCGCCTGCTAAAATCCCACGACTAATAGGGAGAAAAAGCAGTATGATAAGTTTAATAAGAGAGCATTCTGGCGGGGATATAGTAGTAGGGAACAACGGATATGTTTGGATAAGCGAGGCAAGCAACATTCCATTGGTACTAAAAACTATAAATATTATTATTAGAAAGGCGCACATGTCCGGCTTAACGGATGAAATTGCGCAGTATTTAAAAAATCAGAAAACAGGTGAATAAATGGGGCAAGACTCAGATATTAAATTATTAGTTGATGGCAAAAGATTGGATGGTCGCAGCCAGTTTGATCTTAGAAATATTCGTATAGAAGCTGGCATACTGCATGATGCAGATGGTTCAGCATTTGTAGAATGGGGTAAAAATAAAGTAATATGCGGTATTTATGGTCCGCGCGAATGCATTCCAAGGCACGAAGCAAGTCCATATAAGGCATTAGTAAAGTGCAGATATAGCATGGCACCATTTTCCTCGTTGGAAGAGCATAGCAGAAGCGGCCCAAGTAGGAGAAGTGTTGAGCTTTCAAAGGTTATTCGTGAGGTATTTGAAAATCTTATCATAACAGAGTCATTTCCGCGCACTCAGATTAATATATTTGTTGATGTTTTGCAATCAGATGGCGGAACGCGAACAACATGCATAACTGCCGCTGCTGTAGCATTAGCAAACGCAGGTATTCCAATGCGTGACATGGCATCTGCAGTAGCAGTTGGTAAAGCAGATGATATTCTTATTGCAGATCTTGCAAAGGAAGAGGATAATTTTGGCCAGTGTGATATGCCAGTTGCATTTTCATATAGGAAAAAGGATATTCTTTTATTGCAGATGGACGGGCTGCTTACGCGAGAAGAAATTGAAACCTTGTTAAATGAAGCTGAAAAGGCTTCTGATAAAGTTTACGCTAAGCAATTCGATGCTTTAAAAAAGGTTTATGAATCGCCAGAAGAAAATTTTAAAATGTAATATTTATGGTAGGTGAAAAATATGTCTGAAGAATTTAAGGAAATTATAATGTCTCATCTAAGAAAAGATGTTTTGTCGAATTCGCTTAAAAAAGGAGAGCGTTTCGATCAAAGAAAATTTGATGAATTTAGATCAATTGAGATTCAGAAAAGTGTAATAAAAAATGCAGAAGGTTCAGCATTTGTTAAATTAGGAAACACACAAGTGCTCGTAGGTGTAAAATTTGATGTTGTTACACCATATTCAGATCGTCCGAATGAAGGTACGATGGTTACAAATGCAGAATTGCTTCCTTTGGCAAGCTCAACGTTTGAGCCAGGTCCACCAGATGAGAATTCTGTTGAGCTCGCGCGCGTAGTTGATCGCGGCATAAGAAGCGCAGAATGCATTGATGTCAAATCACTATTTATAGAAGAAGGGAAGGTTCTTAGTGTGTATATTGATTTATACGTATTGGATCATTCTGGAAACTTTATTGATGCGAGCTCGATTGCTGCGATTGCTGCATTGACTGATACGAAAGTACCAAAGGTCGAGGATGGGAAAATAATAAGAAAAGAACATAAAGGAAAGCTTGATTTAAAGGCATTGCCAGTTACGGTTACTTCGATACGCGTGGATGATTTCTGGTTGGTTGACCCTACTATTGAAGAGGAACTTGCAATGGATTCGCGATTAACTATTGCTACTACTGGAACACATGTTGCTGCTGTTCAGAAAGGCAAAGGTTCGCTTACTAAAAAGGAGTTTTTGGATAATTTGGACATAGCTTTTAAAAGAGGTAACGACATAAGAAAGTTATTGTGATTCTTAGAGGTGTATTCAGATGCTTAGATCTCACAAATTCGGTGCAAAGATTCGAAAACTAGTAGTTGCTGCTTTAAAGGCAAAGAAGGCATTATACGAATGTCCAGCCTGCGGTAAAACAAAGGTAACAAGAAAGTCATTTGCTGTTTGGAATTGTAAGAGCTGCGAAGCGCAGTTCGCTGGTGGTGCTTATATATTTAAAAGTGAGGCTGGCGAGATATCAAGCAGGCTTATTGGAGATTATCAGAAATTGTAAATTGGTTATGAGTTATTAGTTTTGAGTTATGAGTTTTATATCACATAAGGCTTCATGGAATTGCCGACGCAGCGCAAGAAAAATATTAGACTGCGTCACTATAGAGAACGTAAGTAGAACGACGGATATATTTGAATGAGAGAATAGGAGGATGACATAGCATGGGAGAATACAAAGATTTGAAAACAGGCGAGCTTATTACAGTAGCCGATGAAAAAAATTTTGAATTTCCAAATACTGGTGCGAAAATGCTTTTAAAGTCAAGACCGCCGATATCCAAAGAATGCGGTACAGATTAACAAGGTGGCCATTGGTATGTGGCCAGTAGCTAGTGGCCAAAGGGGCTAATAGCCAAAAGCTAATGGCAGATAAATATGTTCACCACATCTAGGTACGCATCAAAGAAAACAAGAGAACTTGCGAAATGGTTTTCTAGCGCATTTGATCAGAACTATTATGCAAGAGGTAAAAAAACAGTATCTAAATTTGTTGAGTTATCAAGAAAGATTGGTGATGAAAGGGTTTTCATAGTAAAAGAAAAAGACGGCAATCCTATTTTATTAGATGTTATAGAGGTTTATGAAGATTTGAAATGGAAATGGACTGGTTCTATTGGGATAGGTTATGAAAACGAGCGCTGAAATAAGAGTTCTATTAAAAAATAAGGAACAAGTAGAAGCTGTTTTGCGCGCTCTAGCGCATGAAGAAGATTTTAAAAAAAGATCTATATCAAATATTATTAAAAATGGAAATGAAATAGTTATTAAGGTTGAATCAGAAGACGTAGTCTCTTTGCGCGCTTCTTTAAATGCATATCTTCGCGATATTCAAGTGATAGAAGGAATTGAAAAGGAATTAGATTAATGGGTGAAAATTATGGCTATGCAAAAACCAGATCCAGAATTGGAGAAAAGTTTAGTTGAATATGAAAATCTAGAGCGTCAATTACAAGTGCTTGTTTTGCAAAAACATCAGCTGCAATTGCAATTAAACGAAATAAATCTTGCACAAGAAGAAATAAAAAAAGCAAGAGGAGACGTTTACAAATCCATTGGGTCAGTAATGGTTAAGAGTTCGCCAGAGGATGCAGAAAAAGATTTGAAAGATAGAAAGGATTTATCTGATATGCGTTTAGGCACTATTGTTAAACAAGAGGAAAAGCTTCGCTCAAATCTGGTTATTTTACAGAAAAAACTTCAGGAAAAGATGAAAGGCTATGGTTTTGGCGAAGGCTAAATTTTTAGATTTTTTAAAAGATAATAAAAACAAGCGCTTTGCTATTGCACCGCATGCGCGCGCTGATATTGATGCAATATCTTGTGCCTTTGCATTACATTCTGTTTTTCCTAATTCTGTTATTGCAATACCAGATGAGCTTAATGAAAGCGCTACTGCGCTCGCGAACGAGCTGAAAATAAAATATCAAATAATAAAAAATCTAGATAAAAAGAAATTTGACGGCATGATAGTTGTTGATACGAGTGCGTATACATTACTAAAAGAGGCAAAAGATTGGAATATTAAACTAATTGTAGATCATCATCGTGCTGAAGGCAGGGATATGCAATCTGAGGATGCAGTAATTGAAGAACAGTCACCTTCATGCGCAGAGCTTGTTGCGAATATTTTGCCAGAAATAAAAAATAAAGAAATTGCAATCGCGCTAGCGTGCGCAATAATCAGTGATACCGCGCGTTTTAAAAGCGGAAGAAAAGAAACGTTTGAAACACTTGCTAGATTGCTAAGTATTGCTAATGCAACATACCAGGATGTTTTAAAATTCGGTGAGCCAGAGCTTGCTAGCGATGTAAAGATCGCAGTGCTTAAGGCCTTTCAGCGTGCTAATTATCAGATAATTGGAAGTTATATTGTTGCAACCAGCGAGGTAAGTGGCAATGAGGGAGATGCATCTGCTGCACTTAGCGAAGTAGCGGATGTTGCATTTGTAGCAAATTTTAAGGAAGAAGAAAACCAATGTCGCATTTCAGCACGCGCAAGAAAGCATGTCAACGTTGCATTGCACGAAGTTATGAAAGCAGTTGCAATGCAGCTAGGTGGTAATGGCGGTGGCCATCCAAAGGCAGCAGGTGTAGCTGTTCCTAAAGGCAGGCCAAAAGATGTGCTAAAAGCATGCGTTGATGTGTTCGCATTAAAAGTCAAATAATTTTAGTAATACTTTTAAATGTTAACTTTCTTATTTTCTCAATCCGATGTATTAGAAATTAAAAAGGGAGGTTGCGCTAGGATCTTCAAATTCGAAGAATTTGAACGAGCTAGAGAGCGATTCGCTCTCTGGAACCGTAGGTTCCTGGCATTGAAAAGGTGATTTTGATATGGGTAATAAATTTATTGTATTAGCGATTTTATTTAGCGTTCTTCTAATTGCAGGATGTTTCCATGATAAAGTGCCAGGTGGGCAATCTAGCGCAACCACCCCCACGCCAGCGCCAACACCGCCTCCAGCGCAACCGCCTGCACAGCCACCAGTTCAGCCACCAGTTCAACCACCAGCTGATATTGATTTTGGTATATCTGAAGCTGAATTTCCAGGCTATACTGAAGTTGCATTGCCAGGAACAGGTAAATCTACATTGCAGGATTTCACAGAAGAATCCCAAAAGGTGTTGAAAGATTATGGCTTTGAATCGGTTTATGTTGTTGTTTTACAGAGTCCTGTATTATTAGAAGGCGAAAATCCTGATGAAAATTTTAGAGAATTGCAAAGTTCTGTTTCAACCTTTGCTACTGTTGATGGTGCTAAGCAGGCATTTGATAAAGAAATCGAACTTTTGAAAGCGAATAATGTCGATTTTGAAGAAGATGTTAAGCTTGGAGAAAAAAGCCTCTACTATGTAAAGGTATTCGCCAATCAAAATGGAGTCAAGCTGGAGCAGCATGTTATCATGTTTCTAAAAGGCAAAAGATATGCGTCGGTTAGTGTAACTGCGACTGAAAGAGAAGATGGAAGCGAACTCAGCAAGCTTTTGGCGCAAACAGCACTTAACCTAGCAAAGAAAATGCCTTCATAAGTGTCGGTTACTATGAAACATTTTTATCTTTTTTTAGTTTTTCTAACTTTTATTCTACTTTTTGGTTGTAATTCTCCCAGTAATGACACTCCAGAAAAAAAACTAGAAGGTCCGGACGGCAAGTTCGTTGGTACGTGGCTAGTTGGAAAAGCAGAATATAAAGCAGATGCTGGTGGCTTATGGTATCCTGATAATCCTATGGACAAGATAGCGCTCAAACCTGATAAAACATGGGAAGATGATAAAGGCAATAAAGGAACTTGGGGTGTTGGAACAATAGAAGAATCAGATTGGGAAGCATGGGGGGTTTCTTGGGACACATCAGCTGGCAAACCAGAAAAGAAGATGGTACTAACTGGTATGAAAACTGTTAGCGGTTGGATAGAAGAAGGAAAAACAGATTTTTTCTGGCTATTTTTCAGGCTTGAAGGTGATGGAGAAACGCCTGCAGGTTGGATACAGCTAAGATTTGAGAAAATAAGCGATATACCTAAAATAGAAAAATCCACACCACCAGCACCTAATCCATCGAAAGACTCAGAGGTTGCAAAGACAAAAGTTGTTTCGGATCTAGAAAGCAAATTAGTTGGTGAATACAGCTTTGGCACAAGCAGGAAATTAGTTTTGAAATACGGCGGCAAATGGGAGCTAATACCTGAAGTCGGCGGATCTTCTGGAACATGGGAACTCAAAGATGTTACAAGAAAGGATATAGATAAATGGGTAGAAGATGGGGATATTACAGATGCCTCAGAAATCTTAAGCAGAAAATTAATACTTCATGGTAGAAGATGCAGTTATGATAATCCGCCTGAAACAGAGGAAATTCAATTGTATGTCGTGGACGGGGAGGGCGCATTCTTTAGCTGTGGGATTGCTTGGATTAAATAGTAAAATTAGACTTTTGTATAGGTAAGATTGCATGAAATCTTTTCTTCTCTTTTTTTTGTTTTTTTCCATCTTTTTTTCAGATGCTGGTCCTTCACTACCAGCCCCGGAAATAGAGGTTAAATTTATAAAAGAAGCCCAGGACTATGTCGGGGATATCGAACTTGCATATCATTGTACTGCTGAGCTTGGCCAGGATCGCAATCGCATATCGGTTCAACGAGACGTCAACATGTCCTGTTCAGCAGGTATTTGTAAAAATGATAACTGGTTCTATAAATTTAATCCATGTTATTCCAAAGAATCTGGTAATTTTCTTTATAAAGTTGGAAACTCAAATTTCAAAATGGCAAATGGTGATTTTGTTTTTGAAGAAGGTCGTATCTATAAAATATCTATAGATATAGATAGAAACAAGGCAGAGCTTATTTCCTCATCTTATTGCTGCTTCCCCTTATTTTTGTTCTTGTTTATTAGTATCCTGACATTTAAGGCAGGGAAACAAAAATGCAATTAGATTTTTTTCAGGCTTATCTAGTTACTATCTCTGTTGAGTCAATTTTGCTATATATGTTTTTGGGAAGACGATATGTCGTTCATTTACTAGTTGGGAATTCTATATTAGTAAACACAATTACATTACCATTTGTATGGTTCTTCTTTCCACTAATTAAATTAGATTATACAACCCGGATAATTGTTGCTGAGTTCTTTGCATTTATTGCGGAAACAATACTTTATCTTAAGCTTTTTAAGAAATTAAGATTTTTTGATGCTGTATATATAAGTTTTTTCTGTAATTTATGCTCATTTATCTTAGGTTTTATTCTGCAGTTGACAACTTAACCATTTTTAAATATTGTAGTAAAGATAATTGCATGAAATATGTTTTAGTTATTATAATGTCTATAATTTTATTATTTGGCTGTGCAATGCCAGGGGCTCCGCCCCTAGCGCAACCCCCGAGCGTGCCAGGCGGGCAATCTAGCGCAACCCCCACACCAGAACCGGTTCCACAGCCAACACCTGCTCCAGTTCCGCAGTCTGTGCCAGAACCAGCTCCACAACCTCCGCCACCTAAAGAAGAAGTAAAGTATAATACTTATAATGCAGAAGGCTTTAGCATTCTTTATCCAGATGGCTGGGGCATTGAAGATGAATGGATAATGTTTATCTCTCCAAAAGAGAGTGAAAATGACTTATTTTTGGAATTGTTTACAGTAAAAACTTGGGAGAGTAGTGAAACATTGGAAGATTTAGAGACAGATGAAAAAAGCTTTATAGGTGAGTCCGCCAAATTCACAAAGAGTGAGCGCATTAAATTTAAGGGATATGATGCTATTCGACTTGAGGGCGACTTTTTGCCAGGATCAGAAAATAGTATTGTAGGTGGTTCAGGTAATGAGCACTTTACAACAATATTTTTTAGGATAGACAAGGTTGTTTATAGATTTAGATATACTATTGAAAAAGGAAAAGAGAAACGATATCTGCCTTTTGTAAACCATGCTATAGATACATTAAAAGTAGGTCCAGATGCTTCAAAAGCACCAAAGCAACCAAGCAGTGGATATATTTATTTTGCAGGTTCCAGATTTTCAATAGAATATCCAAGTGCATGGACTAAGCGAAAGGACCCCAGCCTAAGGTTTGTTGCTGATAAAGAGAATGAAAATGATCCTGTTCTTGAAGATGTTATAATAGAATATTGGGAAAGCAATGCAACATTAGATGATATGGAAAAAGAGGAGAAATCTGTTTTGTATGAAAATGAGACATTTGAGAAAGTGGAACGCATTGAATTTAAGGGTTACCCAGCTGTGTTATTTAGGTACGAAGGATCTCTATATCCAGAAAGCGGGGAGAAACAACATTATACTGTTACCCGATTTAAAAAAGATAATCTACAATATAGAATAGGCTATGTTTGGGAAACTGTACCAGGTAATACGAAAGAAAAATTCGAGCCAATATTCAAGAAGATGATCGAGAGTTTTAAGTTTAATTAGTGAATTTTATGAAATTCAATATAGTACTATTGATAATACTTGCTACTTTTCTATTTTTAAGTGGCTGTAATCTACTTAAGCAAGAGCAGAAAACAGATCAAATTGATAAAAGTGCTCAAACCACTCCACCTTCAGCTGTTAAAAGTTATTCGCATTTTGAAAATCCATTTTATAATATCGAATATCCGCAAGGTTGGGAAGAAAGAGATTCAGGAGATGCAGTAATGTTTCTTTCTCCTCTTGCAGATGAGTTTGATAATTACAGGGAGAATATAATCATACAATCTGCTTCTGCAGGAGACTCTACACTTGAAGAGGCTTTTGAAAGTTACATAAATGGGATAAGAGGGTCTGCTGAGGAATTTACTATAATAAATTATTCCTCTGCTACGTTAGTTGGTCTTCCTGCCTATAATCTGGAATATAAAGTTAAAATTAAAGATCAAAATCTAAGATCATTAGCTGTTTTTACAATTAAAGATAAATATGCGTATATAGTAACCTATTTTGCTTTAGAGCGAGATTATGATAAATATCTAGATGATGCAAAGCATGCGATTAGTTCATTTAAGATTGTAGAGTACGCTCCAACTCCAGTACCTGAAATTAATGCAGCGGGCGAGTTGGTTAGTGGGGAATGGCGAGTTTATTCTTCTTCCGTATATTATGATACTGGAGTTTCTGATTTTCTGGAAACACCAAGTGATTTATTAGAAGTAAAAGCAGATTATACATGGACATTTGGCAGTAAAAGCGGAACGTGGAGTATTAGTGACATAACAGATGATGATTGGAAAAAATGGGGCATTAGTCCATATAGCCCAACGAAGAAGATTATTCTCTATAACTGGAATAATGACAGTGTTGATGGGCCAATTGAAGAGTCTGCTAGCACTGTTAGAGCAGGTAATATTTGGATTATGTATCGTAGCGGTCCACCAGAAATTAGCCAACCAGCTCAAATTCAGATGAAATTCGTATGGAGCGTAGAATAGTATGCGCTTGATTAGTATAATCTATCTGTTTCTAATTACAAATATTATTTTTGCCGCTCAATTAACCGTTACAACAGAAGGCAAAGGTTTTGTTAAATCTACTTCTCATTCTGGAATAGAATGTGGATATGCTTGTACTGCAGATTATGACGCAGGAACACAAGTTTCATTAATAGCTAAACCAAATGAAGGCCTTTCATTTATTGAATGGGGTGGTGCGTGCTCAGGCAGCGAGCTTACGTGCACTGTTTCGCTTGATTCAGATAAAGAAGTAATTGCAAAATTCTCCGGTGAAGTATTAAAGGAGTATCAGCTTACTGTTTACAAATCTGGCAATGGACAAGGTAAAGTGCAATCTGATCCTTATGGTATTGGTTTAGGAATAATAGCACCATATGATTCTGCTCCATTTCCAGCAGGTTCAGAGGTTGTGCTTACTGCAATGCCATTAGAAGGTTCCATTTTTGGAGGATGGAGTGGAGCTTGCACTGGAACACAAGAGATATGTAGCATTGTTATTGATTCTAAGAAAGAGGTTACTGCTTCATTTGTTATTGAGGGAGAACCCACACCAGAACCAACCCTTATACCACCAACTCCTCAACCTGTCCCTCAACCTCCGCCTGCTTCAATTCCAGGTACTATTGATACAACAAACGCCAAAGGCCTTTCTTTAACCGTTAGCAAGATAGGTTCTGGCGCAGTTGCTTCTAAAGATCAAAAAATAGTTTGTGGTTCTACTTGCATGGCGAATTATGAATTGGGAACAACAGTTACATTAACAACCGCTGCTTCTAGCGGATATACATTTATGGGTTGGGAAGGAAATTGTAAGACTAAAGAACCAATATGTATTGTATATATGTCTAAGCAAAAAACCGCTCGCGCATTATTCTTTCCCTCTCTCAATCAACTCACTGTATCAAAAATAGGAGATGGTCATGTAACATCTTCGGACTATAAAATATTTTGCGGTCCTTATTGTATTGGAGATTATCTTGGTCATGCAACCGTTACTCTAACTGCGATTCCATCTATAGGCAGTACATTTAATGGTTGGGGCGGTGTGTGCAGCGGTAAAAGCACAACCTGTGTTGTTACTATTAATAGCTCAACAAATGTAACTGCGAGTTTTGAAACGCCAAAGCCAATAGAATATAATCTTTCAGTTAGTGTTAGTAACAAGGAATTGGGCGTTGTTATATCTTCTGATAAAATAATAGATTGCGGTAATAACTGCTCTAGCGCTTATGAAGAAGGAGAAACAATTACCCTTACAGCCAGTAAATTAAAAGTATATGCTGATGCACATAAGACTGCGCTCGCGTTTATACCAGTGTTCGATGGTTGGGGCGGCGCATGTGTTGGCAAAAATCTAACATGCACTGTTACAATGGACGCCTCAAAGCAAGTCGTAGCGAATTTCAGAAAGCCAAGAGAGCGATATAATCTTAGTATAAATATGGCTGGAGAAGGATCGGGTACAGTAAGTGCATATGGTGCACAGATTTGTCCTGGAGACTGTTCGCGTATGTCCCTTCCTGGGGACCCAGTTCCACTTCAGGCAATTCCTGATGATGGTTCTATTTTTGGTGGCTGGGAGGGCCAATGTAATGCATATAGCACTAGTGATGCGAATCATTGTACTGTTAGCCATAGTTCCGATGAAGATACGAATATAACTGTAATCTTTAACAAAGATCCAAACCCGCCAAAAAATTATCGTCTTAATATATCCAAATCAGGAACAGGCAAAGGAGAAGTTACTGTTAGCTATAATAATGGAAATTCATATTTTATATGCGGAATGAGCGAAACAACCTGTTATCAAAAGTTTCCAAGAGATGAAAAACTAACGCTTACAGCAAAGCCAGATCTAGGTTATACCTATGAAAGTTATGTGGGTTCCACTTATATGGGGCCAGTAACAGTTCTTGGCTCCAGATTTAAAGGATGGGAAGGCGCATGTACTGGCTTAACTGAAACATGCAATTTAACAATGGATTCTCTAAAGCGCGTAACTGCAAAATTCTCGCAGAGTGTATTTTATAATATCACAGTTGTAAACGAGGCAGAGACAATTACAATAAGGACATACGATCAGATATATTATTATGGTTATACAACTACAGGATCAAAAATTTCTTGCGGCAATAGCTGCACAGCAGAATATGAAAGCGAGTCTGTTGTTAAACTCCAAAGCAGCAAGGATGTAAAATGGACCGGCTGTGATAGCGTTCTTGAAAAAACATGCGTTGTGAATCTGGAAAGCAACCGAATTATATCAGTTGATTTAACAGATGCAGATAAAATCCAATTAGTCAAGCAAGCGCTTGTTGAATATTTTACTAGTGGTGAATATGCGCAATATGATTTATTTTCATATGTCCAAAATGAACAAAATCTACCGTTTCAGCATACACTTGAGGCTTTAATGAAAAAAGAAATGAAAAATAATGTTGCAAGTATAAAGAATTGGATAGAACAGAACAAGGCATGGTTCCTTAATCAAGGTGGCATCCAGGCAACAATAAATCAAATAATGAAGGACATCGTCATAAGAGTTTTAACAGATGTATTTGCAAATGAAATAGCACAATATCCTGCATTAAAAGATTTCTTGTATGATGAAAGTAAAAAACCATTCCAAACCGCGATGGTGGATTTGAAAGCAAATCGAAACGGCGGTGGGTTTAATGGATTAAGATCATGGATCCAGGGAGCTAAAGACTGGTATTTAAGCGCTACAGGCATAAATGATAAAATAGAAGAATTAAAACCAAAGCCTCCGCCACCGCCCCCTCCTCCACCTTCAATTACTAGCATCGAACCACAAGGAAGACAAATTGGCAAGCCAACAGTGGTTAAAGGAACTAACTTTATCAATGTTCAAAGGGTTACGGTTGGGTCAGACGTAGTATCATATAATCTGATATCTGAAAATGAAATTGTGCTTCCATATGTTGCATGGGGAATGGGGTCTAACCCTACAGTAACAGTTGAAACAAACGGATGGAAAACATGGGCACCGCTCATATATAATAACGGAGAAACAGTAATATATAATGCAAATGGGGGAACAGAAGAATGCTTTGGTGGCGTTGGAAAAGGATGCGGTGGTTTAACTGGCGGAAATGTTCTTGGTGGTTCATCAAGAATATTGTTTACTCGAGCAGGCTGCGAAAGTGAGGAAGATGGGTATAGAAAATGCTGGGTTGCACCAGGAAGCTTAAGACATGATAACTGTTGTGTAAGAAATCCAGGTGGCAGGTATTGCGGCGGACCTGGCACTGATGGCAAACCAGCTGAAGATAAAAACCATAATGGAATGTGCAGCTGGGAATGGGATACTGCAGTTTCAGATGTATTTTGGTTTAGGGCATGGGAGCAGTGGTTTAGGGTTGCGGGTTATAGCCCAGACTTAACTCCAGCTAGTTCCAGTCCTTTCGGTAGGTATAATCAAGGGGAAGCAGTAACTACTACTGGCGTATGTGCAGCATCTGGCCACGAGCTAAGGGATATAGAGGATTTCAGATTTTGCTGCTCTGGTTCAGCATATATAAGTAATAAGAAATGCGTATGAATGTTTTATAAAAATTTCTCTACTAAATTTATAACATGAGAAGACTAAGTCGTCAGCCTTGGGCCTTGAGCAGTGGGCCAATTAAACTTGCTGCAAGCGATACATTCAGAAGGTACAAACCAGAAGAAAGCCACGAGGTTAGACAACCAATGGCCAGAACAAAAACGCCAATCGAAGAACTAAGAGCAAGAAGAGAAATGTTAATATCAATGGATCCAAAAAAAGTAAAAGAGATAATAGAATTTCACACAAAACTAAATTTCTTTCAAGCATTGGTTCTAGCAAAAAGAGAAGGAAAGTTAATGGTTCCAAATTCTGTTCATGAACGAATTTTAACAGAAACAGGGTGTATTGCATATAATTACGAATATGCAAGATACCTGGAACAAAATTATCCAGCTTGGACTGGAACAATTGTTATATATGAGGACAAATTCCATCCTTTTAAAGACCAGTTTATCTTTAATGATGTTTTTTTCACTATTAGTTTTGCTGTTCCACAGAGATTTAGAGGAAAAACTAATTGCATGTTAGTAGTAGAACATCCAGATTTTGATATTGTTGATTTGGGAGATAACAAATTTGAATTAAAGGTAGACGATGAAAAAATTTATCTAATTGAGGATGTATGTCGCGGGCGTGGTTGTAGAATGCCGGGTGAGTTGCCTCAAACCAAAGGACTTGCTGCTGCTAAATATTCTTCTTATTTAGGGCCTGTGGTTCGTTGTGAGGATGGTCTCCACTACGAAGCTATACATCGTACGATCGGAAGAGACGACTGGCATCGCGAGCGTTTCAAAGTGGCGTTGTTCTAGTTAAAATTAGAGCAATACAGTTTCCTCTCTCTCAGGCCCATAAGAAATCATGCTGATTTTTGTTTTTGTTTCTTTAGAAATAAAATCTAAATATTCTTTAAGTTCCTTTGGCATCTTTTTATTTTTCTTTATTTTGTTCCAGCCTTCTTCGTTGATATTCCAACCTTTAAAGCTTGTATATACTGGCTTTGCTAATTTTAGTTTTTCAATAACTGGGAATTCCTCTGTTTTCTTTCCATCAATTTCGTAAGCAACGCAAATTTTTAATTCATCAAGTTCACTGAGCACGTCTAATTTAGTAATCACTAATTCATCCGTACCGTTTATCATTGCCGAATACTTTAATGCAACCAGATCTAGCCATCCGCAGCGGCGTGGTCGGCCAGTAGTTGTTCCGAACTCTCCACCTTTTTGTCTTATTTTTTCTCCTAGATCATCAGTTAGTTCAGTTGGAAATGGGCCAGAGCCAACGCGCGTTGTATATGCCTTTGTTATTCCAATAACTTTGTTTATTTTCTTTGGTGGGATTCCACTGCCAGTGCATGCTGCGCCAGTGGTAGTATTTGAAGATGTAACAAATGGATAGGTTCCATGATCAATATCTAATAGCGTACCTTGCGCACCCTCAAGCAGGATTTTCTTTTTCTTGTCAATTGCTTCATTTAACAAATAACTGGTATTTCTTACAAATGGTTTAATCTTTTCAGCGAAACTCTTTAATTTATTAAGAATTTCATCATCATTGAACTTAGTTTCTTTTCCGTAAGCGCTAATTATTTTTATTTTTAATTCCGCGATGCTTGCAATCCGTTCTTTTAAATTATCATTATATAGATCGCAAATTCTTATTGCAGTATTTCTTGATGCTTTATCTGCAAATGAAGGTCCGATACCGCGTTTAGTTGTACCAATTCCTCCTTTTTCATCCTCGATTCCATCTAATTCTTTATGCCACTGCAATATAACATGTGCAGCCTCGCTAATTATTAAATTTTTTAGTGAGTAGCCAGCATTTTCAACTTCATTAATCTCTTTAAGAAGCGTTTCAGGATTAATTACTACCCCGTTTCCAATCACTTTAAATTTTTCTGGATAGAATATGCAGCTAGGAACAAGATGCAATCCGAACTTCCTGTTTCCAACTTTTATTGTATGGCCAGCATTATCACCACCGTTGAAACGTACAATGTAATCGTAATCTTTGGCAAGTATATCAATAATCTTGCCTTTGCCTTCGTCGCCCCATTGCATTCCTATAATAGTTGAAACGGTCATATTAGTCACGTATAAATGGTTAATACTAAAAGTTTAAATGTAGCTCCTTAACCTAGCATATAGGAACAACATAGGAACTGATTTTTTGTTCCTACTTAGTTCCTATATAATAGATAACATTTTTCCCAGTCTTCTTTTTTGCTACAAAACCTGATTTCTTAAGTTCTGAAAGTTCCTCTATTGCATATCTATAAGTTATTTTGTATTTTTTTGCATAATCTGTTGTAGATATTGTTTTTCCTTTTTTTAATATTTCAATGACATTTTTCTGACGTAGTGAAAGTTCTGGAGACTGATTATATATTGTTACCTTGAAAAAACCCATTTCTTCTGTGAACATAGGATCCGCAAGACCTCTCTCTCGGCAGAGATTTATTATTTTAGTGGTACCAGTTCCCCATTGTTCTATATATCCTGCAAGGTGGGCCAAGTAAGCAAAAGCCTCGTTTCTTCTAATTGAAGGATGGCCTTCTTTTTTAAGGTCAGAGAGTAGTAATCCTGCAGGTACAGTACCAGGATTTTTTATTTCAATTCTATCTTCATAAAGAGCAACATAGCACGTTGATGGTACATTAAAATCACGATGAATTACTGCATTTATTATGCCCTCTCTTATAGCTTCTTCTGGGTATTCAAATGTTTCTTTTCTTCTGGTGCCTTCAATTGTTATTGCTTTTTTCATGTGGTCTAGTACAAACTGAAAGGAATTTTCTACCATCTCCATGAATGATCCTTCAATAAGTTTTATATCTGTTAGTTGATTTCCTTTGATAACACCGCAGTGTACTGCGTACTGGAGAAAAAATTTCTGCGGATTTTTACCAAAGAACAGTATTGCTGTATTAGTTAATTTACCTTCTTTAATTATGTTAAGAGAATGGAGTGCAGATTCAAGATTATTGAATTGATATAAACTTTTCCTAGTTCTCTGTGTTAATGCTATAAAATCCTTTACTTTTTGTTCTTCTATATCTTCCAGTGTTGCTTCTTCACATACTCTCGTGTCAAAATTTAGCTTTTTAATATGTCGTTTCAGAATCATTTGCTCTATTTCATTGTGATCTAGTTTTAAGTTACTTCTTCCAACCCTTTTGTATGCTGTTCCTTTATATAAATATGGTTTTTGGTCTCCTTCTTTTACAATGATTTTTATAACTGTAAGTCCATTAATAATTTCTTCTTTAATAGTTGGATAGATCTTCGGGCTCGTATTGTTGGCAGTTTCCCTTGCAAGGTTTTCTATTGTGTTTTTGCCAATATCAACCCCAATTATTTTATTATTTTCATCTATGCCAACGTATATTTCTCCACCTGATGAATTCCTAAATGCAACTATAGTTTGTATTATCTCATCTAAAGAAGCAAGACTTTTTTTTAGCTCTACTTGTTCAGATTCTTTCATAGTTATACTTAGATAAAAAACATTTATAAATACATAGGAACAACGTAGGAACTAGTTTTTTGTTCCTATTTAGTTCCTATGTTATTGTTGATTAGCAATACTAAAATGCCTCTTGAATTTCTCAGTAACAAAAAGCTTTGCTGTCCGTCCAGCTTTTTTCGTAGTTATAAATTCATTTTCAACAAGCTCTTGAACATCCTGATAAATCTGCGGGCCAATTCTTTTCGCAAGCTCGCTCTTAAGCATGCCATCATGCTTTGAGATATAAGCCAAGGTGCGTAATGCATTCTTGCTAATTTCCATTTCCTGCGCAAATTGTTTTACTTTAGGTAAATAATCGTTGCGTACGCGCATTTCATATTTTCCATTTTCCTCAATTATTTCAAGTGCGCTTGCCCGGTCTAAGTATTCCTTTTGCAATTCACTAACTTTTCCTTGTAAATAACCAAGCGCAGCAATGCCCGTCAGCGTTCTAAGTTCTCCCAAATTTAAAGCACGGCCGCTTATAAAGAGTGCAGCCTCCACCAGTCTTTTTTCTTCAAGTTCCATATCTATCAATAGGCTTAGTATATTTAAAATTCTATTCTAATTCTCTCGTTCTCGTTTAATTTTATTAACCTTATTCTTTTTAATATCTGAGAATGAGCTAACTTTACCATCTGGCCAAATTACTTTTGTTTTATAGATTGTTGTATTTTTTCCTAAGCCAAAGTGCAATCTATATGGGTCGCCAGATAAATAACCACTTGAAGACCTTATAGTTCTGGTTAATGTCCCTAGAGATGTATTTAAAATAACTTTAGCACCTATCGAGTAAACATTCTTTGAGTTAGGCTGTCTCAATTCAAATTCTACAAATTCATTTTCATTGCAAAGGTTGTTTACAAATATACTTGCGTTATCTAGTAGATTATTAACTACTATATCAAGATCACCATCATTATCTAAGTCAGCGAAGCTCATGCCCCTGCCGCCTTTTGTAGAGTTTAAACCTAATGATTTATCATTATAAAAATACCCACTACCATTATTAATAAGCATAAAGTTCTCTTCTATAAGTCCCTTGTTCTTTTCTTCTAAGTTGCTTGCCATATAATTTTTTAACATTCCATTAACAATATACAAATCCAAAAATCCGTCATTATTTATGTCTGCAAACTTACTAGACCAGCTCCAACCAGTAGCATCTATTCCTCTAGCTTCTGCATCTTCTAAAAATAATCCATTTCTATTTACTTGTAATGTGTTTCTTTTTACCTGTGAAGGATATTCAGGCTCATGTGCTTGGTCTTCAAGCATTTTCTTTTTTAGTTCTGGTTCATAGAGCAACATATCTGAAGAGAATACATCGTAATCTCCGTCATTCTCAATATCTCCAAAATCATAACTCATTGTGAAAAAAGATGTTTTGTTGAATATTTTTTTTAGGGTACACCCTACTTCGTAACATAGAAATGCATAATCATTTATTTCCATATCATTCCCAACAAAAATATCAGGATAGCTATTATTATCAATGTCAAATAGAGTAGTTACGAGTGCATTAGATCTATGCGCTAGAAATAATTTTTGTCTAAAACTATCATTTTCATTAATATACCAGCTAACTCCATATATATTTGAACCTTTTTTATAATCATTAATAACCTCTCCTAGTTCTACATCATAAGAACTTAAAACTAAATCAAGATCTCCATCTAGATCTATATCTCCAAAGTCAGAAGAAAAAGAATAATTCATAAAATCCATTTTTGTTTTGCTAAATACTGTTTTCTTATCTGCAAGTTTATTCTCAAAAAGCTTAGGTGTTGAATTAAATATTGTAATAAATATGTCAATTTGCGCATCTCCGTTATAATCAATTAAATTAACACTTCTACCTTTGCTTATTGGGAAATCTTCTTTTTCAAATTTTAGATCTCCTTTATTCCAAAAAATGCTAGAATTACCAATAAAGTTTACCAAAAATATATCTATTAGTCCGTCGTTATTAATATCATTTAGAGCTAGACCAGAACCCATATCATATTTTCTATGTTCTTTATCCAGATTAAGAACAAAATCTAATTCTATCTCTTCGAAATAGTTACATGACATTTCAGTAGTTTCAAGATTGGAAATGTTTGTTTTAAAATTTTTTTCATTATTTTCTAACTCATAAATGTTATTGGATATGCTTTGTGCAGGTGAATTTATAGTTTTATTAGTACATCCTACAATGATTATGGTTAAAGCAATCACCAAATAGAGTTCCTTCATTTTCATGTTGTTATACCAACATTAAATTAAATGTTTTATTAACTCTTTATTATAGTCCACATCATCTATCTTCTTCTTTTTCCCTTTAATTACATTAATTATTTCTACTACACATTTATTTAAATTTCTCTTTGCAGTATCAAGCTCTATTATTTTGGGTTTTTTATAATTTTTTCTAGCCAGTTGGGTGCAATAATCAAGCATCTCTGCAAGCAAATTTTCATCTATTTTCTCTTTGGGATATTTTCTTTTTTGTAATCTTTTTCTTAGTATTTTTGGATTACATCTAAGAACAAATACAAATTTTGCAGGTAAATGCATTTCACATGCTAAATGCCCTTCAATAATGATATTATTTTTCGGCTTTTCTAATTCTTTTATTATTGCTTTTTTTAATTTATCTACATCAACAATTCTTTCGCCTTTTTCGATGTTAAAGAAATCCCGTTCTTTAACAGTTAGAAATCGATTTGTCGATTTCTTGATTTTGTAAAGCGATTTATTCGTATCAACAATTTTTTTTATTTCAATTAACGTATATCCAAGTTTCTTAGCAACCGCTCTAGCAATAACCGTTTTTCCAGTCCCAGGTGTCCCAGTTACTATGATCTGCATAAATATCTCAAGTCTAGCAAATTCTATGCCATTTTATTTATTTAATATTTTTAGGAATTCCTCTGGTGGAACGAATTTTATTCCTCTAAATTCCTTGAGCTTTAATAAATGTTTTGCATCGTATGTAACAATATAATCAACTCTGGTTTCTACAGCGCCATCTAAAACCTTATTATCTGGAGGGTAATCCTTTATTATATCTAAAGATTTGGTCGGAGAAACTATTTCCAAAAACTCAAGAAGTCTTTCAACTCTTTTATCTATCTCTTCTTCACTAAGATCGAAATCTCTTTTAAGTACGATACGATATTCCTGCAAAATTTCACTAGTAGTGAAACCTAAAATTTCACCATCTATTATCTTCATAGTTATTTGGTATGAACTTCCTTTCCAAAAAGAAGCAGAAACTAGAATATTTGTATCAAGAAAAACCCTAATCATAACTAACGCCGCGTCTTCTGTGAATTATATCAGTTACGTCTTTTTCCTTTATCCCTAGTTTCTTTGCTTTTTTGTTGCCTTCTTCAACAAGTGCAATCCAATCCTTCTTTAGCTCTTCTTTTGTTGGCTTATGTACCTTCTTTAGCATTATAGTGTCACCAGTTCCAAAAACAGCAAATACAGTTCCCTCATTCGCATTAACTTCTTTGCGGATATCGAGAGGAATTACTATTTGACCCTTTGAAGTCATATGTGTTAATTCTACATCAGACATTTTATCACCTGTACTATATTCTTACTTTCTTACTTTATAAATCTATCTGTAGTAGCTTATAACTCATAACCAATTACCAACAACCCAAAACTTACAACTTCCGTACTAGCATCTGAAAATATTTCTTAGCAGCTAAAAGAGTTTCGTCTCCTTTCTTTGTAAGTGTATAATATTTTCTTCGTTCTTCAAACTCAGATTTTATCAAGCCTTCATTTTCCAGCTTATAAAGAACAATATATATCATAATCTTATTTGGCTTAAAAGAAAAGAGCTTCTCTATTTGTTTATCTAACGCATAAGCATAAATTTTTTTATTTTTCCTTATTAGCGTTAAGATATAGATCCAGAGATTCCCATAGGTTAACAGATGTTTAAGTCGTTTTATTGGCTTAGTAGTAACTATTGTTTCTTGCCTCATGCTTACCGTCTCAAGCTTATTATAAAGCTAAGGTATTTATAATTTCTTTTTTATATAAAACCATGCGAATAAGCGTGTTGCTGCTATCGTTACTGCTTTTATTCTCTACCTCATTTGCTCTAAGTCTTACTGATATCCCATTAGTCCTTCCTGTTGTAATTGTAATTGTAGCAGGTGTTTTAGCAATAGCTTATTCACTAAGTCAAACACTTAACAGGCCGCAATTGCATGCATGGGTTAAAACAGAACTAAGGGAGCTAGTAGTTGCCGCGATATTATTCGCTATTGTAATTGGATTTTTTAGTGGTGGCGCGCAATCTATTATTTTTTTAATTACAGGTGAGGCTGATTATTATGTTGGCGGTAAGGAATTTGTTTCTGATATGAAGACTGTCATTACAGATTCGTATAGTGATCTTACCAAGGTTTTTCATAGCGTTGGTATGCGAGCTGCATTCTCAACAAATATTGCGTTTCCAATTTTTTATTCATCAGGAACTGTGGGTGGTTCTCCATCTTCTGGTTTCGGGGCTTTTTTTACATTTTTATCCCCAGCAGCAAGTAATCTTACAAACACGTTATTTTTCTACACTGCATTAGAGGTTTTGCTAGATTTTTTTCATGCAGTAGGTTATAATTTAATCTATCTGGCATTTGCATTTCGTTTTATCCCATTTACACGCCAGCTAGGAAGTACACTTGTTGCACTTGTCATTGGTGCATATGTAATCTATCCATTTTCTTTAGTGCTTGTAAAAGGATTTCATAATGTTATAGATGTTCCAAGCCCTAATGTGCCTGCAAGCGTGTTTGATGAGCTGGAGTTTATATTTCCACCAGGTGCATATTTTGTATGTAATGAATGGTGGATTAGAGTTATTGTTGCAACTTTAGGAGAGTACGTACTTATATTGCCAATATGCATACCAATATCAATAGCTTCGCTTGGCGTGTTATGGGAACCTTGTAATTGGCTAGTAGCTATTATATATAATATTCTTATCCTTGCAATGACTCTTGTATGGGCTGGGATGGTTTTGGCATCAACTTTTGTTTCACCTAACATAGCTCCGGTTTTTGAAGGCCTGAAACCGTTTTTATCAGATGTTACAGGTCTTGTAGTTGTCAGTGTCATAGATGCGATAATTATCTCTGTTATAACAATAGTTGGTGTAAAGAGCATTTCCTCTGCGCTTGGTGGAGAGTATATGCTTCCAGGTGTGCAAAAAATGGTTGGTTGACATGATGCTTAAAAAATTATTTTTCATTTTGTTTTTTGTTTCTTTTTCATATGCAGCAGCGTGCGTTCAAAATACATTTGAGGACATTATGAATACCAGCATGGGCAGTTATATTGCAGTTGCATTTGCATTTACCATTTTAGTTGTTGTTATTGCCTATTTCTTAGGTACGACATTTAATGAGGCTAGCTTCCTCGTTTTCTACAAGGATGAGTTGTTTCATTTATTTTTTTCTGCCATTCTTTTAAGTAGCGTGGTTGGCATCATGTTTTTTTCATGCAACGTCATTTCAGGTTTTCTTGATTTTGTCCTTGAAGACAGGCCTGGCGATGCGCAGGATTTTTTTGCTGAGAGTACTAGGACAGCAGGATCAAAATTGAGTGCATGTTACACTGGATTAGAAAGTCCCCAAGATATTGCGCTCTGCTACTTTCAAAAAATAGAGCAGGAAACAAGGGCTCTTGTAAAAAATTCAATGAGGCAGAGCATAGACAATGAAATGCGTTCAACGCTTGTTGTAACGGTTTCAACACCAGTTACTGGCAGTGTTTCATTGCCTGTAGGTGCATATAAGCGCACCTATGGTTCGCAGTATGAAATGATATATACTAACTTTGCCATGCCCGCGCTGATTAGCATAAGCATGCAGAGGGTGCTAATAACATTTGCAGTGGATTTTGCTAGGTTTTTGCTTCCTGTAGCATTTTTCCTAAGGATTCTTCCAATGACACGTACAATGGGTAATTTTTTTATTGCAGTTTCAATAGCACTCTATATAATAATCCCAGTTTTCTATGCGTTAATGGGTATTATGGATGAGGCGGTTCTTCCTAGTTGCATACAGTATGAAGAAATGATAACAGACACGGTTGCTGGTGATTGCAATACAAGTACAAGCTTTTGGCTTGTTGCGCGTGCAATACCGCAAGCATTCTTTTTGCCGAATTTAATGCTCGCACTAATAATAACATTTTTATCAGCGATTAATAAGGCGTTGAGGGTGATTGGTTAGTATGACTAAAAATATCAAGAATTATAATAAACTTCTTATCTTCGCGATGCTAATAATACTATCATCCATATTAACCGCTCAATCATTTGTTGATGAGGCTACAGCAGCATCAACCTACGAGCTTGCCAAGGACTGGCGTGTTATATCAATGCTTTTCACCATGTTAAGTATTATTTTCATTGCATTAGCCTATATGTTTGGCCAGGGTTTTAATATACCTGAACTAAAGGCATGGGCATCAACAGAAATGACGCAGGCAGTAGTTACTGCAATAATAATACTAACGTTTACTGGGGTTATAACATTTTTGGATTTAATGGTTGCCGAAATAGTTAATAATTCTTTTCTTGGTTTTACTTGTGCAGGCGCAAGTGTATGTGCAATAACAACAGCAGAGCAATACCTATCTGGTATGATTGATACTGCAGAGGATCAGACAAAGAGTATTTTGCAGCAGTATGCTGATACATCAAGAACTGCTGCAGTAAGAGAAGGTGCGTCAGCAACGCCATTAATAAAACCCATCCCTCTTTTACAAGCATCTCTTTCTGGTTCTATTACTGCAGGATATTTAATGGATGCAGAGAGGTATCAATCTGTTCTTGAACATCTAGTGAATCTGCTTTCATCAATGTATGCACAACAATTTTTCGTTAAAGAAATTTCATTCAAGCTCGCCCCTATAATCATGGCCATGGGCATTGTTGCACGATCATTTTTCATAACAAGAAAGCTTGGCGGTTTATTAATTGCGATAGGTGTAGGGACAATGTTTGTTTTTCCTTTGATGTATGTGTTTAATTGGCTAACACTAAACGTTGCGTTGTATGGAGATTCTGTAATAACACCGGCTGGTGGTGTATGTCCTGCAACATGTTTGTTAACTGCACCTAAGTTTTATAGTGGCACAACTCCAATCTATTCTAAGGCGGATTTGTATACATTTTTTGGGCTCTCTGAAGATCCAAATGGTGATGGAGACACAAGGGACAGCGAAATAACTGATGAAATAGTTGAAAATGTTGAAAAGTTGGCCAGGGGTGAAGTAATCGATTCATACACAAGCCCTAAGAATGGAAGGACTGCATCTTCCTGTGAGACTACAGCTCATGTTGGGAGTGGATATTGTCCGATTGAATGTCGTGAATTGCCATATCCATTGTCTACTACTTGTAACCCAATGCCTGAGATTCAGGAGCCAGAGGAGGGTCAACCTGAGGCATCATTTGTTAATGATGCAACACCAGATACAAGAATTGCATGCGATAGTATGCCTTCTGCCTGTAAAATAATAAGATATGTTAATCCTTATGATCCTTACTTTGAAGGTGCCCCTACTGATGCTACACTCCAATTATATGATAATTATGCTAGATATAGTGAAGATTGCAAAAGAGAGTGTAGAATAGTACCTCCGTTAAAAACAAATTGTGCAACTGGAGATAGCCTTCATTGCCCACTGGAAAAAGATTATTGCAAATATTCATGGAAGGATAATCTTAATGCAAGACCACCGGGTTGTGGTGTAGCTTTAGGTCCAAATGGTGGTCCTCCAGTTATAGCAAAGGCATGCGAAGCATCTTTTACAGCAATAGAATCTTGTACATATGTACTTCCAAGAAGGGATGCACTTGATCAGCATGAATGTGATACTTGTTTATTAATTCCTGATCCATACAAATATGATCCTCCAATATATAAGAATTGTGCTGATCTCTGCAGGGGTTCACCAGCAGGTCCGCCAAGGATAAGCCCAGGAGAGTTTGCAAAAAAATCAGCAGAAGGCATGGTTGGAAAACCTGAGATAAAGGTAGCAGCATCATTGGTTCTTCCTGCCTATGTTTTACCTATTTTAAATATTACTGTTACTTTGATGTTCATAAGATCACTATCTCAAATACTTGGTGGGGATATTGAGATACCAGGGGTGAGTAAGATATTATGAAGTTAGTATTATTGATGTTTTTACTATTGCAATTCGCATCACTTGCATTTGCCCAGCAGTGGCTAAGTACATCTGCTATTGCAATAGTTACCTCAGTTGGTATTCTAGCACTAATTTATGCAATAGGTATAGGCCTTAATTCAGATGATTTAAAGTTTCTTAGTTCTGAGGAGCTGTATCAAACACTGGTTACTATTGTCATGATTAGTGTTGTTCTTGGTGCAGAGAATTTTTTAAATGCATTCTCTGCAAGCCTTGAACTTGGTGATAATTTACAGGATGCCTCTTTGGGTATAATGACTAGTACCATAGACAAACATTCATCTTTATTCAATAATCTTAAGACTTTTTCAAAGGATCTTGGCAAAGAAGCATCAGAAGGCATGTATTGCAGTTGGCAAGGTATGGGATTTAATACTGCAGCGTGCAGCTCTTTTCGTTCACTAGCGCCAGCAACATCACTTTCAATGCAAACACTTTCGCTCTCTGTTGCTGAGCTTGGTTCAGTGCATACGTTGCTTAATTTCGGAAAGAGCTATTCATTTACTCTTTTGCTTCCATTAGGTATTTTATTAAGAACCTTTAGGTTTAGCAGAGGTGCCGGCGGTTTATTTTTAGGTCTTGCTGTATCGCTTTATTTATTTACTCCCTTATCAGTTATATTTATGAATATACTAATTTCATCTGACCCAGTTGGATTAGCTGCAGTGCCTCCATTGCCTACGCCAAGTTGCAATGTTTTTGCTTATGCAAATGCTCTCGGAGAGTTTGATTATGAGAATGTTGATACAGTAAACAGCCTTTTTGCAGACATGAAAAGTACATACCTGCCAAGATATCTTTATGCGTTTTTGATTAATGGTACACTGAATACCATAGTTATTTTACTTACATTTATTGCATCATTAAGATGGGTATCAAAATTAGCAGGTGCAGATGTTGATATATCTGCATTGGCGAGGTTAGCGTGATATGATTGGTTATGAGTTTGTAGTTATAAGTTTTGGGTTACGCGTAAACTCACTACTCAAAACTCACAACTCAAAACAGTGATTAAACATGGCAATAGAAACAATATGTAGTGGTGCTGCGACTGCGCTTATATATTCATCAATAATCCCAGCAGTTGCTATTAGTGCAGTGACAACTGCAATGATAATTGTATTTGCTTATATGTATGGAAATACAACAAATAATCCCAAGGTGTTATTATGGGCAAAAACAGAGATAATGCAAGTGTTCATTTCAATTTCTACAGTTGCTATACTTATCGGATTAATAAATTCATTTTGTAATATTAATGTTGATTCTGTACTCTCTTTATTTTCACTGCCTGGTGCTGGCGCAGTTCCTGGAGGGGTGACTACTTTATATGATGGGGCAGAAAAATATCTTGTTGAGGCTGGAAAGTGGATTCATACATTAATGGCAGCAGCGCGTTATCATTTAGGTGGTTTTAACATTCTTGAAGGTTATGGTCGATATTTATGTGAAGGTCCGGAAGGAACAGGATTACAGATAATATTTTGTATTTTTGGTAGTTCTATTGGTCTTGGGGGTGGTGCAGGTGTGAGCATGACGCCGGATTCAGGTTATGCATATATGGCACCAGCACTTTCAGTTTCTTTTAATGCACTTATTATATCTTACTTTTCTTCTTTAAACTATTTATTTATTCTTAAATTTGTATACGGAGGGTTTATCTTCTTTTTCTTGCCACTAGGGGTATTTTTGCGTTCTATGCCATTTTTAAGGACATTTGGGTCACTCTTGATTAGTCTAACTATATGTTTTCTTGTTGTTTATCCATTAATTCTTTCTATATTCTATATCGATTTTCTTTCTCTAAGAGTACTTGCTCCAGATCTTGGCCCTTCTGGTGTTCTTTATTATTCCACTGCAGATATATCAAATGTAGTTGACGTTTGGGATGCTTTTGATACTGACGGTCTTTATAGCGATGTATTTGACTCAGGTGGTGATAAATCCTTGGAAATAATAAAACTTTCTGGGAATGCATTTTTGGTAGGCGTGTTTATTCCATCTCTTGCGATGCTTGCAACACTTGCAGCAGTATCTTATGTTAATAGATTCCTTGGTGAAGAAATAGATTTAAGTAGAATCGTACAGGTGATTTGAGTATGAAGGTATTCAGCTTTGAGCAGTGGGCAGTGAGCAAGGTGTTGCTTCACTTGCATGAGAAAGGCACAAGACTGCCGACGCAGCATAAGAGAACACAGGTCTGCGTCCCTATAGAGAATATTAGTAGTACGACGAATATATAATAATGAGAAAATAGAAGGATGGTACAGATGACTGAAACAAGCGGGTATATGACTGGATTTGATGCGAATGTTGTTGGGACATTGGCACCTAACTACCAGTGGCTGCCAATGACGGTCCTTGTTTCATTTATCATTATAATACTGCACGGTACACTGCTTGGCATTGCCCATGCGTTTAGTGTTCAGGACCTCAAACGTCATGCTAAGGCAGAGATAGTTAATGCGTTTGCAACACTACTTATAGCTATATTTTTGGTGTATCTGGTTTTTGAGATACAAGAGTTTTCACTAAAATATTTCTTATGCGCTAGCAATCCACTTGACTCAAGTGCACCGCTACAATGCCCTAAGTTTGATTGCGGCGGCGATTCAGTAACAATAGATCAGCTTACAAACTCAATTGATTTGCTAAAATGTAAGATGGGTGAAAGGGCAAATGAATTTTCTGGACTTCAAGAGGAGGTTACTAGTGCTGCAGCTGTTCCATTAGGCTTGCTTACTACCTATTTTAGTATTATTGGGATTCCGGTTTTTCAAGGAAACTATGTCACTTCTTGGTATCAGGAAGCAGAAACCTATCGTTTGCTAAACAATTTTATGACTACGTTGATTATAGGAACAAATGCAGTTACTGTTATTGCAGATTATGTAAAGAACAACATGCTTTCATTTTATTTGCCTCTTGGATTATTGCTTAGATCATTTTATTTCACACGGAGTGTTGGTGCATTCTTAATGGCTTTAGCAATAGGCCTTTATTTTATTTATCCAATATTATATATTATTACTGACCCTGGTTTTGTAAGGCCTAGCTTTACTGCTCCACCACGGCCACCTGAATTGGAATCTCCTTTGTGTTATCCCACTCTTAGCACTGTTACATTTGCAATGTCATCTAGTTCAGTTGAAGCTGTTGCAACCTCAGGGGGTTCTACTCTTTCAGTTGCCCAGCTAAAATCAGAGGTATCAGAGCTTTATCTATCTGTTTTCTTGCATCCATTTGTTGTATTTGCCATAACTATTGTATTTATTAGATATTTAATGAATATTTTAGGTGGTGAAACACAAGATCTGCTTAGAGCAGTAGGGAAGGTGATTTAGATGAAATTGATGTATTTTAACAATCAGAGATCTGCAACGGGACATGAGCCCAAAACTCCTAGGCCCAAAGCTCGCGGCCCACGGCCCATGGCAGAATTATTAAAGGCACTAGCTTTATTTTTGCCGTTAGTTTCTTGTGGCGGAGATCCAGATACTGAGACGTCAAAAGGCAACAGAGATGGTGGTGCACAACATGAAATGGATAGTAAACCCTCGGATAACAAATGCAGGTGGGTAGTACTTGCAGAAGAATCAACAATAGTTGCTTTAGATGAAACAGCATATCTTTTTGTTAATGAGCGTGCTGGTTTCTCAAGGTTAGCAGCTACGCTTATAGAAGTTGGAAGCCTACTCTCTGTTCCAGAGGATCCTGAAGGTAGAAGTGAGAGGGCCCGTTTCCGCATTATCGCATATGATATTGCTGGTGTAAGATTATCACAACTTACTTATGATGTAAACAGAAACGAAGGATTTATTATAGTGCCTCTTAACCGGCCAGGTAGAGAGCCTCGTGAAGAAGCCCATATAAGATTGCTGGATGCCATGACATCAGATGGTGTTTATTTTGATAGTACTGAAATAACTGCGCAGCTTAAAAGATGGGAATGCGAATAAATGGTGTCAATATGAAAAAATATATTATTGCGTTTCTTTTTCTTTTCATTGCAGGTTGCCTAGAAAAACCACTTAGTTATGGTTGCTGCAATCTGGATGAGGAGACTAATACTTGTATTCCACCTCTTAAAGGTGAAACCTCTGATGGCGTAGAACTAATAGGAACTAATGAGTGTGATGCAGAGTCTGGTACATGCAATGTAACCATCCGTATAACAAAATTAAGGCCAGGTGCTGAGCCTATTATAGAAGAGGTGCAGCCCATAATTAATGTATGTACTAATAGGGTTAGTGGATGCAGAACTGCGAATTGCGTTGCCCAAGTCTGTGGTTCTTTTAGCTATCGTCCTACACCTATTCCCAGTGTTGCAGATGCAACTAAGTTTAGTGAAGAAGCAGAGCAAGAAGGCAAGGTAGATGCAATAGACGCAGCAGCAGAGGCCGTGCCAACGAATTTTTACGGTACAGTTTGTCATATGTTAAAAACAAACGAAACTCTTCAAACATTTTTAAAGAATTCCAAAGGTAGTTTTGTAAATACCTTTAGGGTTGGCATTGGAGATAGCTTTGATGAATTTGACAATTACAGATATTTATTTCCTTATACAGACTCAGTTTGTAATGCTAATCCTGTTATAAAAGGCACTAAAGATAGATACATGAATTATCTATTGACACCAGGACAATTTCAGATTCATGTAAGTGATCCAGCCCTAGATCAAACTGATAATGGTCTTGAAGCTGAGGCATTCTGTTTGGAAGATGCAGAAAGACCTTTCTTAGGGCCCCAATATAATGGTAATACCATTTCCGCATACAAGATGAAAAATATAACCAGAGAACCAATCGATTATAGTTATAAAGAATTAGATGTAAAATTCTATCTTAATTTTCTTTCCATAATGTATGCAGATCAGCTTGATACAGAATCCATAGGTGATGTTCCTTTGCCTGCGCCATTTGAGTGTGAAACTGGAATTGAATGTGCCTCAGGTTTTTGTAATTATAAAGATTATACTAGGGGCATATGCAAAAAAGATGACAGCTGGATCAGATGCAGCTGCAGTTCAGCTGCACGTGAATGCCTAGCATCAAACATATATATCGATTATCTTGATGATGTGAAGCCAACTACTGCTGATGAACTGCAAGAGCATGTTGATGCGTATATTAATGATGGCGCAGAGTTTTATAAAAAACGTGATCGCCAGCTTAAATTAGAGTATGGGGAGGTAGATCCTGACTGTGATTTTTGGGCGAATCCTACTAGTGATATTGATAGTGTATACTTCGGTGTGCCAGCAGCAAATGGTGTGTACTTTCCGGTAGATTGTATTGTAGAAGATTATACTAGTTGGCGGATTGTATGTACTTTGCCCCCTGAGGCTTCCTCCAATTCACAATTTTCTTATGTTTGCGAACCTGCAGGAGATAATTATGCGTGTAGAGAAAACGTTGAAGATGCAACAGATACTACTACATGCGTTTTTGCGGATAATAACATGGTTTGTTCTATCTCATCATCTAGGGCATTTGATGATTGCCAATCAACAGGAGAGAATAGTATTGGATGCGGATATGCTGCAGGAAGTCCAGGCGTTACTTGTAATATTGGGGAAGATGGCAGTGTTGCGTGTACATCATTATATCCAAGTATAACCATAACTTCATGTAGCTTTGATGGAAGCAGCACATTAACCTGTTCATCAACAGCTTCAAGGGTTTTTGGTGATTGCGAAGATAACAGTGGTACAAAATATTGCGGCAGCCAGGGGCAGCAGTTCGTTGATGGTCTTCTTGAGATAGATGGTTCAGATTTTAAGTATTTATTTGATCCTGACATTAGATTTTTTGGTTCTGAAAAACAAGGCATTAGCGGACAAAGCTATATTGGATATACTATACTTACTCCTGAAGAGTTTCAAGAAACTGATTTTTATAAATCATGCGAGTTAACACCAAGTAATTATGCGGTTTTTGATGCTCGTGGTTCTCGGGAGGATAGTGGTACATGGTATGATCTAGGTTCTCTTTACCAGTTGCCTAGCGAACTGGAAAATGTTGTTCAGGATTTTCATGCCTTTGGCTTTAAAGAAACAGATGGTGGAGACTGTCATGCGCTTTCAGATGATAACAAGCATTTTCTTATTATTAAAAATTATGTAATGATAAAGGCACCAGCTGCAGGTGCTGATAAGATAGGGGTGTGTGATTATAACCAAAATACCAAAATGCCAGTGGCAAAAACATTTGGTTGGTGCGAGCCATGCAGTTATATAACATTAGCAAAACAAATAATAACAACTAGAGGTACTGAATATAATCCAACTACCAAAATAACAAATAGAAAAGTAGGTGGTGAAGGCGGACATACTGAAGCTGGGACAATTTGTGTTGAAGTTCCTTCTCTTACACTAACTGGTCCAAAGAGATTGGCTTGTCCTTCTGCAGATGATCCAGACCGTCCAGATGACATTTACCCTAAAAATTATTTCAACACACTGCCTGATTCTGTTTATCTCCAGGAAAAACAAGCACAATATCTAAAAGAAGGCATATTGCCAGTATTTGATGCAACTGATGACAGCAATTGGAATGTACCTACAGAGGAGAGAGAATCTTTTGGTGTTAGGTATACTATCAGACATAATGCTGATTATGTTGCAGATGCTATCATTGATAGAGGTCCATCTATACTTATAGTTGACACAATAAGCCTTGAACAAGTGCATCAAGAAATAAATATTGGTACAGAAGATAGTCCAACAATTATAAAACCAGAGATTGATGAATTATATGCTAGGCTTCAACATGCTAAAGAGTCATGTAAAACATGCATCTATTCATTTAAGGTAAGCAATGGCTTACCAGGCAGTAGAATGGGAACTGAGAGAATAGATGATGATCTTGCTACATTGGCAGAAATAAAGGCGTATAAACCACAGATATTTGATCCTAATGAAAGACTTGTTAATGTCATATCATTTAGACTTTTTCCTCATGAATTTACAAATGAAGATCCATCTTACTGTACTTCTGTCCTTGGTTCACTTATAGAGGGACATCTGAATCGGCTTACAACTACGGTTATCACAGAGTATAACCAAAAACTTTCTTTGATAAGTGATATGTCATTAGATGATAGTGATAGCAGCTGCTGGAGTAAGGAAAGAAAGCAAGGTTTATTTTCCTATTTGTTTGCAAGACAGAAAAAATTGGCAAAATCAGGTTTAATTGGAATAATCTACTCTGATATCTCAGAGCTTGAGGATGGTGTTGGTGATCAGCCAGGAACACCAGAGACATATTATAAATTATCAGAGCAATTCTGCTCCTTAGAAAAAGGCGTAAGAAAGATAGCTGCAGATGAACCAATTACGGTTTATACTAAAGTGTATACACAAAGCCCAGCGTATTGCCAGCCTTGTTCAAATATTGATATTAGCCTTGGCAAATGTAATAAGGCATGCGCAAATGGAGAACAATGTATTGTGCCAGCTGACTTAGATCCTCTCACAGATCCTGATACTTTAGGTTGTTCTGATGATATTATTCCAGAGCCATGCACCAAATGCACAGATAAAGAAGGTGCCTTATCATGCACATTCTATGATCAGAATGGCGATGAGCTGCATGGCAATTATGATATTAGCGATCTTTCAGTACTCACTCCAGATATAGTATCAAGTATCCCAAAGCCAGAGGTTTGTTGTTTTGATGATGATTCTGGAAATTATACATTTGTTAAGAAAAAAACTGCAGGCAGAGTTGTTGGCCCAGTTATATTTTCTGGAACTGGTGATCCACTTGAAGATTGTGGCATAAATGATATTGGTGATTTTAATCCAGGGGTATGTGGTGCCGTATCTCCTGTTAAAAACCGTAAGGTTGAATGCCAACTTATTCCAGAAGAACCTGAAGGCGGATGAAATGAAAATTTTATTACCATTATTAATTATTATTGCGCTTGCATTTAGTACAAGTCATATTCCTGTGCTTATTATTGATGATGACGATAGTCGGATAGATCCTTCTCTGGCAGTAGATGGTTTAAGTGTTATTCCCGGAGGGTTGGCAGGAGGGTGCGGACCTTTTTGCGAGGATTTGAGCGATTATGATGAATCTGTGATGTTTGTAGTTGCAAATGAAAGAAATTTTTTTGTTGAAATAATTCTTGCTGCTGGTGTTATTGATCGTACTGCAATACAAAACGCCCCAGTAATGGTGCATATAACATCTAAAGGAGAAGATGAAGAAGACCCTACTGATGATACTGAAGAACTTAGACTAGCTTATACTAATGATGAAGGTATTGCAAACTTTGATTTTAATGCATATAAAACCAGCTGCCATGATTATAAATTTATATATTGTTATTCTCCGCTTGCATGTGGCATAAATAATTGTTTTACTGCAATTGGGTTAGATCCTGAAGCTGCTGGTCTTGGAGAAATTGGTGGTGTTGCAGACATCCCGCTTGCATCTGGCGTTGTTCTGCCAGTTGATCCACAAAATCCGTCAAAGGTTCTATCTGCATTTGCCAGTTATAAATACTGTCCACCACCCCCGCCAATAGGAGGTGTAATGCCTGCATTTTGCCTGCCACTAGTAGTTATATTTTCTTTGCTTATGGGTGCGCTTCATCTTTCTGGAAGAAACCCATTCGGTATGTTTGATTTTTCTGCACCCCGAGCTGGCAAACATTTGAGATACACTGCGCGCGGAAGAGGGTTTGGATTTGATGTTATGGGGATAGCAGTAGGGTTAGCAAAGGGCATCATGGCAGGAACAAGTGAAAGTGGACGGGCTGTATTAGGAGCTGAAGATGCAGAAAAAGGTGGGGGGTTTGCAGCAGCACTTAGTGGTGCTGGATATGGAACGGCAATGAAGGCATTTGGCAACTTAAAGGCCACTAAAGGATTTAAAAGCACAAGTCCAACTGCTAAAATGTCTTTAGGGCAATTATTTAAGACAGCGCCATCAAGACTTTGGAACACAGTTAAAGAGATGCCAAGTGCGGGTTTGGACTTCTTAAAAAATAAAACTGACATCGGTAAGGGAATAATGAAAATTATCGACGCTAAGGATTTTCTAGGTAGTCTTAGGGCAGGTCTTGATCTTACTTCTTTTGCTCCATTGTCTAGATTAGCATTTTCTATCGCTACTGCAATTGAGATAAGTGGGGATATTGAGGCTGGAATAAGAAAATATTATGATATGAATGTTGTAGTAGCGCTAGGTTACAAGGATACAACCACACAAGAAAAGAAAGATGCAAAGGAAGCAGAGGTTAATGCTGCAAGAGGAGAAGTGCAGCAAGCGCAGACTGGAGTAGACAAAGCAGAGGAAGATAAAAATAAGGCACAGCAAAATGTAGATAATGCACAGGCTTCTGTAGCTAACGCGCAGGCAGCAGTTGCTGCTTGTAATGAGCCAGGTGCCTGCTCTGCTGAAGAGAAAAGAGAAGCACAGGTACAGTTGAATCTAGCTACGATGCAATTAGGGCAAGCCCAACAGCAATTGGCAGCAGCACAAGATGTACTTGGTACAAGACAAACAGAATTAGCCGCAGCACAGGCAATGTTTGAATATAAGAAGCAGGAGCTTGCAGTAGTAACAATTCAACTTAATATAGAAACAAATAAAATAAATCTGGAAGAAGGACAGAAAAAATTAGAAGAGGCTAAGGAAAACTTGGCACAGGCGCAGGAAAACGCAGCAAAATTCGAGGGGCAGGCAACTGAAGCGCGAGATCAGGCAACTGCAAAGGCAGATGAATTGGCCAAGGCAAAAGAAGAAGGCGCACCAAAAACAGAAATACAAGCATTGGAAAATGAGTTAAAGGCAGCGAATGCAAAGGCAACTGCAGCAGAGGAAACCGCTGCAAAAACAGCTGCGGCCGTAACACAAACAGAAGCAACTGTGCAAGCTGCAACTGGTGCTGTTGACACATCAACTAAACAGTTGAGAGATGCTGAAGATAGTTTGAAGGGTGCACAAGAAATTTTAGCAACAGCACAAAAGAATTTTGAAGTCAAGCTTGATTTAGTACAGCAAAAAATGGATGGTTTAAAAGATGAAAGAGATCAGGCAACTGCCAAAGCAGAGGAATTAGGTAAGGCAAAGGAAGAAGGCGCACCAAAGGAAAAGATAGATATATTGGAAAAGGAGTTAGAGGCAGCGCAAAAAAAAGCAGAAAAAGCAGAGGCGGTCATTGCCACACTTGCTCAAGACAGCAGGTTAGCAGATGAGCGTAAGGCTACAATAGAAGCAACAGGTAATTTAGATGGTTTAAAGAAAAAAACAGAGGAAGATATGGCAAGATTAAGTAAGGATATGGTTGATGCGACAAAAGAATTAGATAAAGCGAAGACCGATGAACAAAGAGACACTGCTTTGATTAAGTTTGAAGAGGCAAAGGCAGCCTTAGCTGAAGCGCATATGCAATTAGAAGGCATTAAGGTTCATGGAGCTGCTGAAATATCTCTTCATAAAGCTTATGATGAATTAGGAGGAAAAGCAGGAGGAACAGTAGCCGCACTTACTGTAGATAGCTCTGGTAAGCCTGTTCTTACATTTTATTTTGTGAGTTCAGAAGAAGAGCGTAAAGCTGCTTTAGAAGGTGGAGAGGCTGCAAAGGGTTTAACTGGTAGAAAAGTCAGTGATTGGAACACGCTTTCAGATGATGATAAAAAGGCACTAGCACCATCAATACAAGAAGCGCTTAGTACAATGCGCGCTGCAGCGCTTACTATTCAGGTTCATTCGTCTCCTGAAATGTCCGGGCTTGGCGATAGAAAAGAGGATACTGTAGAAGCTTTACATGATTTATTAAAGGACAAGACACTAACCGGAATGGCAGCTGATTTACAACGCGCAGTGGCTGCTGCAGATGGTGAAGGAGACTCTAATGAAAAAGCGAAGAAGGTTGATCAAATTATTAAAATGCTTTCAGATCCGCGCAATAGTAACCTTTTTGGAGAGGTTGGAGGAGCGCTTGGGGATAAGCAAGGCGAATTGCTTGGTTTGAGAAAAGATGCAACTAACATGCGCGCGTTCGAGCAGCAGGCAATAACAGCAAATCTTTTATATAATAATACTGGTGCCCTTTTAGAAGGTAATCCTAGTGTAGATAAAAATATGAAATCCCTTCTTGAGAGTCATGCCCAGGTTCTTGCTTATACGGGTGTTACTCTTAGCGCAATAGGAGATGCTACAGAAAAAGTTGATCCAAAGAAGTTTGATGACTTTTTGGAAAAATCCAGAAAGGCTTTTGAATACGCAGAAACAGCAATATCGAAAGTTACAATGCAATCTGCCTTATATTCAGCTAATCCAAACTTTGATTTAAATAGGCTTGATGTTCCAGATCGACCAAATGTTAGTGAACGGGATTTATATCTAGCCGCGACTACTCTTGCACAAACCCCTGGCACAGATAAACAAAATGCTGAAAGACTTGAAATGGTTGCAGCAACAGCAGAATTTATCAAGCAAAATCCACAAGATGCTCAAGATGCTATTCTTCTTTTAAAAGGGGTTAGTACCTCATTAACTGAATCTTCTCCAGATGCATCAAAAGAAATGCAAAAAATATGGAAAGATTATATGGCTGCACCTTCTGAGAATAGAGATGCATTAAGTGCTAGGGCATTTGGGTTAGATGCAGTTGGAAACATGGGAAATGCAGCACAGCAAGTTGGTCTAAGTGGTATAGATACTGGAGTTATATGGTCTTTTAGGGAGCAGTTAGTTGCTGAATTAGAGAAGCGTGTAGAAAGGGATCCTGCTCTGCAAGTAATAATAGATAAATTAGATACGCCAAGTACTGCACAGCGTGAAGATCTTATTGCTGCTGTTGCACAATATGGTGATAATGGAAAAGTGGATAAATTTATACAGCAGAATCTTGAAGGAGATGCTAAAAAGGACTACGAAGGCTTAATGCAGCAGGTTCAGAATTTGGAGCAAAAAGCAGATGAGTTTTCTAAGGATTATAAGCCAGGTAAAGCACCGGAAATGGACATTGTTGATAGGTTAAAAACGGAGATTATCTCTAATCCAGCATATGATTCTCTTTTTGTTCAAAGAGATGAACTAGAAACAACACAAGAGCAAATAGAAAGAAAAAGGAAAGAAGATCATCCTGAAACTGGCCGTGGACCACTTCAAATTATAAAAGAATCAATGGAGAAAGCTGAGCGTGATAAAGCTGAGGCTGAGGCCCAAGGCATGGGATACAAGCCAGCACCAGTAGAAGAGCAATACACGGGGCACCCGCTTGCCAAGGATTTAGCATCACCAACTCTAAGCCCAACAAATTATTACAAGTACGATCAGCCAGAGTTTCTTGGTGGTTCCTCTGGCATGAGATATAACCCAATGACAGGAAGATATGAACGTATATAATAAGCATTGAGCCTTGAGCAATGAGCAGTGAGCCAAACGAAACGAGGCTCACGGCCCAAAGCTGAAGGCTGAGGGCAGTTGATAAACATGGGTCTTGGAGATTTTCTTAAAGGCGTGCTTAAAGGTACGGGTTCAAGCAGCTAATTTAACAGTTTTAACTGTTTTAACAAAGAAACGTTTAAATAGTTAATTATGATAAATTTAATGTGATTTTAATGGCAAATCCTTTTAGACCGGGCGGCATTGTTGAGCCTGAATATTTTGTTGGTAGAAAAGAGGAGATAATAAGATTTCAACAATATCTAAGGAATACGCAGGAGGGAAACCCACACCATTTAGCCATTTTAGGTGAACGCGGAATAGGAAAAACCTCCTTATTACGTTATTTGGGGCATATATCGAAGTCTCAGAAATGTCTGATAGTAAGAGTAGAGTTTGATCCAGCAACGAATTCAATAGAAGAATTGGTGCTACTAATTCTTGCAGAGATTAAAAGAGCGGGCATTGTATATTCTTTAATTGATAAAAGTGCTGAACGCTTTAAAGATTTTTTTCAAAAATACAATATCTCAGTTTCTTTAGGTGTTGCAAAATTTGAGCAGCGTGAAGAAAAAGCAATAGAGACAAAAATCGAATTTAGACATAGACTTCAGGAGTTATGGGACAAAATAAAAGGAAAAATACCTGCAATAATTATCATGATGGATGAGGCAGAGCAACTTGAACAAATAAATGGTTCTTTACAATACTTAAGAAATGTGTTTTTGAGATTATCAGAAAATAACTGCGGGTACATACTTGTTTTATCTGGTAAAATAGGACTTTTTAAGCAAATTAAAGAGTTACATTCACCTCTTGCAAGATTTTTTACTCCAGTTACATTAGGTCCACTGAAACCAGAAGAAGTAAAAGAAGCAATTGAGAAACCATTTCTTACAGTTAAAAGAAATATTAATACGAAATTAATTAATAAAATTATAGATGATAGCCAAGGACATCCTTATATTGTACAAACAATTGGTTATGTGCTTTTTGAACAAAACAAGAGAGAACTATCGCTTTTGGATTATGAAGTATTGAAACCAATGATAATGAAACAACTTGGTGATCAATTATTCAGGGACATGTTAGATAAAACCAGTCCGGAAGAGCAGAAAATCCTCAACGTAATCGCAAAAAGTAAAAAGCCGTTAGAAATGAAGACAATATCAAAAATGGTTGGAAAAGCGTCTAATCAGATTGGTACGCAGATAAAGCGACTTCTGCAGCAAAATTGTATAAAAAAGGTAGGTAGAGGCAAATACGAACTTTTCCATAAGTTATTTGGTGAATTTATAATTGATAATTTATTATTCCAAAAGATGTTATAATGGGTCTTGGAGATTTTCTTAAAGGTGTGCTTAAGGGTACTGGCTCAGGCAGTGGTAAAGGTCAGTGGCAGAAATGCCCAGGTTGTGGCGAGCAGGTAAACTTATCTTGGGAACGCTGCGAGAAATGCGGTGTGCGCATAGGTAGTATGTTTCGTAGAAAATGCCCAAAATGCGAAGAGCTGAACGAATTGGATATTAAAGCGTGTGTTAAGTGCAATTACAGCTTTGAGGCTGAATTAGAAAGGGCTAAAAAAACTTACTTTCAATGTCCTATATGCGGTTATCAAGCTGAAGCGTATCTTACGAGCTGCCCAGTTTGTAATACGAGATTTATGTAATTGGCCTTAAGCTATAGGTAATGAGGTCTGTGGTCATTAATCAGCCTTTTAATACTTTGTATACAAAGTATACATATGGACAAAACATTACGTGTTTCGGAAACAACCTACCAAATGGTTATGGTGGCAGTAGGGCAAGCGCAAGCAGAGAAAAAAAGAAAGGTTAGTGCAGATGAGGTAATAAAAGAACATTTTCTAGTAGGGAAATTACGATTTAAAAAAGACCCTAAGGCATGGGAAAAACTAGAGAAGCTAATTTTCAAAGGGCCTAAAGACATAGATTGTCTAGATGTTGATATTTATCAGTGAGGAAATGGTTTTTGTAGATTCGAATGTTTGGATCGGTTATTTTAATAGCAATGACAAGCATCACCCTAAGTCATTTAATATTATTAATGCAATAAAAGAGAATCAAGAAATAAAAGTTATCTACGTTACATCTGGTATTGTTCATGAAGTAGTGAACCATCTTTTTAAGATAAGAGGCGAAGATTTTGCAAGAAGAACTCTTAGTATAATTTTAAGTTTGCCAAAGCTGCAAATATTATTTCTAACAGATATACTTTGGGAAAAAACAATAGAAAACTTTAATATCTATAAGATGGGTTTAACTGATGCCCAGATCGTCTCTGCAATGAGTGAAACAGAAGATAATTCTATTTACTCATTTGATGGTCATTTTGATCAGGTAAAATGGATTAGAAGAGTTTTTTAATTTCTATTATAAGAATGAGAAGATATAAGGTGTACACAGATGGTAGGCGAAACATTCAAAGTGGATGAAAAAAAAGAAGTCAAGGATGTAGGTCCCAAGAAAAAATTTCTACATATGTTAGATGAAGATGAAATAGAAATAAAGAAACTTAGCAGGGATGACCTAGAAGAGGCAGTTAAGGTAATGAGAAAATGCTCTTTTGATGTTACTGACAAGGAAGTAGCAATGATTATAGACTATAATATGAGCTTTGGTTGCTATGTAAACCGTATGCTTATTGGCGTAGGTCTATCCTGGCCTGCACATTATGATGAAAATGAAAAAGGAATAAGAAACGGAGATGCAAATGCGATTTATGTCGAAGACCCGGCAGTTTTGCTTTCTTATGAAGGCCGTGGTATTAGAAGGATATTATTAAAAACAAGAGAAGATGATGCAAAAAACAGCGGCTTTAAATACATTTTATCTTACTTAAACGAGGATTTACCAAAAGGGGGTTTAGAAGATTACATTCTTGAGAGTGGCAGCCAGCTAGAAAAACTTTATCTATCTGAGAACTACCAATTTCTTAAAACAGATCGAGGGATTCTAGCGGTTAAAAATTTGTAATTTAACAGGATATTTATTTTCTTCTTCATAACCATTAATTAGCTTGTGGCTAGTGGCAAGTGGCTTGTGGTCAGAATAAAATTCATCAACTATTACTTTCAAAATAGCAGCAGAGCTTGGTGTGACTAATTCTTTTTTTATTTTACTTTTGTAAAATGGTAGTTTATATATATTTAAAATTTCCTTTGTTGCTGGTGCAGGCACGGGTAGCTTGCCATGCGCAGTGTTTACAAATCCAGATCCAACATTTATCTTTGAACAGAATATCTTTTTGATTTTTAATTTTTCTAATGCAATTAGAATTGTAACTATCTTTGCGAGATTATCCAATTTTCCAATTTCATGAAAATGAACATTTGCAATGCTTGTTTTATGCATTTTTGATTCTGCCTTTGCAATTATTTTATATATTTTCAATAATTTTTTCTTAACAGATCTGTTTAATTTGCTTTTTTCTATTATATTTTTTATTTCTAGGTATTTTCTTTCTTTTGCTTTATCATTACTGGAAATTTTTAATATTTTTCCATTTTTGTAATTTTTAACAGCGAATTTTATTTTAGTATTACCAAAATTTATTTTCTTTATTCCATTTTTTACCTCGTTAATTTTTATTTTATAACCTAATAGCGCACCTAATAACCTATTTGTTGTAACCCCAAAACACGCATCAATTAATAAAATTCGCATAGATGATTTTAACAGAAGTAATTTAAATTTTAGCTGTAAGAACAAATTGATAAAAATTTTTTGGTGTTGCTATGATTACTAAAGAAAAACATTTAAGAAAATTAGGAACTGGTCATTCTGATCATTTGGAACCACTAATGCCTTTGGATTTAGAAAAAATAAACTCAATAGATGATTTAGTAAGGGCAATGGGTCATACTGCTTTTGCAGGCCGCAATGTAGGTGAGGCTGCAGATGTTCTAGAAACAATGGTAAGAGACGAATCCTGTTTTAAAGTGCTTACACTTTCTGGTGCAATGACTGTTGCAAAGATGGGTTTGTTGGTTTGTGACATGATTGATAATGGCATGTGTGATGCGATTGTGAGCACAGGTGCGTTAATGGCGCATGGTTTTATAGAGTCAGCAGGTATGGAGCATTTTAAATATCGCCCAGATATGGAAGATACGGAACTTTATAAAAGAGGTTATAATCGGGTTTATGATACTCTAGAACCTGAAACTAATTTTAATCGTGCATATGAAATATTTAAATCTCAAATCCTTGGTTGGGACCTTAATGAAGTTGCATGTAGTTATAAAATAAATAAAAAACTTGGCGAATATTTACATAAAAATGTTAATGGCAGGGGTTTACTTAAATCAGCATATGATAAAAATGTCCCTGTTTATATTCCTGCTTTTACTGATAGCGAGCTTGGCTTGGATCTTGCATTAATAAGAAGAGAGCTTAGAAAAAAAGGAAAGGATATGAGCTATGATCCGTTTTTGGATTTAGAAGATTATACTGAGCGCGTTTTAAAAGCAAAAACATTGGGTATATTTACTATTGGCGGGGGTGTACCTCGCAATTGGGCGCAGCAGGTTGGACCGTATCTTGATCTGATAAGATGGAGATTAATTGATAATGGGGATTATTCGAAATACCATATTAGTGAAGAAGAGGGAAATGGCCATGTTAAAAAATTTAAGTATGCAGTTCGCATCTGTCCAGAGCCGACACATTTTGGGGGGCTTTGTCTTCATGGCGATACTAAGATAGATACGCCACGAGATTTATCAGTTTTTCCAGAGGGAATTCCAATAAAAGATCTGGTTGGTAAATATAATTTTCCAGTTTATTCTTATGATACACAAAAAGGTAGAATAGTTTTGTCTAACGTAAGGCAAGTTTGGTCAACTGGTAAGAAAAAACTTTATAAGTTGACTTATGGTTGGATTTCTGGTTGGGTTAGTGGGAAAAGAGAATTTAAAAGCGACTCAATTATTGCATCTCAAGATCATAAGTTTATGCTTAGGGATGGTACTTATAAAAAATTATCTGAATTAAAAGAGAATGATAGACTAATGCCATTTAACTCTTACTACAAGGCGGATAAACATGGTGAATATAGATTTATAAGGTTGAATAACAGCAGAACTATCGCCGAGCATAGATTTATTATGCAGGAGTTGAAACAAATGGTATTGGCATCAAATTACGCAGTCCACCATATTGATCATAATACCTTGAATAATTCCATTGAAAATTTGGACATTATAGATTTCGCAGAGCATGCTAGGTATCATCGCTTTGCTGAATCAGATGAATCTAGAGAAAAGAGAATTCAAGCTCTTAAAGAAAATTGCGATCCAGTTCTAATGCAACAAATGTCAAGATCCTATTGGGACGGTTTAAGTGAAGAGGGATATAAAGAATTATGCGAGAAGAGAAAAGAATACGCTTTGAGTTCAAATGAGGAAAGACTGAGGAGATCAAATATAGCTAAGAACTACTGGGATTCTCTTAACGAGGAAGAAAGAAGAGTAAGATTACAAAATGCCCATAATGCAACAGCTAAAAGATGGCTTTCTTTGTCACAAGAGGTTCGATCAGCAATAGTTTCCAATGAAAAAAACGGGAGATGGATAAAAGGAATTAGCGAAGCTACTGTAAAAGATGCGTTGGTAAAAGAAAACGGAATAATTACAAAGGCAGCAAGGAGACTTGACATAACAGTTAAAGTTTTTAATAAAAGAATGAAAATTTATGGGATAAATAGGGGCTGGATCAATAATAATTGTCCAGATAACCATTTTGTTATGTTTATAGAATATTACGGTGAAGAAGACACGTATGATATGACCGTAGATGATGCCCATAATTTCGCTGCGAACGGGATAATAGTTTCAAATAGTGGTTGTACATATTCCGAAGGTGTCAGTTGGGGTAAATTTGTGCCAATTAGTGAAGGTGGCAGACAAGTAGAGGTTTATTCAGATGCAACAATTGCCTGGCCAATGATTGTTAAAGCGGTTTTAGAAAGATTAGGGAAAGAGAAATAATTACCTACTAATTATGCTTGCAAAATATCCAGCGCCAAATCCATTATTTATATTTACTACTGCAATACCTGGAGAGCAGCTGTTTAGCATTGTAAGCAATGGCGCGATTCCATTAAAATGCGCACCATATCCAATGCGCGTAGGAACAGCAATAACTGGCTTGATGGTTAATCCTGAAACAACGCTTGGAAGCGCGCCTTCCATTCCTGCAACAACAACTATTGCAGATGCGTTTCTTATTTTTTTCAGATTTCTAAGCAAGCGATGCAATCCTGCAACGCCAACATCATAAATTCTTTCTACTCTGTTTCCCATAAATTCTGCTGTTACTGCTGCTTCTTCTGCAATAGGAATATCAGCAGTTCCAGCACTCATAATTAGTATTTTCCCATTTTTTCTTTTAATCGCCTTATTCCGAACAGTAATGATCTTTGCATGTGTATTATATTTTGCAGTTTCAAATTCCTTTTTCACAATATTAAAAATTTGCTCGCTCGCACGAGTTGCCATTATATTTTGTTTATTGCGCGCAAGCGCTCGCATTATGGAAATTATCTGTTCTATTGTTTTTCCTTGGCAAAATATTACCTCTGGAAAACCTTTGATGCGCTCGCGCGCAAGATCAACCTTTGAAAAGAATAAGTCTTCATAAGGCAATTTCTTTTTCTTGTTTCTCATCAAAAACCCCGTTTATTTCATTTAGCCTGCCTGATTTAAACCCGCGTAAATCCAGACAAGTATATGCAAACCCGATATCTCTGAATTTTTTATTTATTAGATCAGCATTCGCTAATACAACCTCAAAGTCTTTCTTTTCTACTTCTATTCTTGCAATCTCCTTATGGTATCTTACCCTAAATTGCATTAGCCCTAAATCTCTTAGAACACCCTCTGCCTTTTCAATTTTTTCTAATATCTCTGGCGTAATCATTATGCCATAAGGTACGCGTGATGATAAGCATGGCGATGCAGGTTTATTCCAGTTTGGTAATCCCAAATGTTCAGCTATCTCAATAATATCCTTTTTGGTTAACCCAACTTCCTTTAAAGGGCTTATTACCCTGTATTCTTTTGCTGCCTTAATACCTGGGCGAAAGTCACCTAAGTCATCTACGTTTATGCCATTTAGAATATTTTCATAATTAAGTTCTTTTGCGATTTTTTCAAGCTCGCTGTATAACGTAGTTTTACAAAAGTAGCATCTATTTGATTTATTTTTCAAATATTGCTCATTTTTTATTTCATGTGTTTCTATTATTAGATGTTCTATTCCAATTTTTTTTGCAATCTTTTTTGCTTGTTCTAATTCATATTTTGGATAGGATGGCGATGTTGCGGTAACTGCAATTGCCTTCTCTCCTAATTCATCCCTACATATCCTTGCTACTAGTGTGCTGTCAATGCCGCCAGAATAAGCAATTATTGCATTATTTAATTTTTTTATAAACGCCCTAAGATTATTTAGTTTTTCTTTGGTTTCCATATTAAAAAATAGCCTGCATAGTAATTTAAATATGTTTATTCAATAAAATTCCATGACCAGGGCCAAGCTTTCGATTATAATACTATTAATTATTAGCCTGTCCTTTGCAGCATGCAACGGTGAAGCAAGTCATCCCATCCCAGCCGTAGTTCAAGATGGCGGCGGTTTAGTTGGAGTAACTATTAAGGCAGTTCCAGGCGAAGGCGAGATATATCTATCTACTTTTCCTAATACTGGTGTTGCAACGCAAAAATCAGTTGATGATGCAGTCATATACGTTGCTTCGAAACTCGGTAAATCTTTGGATGATTGTAATATTCTTGTAAGCATAGATGGGAATATTGCAGAATATGTAGATGGCCCAAGCGCAGGTGTTGCGTTCTCTGTTTTAACATATGCTGCGATAGAAGGAGAACATGTGCGTGATGATGCAACAGTAACAGGCGCAGTTGATAGATTCGGAAAGGTTGGTCGTGTTGGCGGGCTTTATGAAAAGGCCAGCGCGCTATCAAAGAATCATATAAAATATTTTCTTACTCCTCAACATTCATTGCATGAGCGTGTTATACTATCACATATACAAAGAACCTCTGATCTTGAAATAATTGAGGTGGAAAATGTTGACGAAGCCATTGGATTTATGGTTTTTAACAGAGAGGTAGAAAAGAAACCATTGACCATTCCTGATCGCTCATTAAAAAATATCGAATCGTATGATGCATCTGATCTTGATAAATTTAAAGAAATAACATTAGAGCTTATAGAAGGCGAGAGAAAAGTAGTTAATAACATAAAAGATGATGAGCGCGAGGTAAAAGAGATAAAGGATGTGTTTCTTGTTGAGCTAGAACGGCAAAACGCGCTTATTGAAAAGGGGTATTTATTCACTGCTGCTAATGAGGCATTTTTAGATTATATTGATGCATCAACAATAGTAGATGTTGAGAATCCAGATATTGTTGATCTGAACAAAAAGGTTAATTCAATAAACAAATGCCTTAATAGTTTGCAAACTGCTAAAAAAACAGATAAAAATTTCGAATGGCTTATTGGTGCTGACCTAAGAAAGTCATGGGCGACCCAAAGAATAGGTGCTACGGATGTTAGCGCTGCACAGTTGGCTGAAGAAAAATATTTTATATATAACCAGCTTATGTATGCTGATGCATGGTGCGTTATATCTAGCCTATTAGTTAAAACTGGTTTGAGCATTGAACAAGGCGAACAGATAGACGAAACCTCATGGAAGCACATGGCCCAGAAAAAACTGCTTGAGTTAGAGAAATTAAATATAACCAATGAAGATATATTAGACCATATTGATTCTGCTAAAATATCTTTCAAAGCTGGCAATTACGGTGCAGCAGCATTTGATGCAACATTTGCTGAAAGCATGTATGCGTCAGATAATGCCATTAATTCTGCATCTTCAGAGCTTTTAGTTACAAGTACTGTAAACAGATTAAAGAATGAAAAGCGATCTTCACTTTGGGGCAAGATTTATCAGTCGCAGGCTGTTTTTATCTCCCGCACTGGCGATAATGCTGGTGCGTATCGTCTTTTGAAATATGCAGATGATCTAGATAAACTTGTTACTGAACTGCATGATTCTGCAAAGCTGATTAAATTAAGTCCAGACTCAACCTCATCTAATAAGAAAACAGATGTGCAACCTCCGCCAGCTCTTCCGCAGACTTCAGCATCATCCAAACTTCAACCAGAAAACGTAAACTGCTTACCTGGTTTTATATTTGTATTTACAATTGGTCTTGTCTATATTAGAAGAAAGTGATGTTATGCCAGAAATAGTAATTACCTTATCGGATATAACCAAATTAATAGAGTTAAATAAAGAGCGCGCAGAGCTTGAGTTCAAATCAAAATTTGATAATTCTGAAAACATTAAGCATGAGGCTAAGTTAGTAAGTGCACATATCGCTGCTATTACTGATAAACTAATAAAGGCGGGTATGCGCATTGCTTTTCCTCATGAGAAACAGATAAGCGCTTTTACAACCGAGTTAAAAAAATTCATGGACTCAGAAATCTTTGATGCATTAAAATCCAAGAAAGGAGAGATTTATGAGTTGCTTTCTGCTCGTGGTGTATTATTAAAACAGAATTTTGATAATCGGTTAAACATTGCAAAGATTAACATCCTGTTGAGCAAACTTCCAGTAGTTGTTAGAACTAAGCTGCTTGATACATTGAGGGAAGGCAAGTTGCTGCAAGATATTTCTATTGATACTGATGAAAAAGCAAGAGTGCTAATGATTAGATTGTTTCTAAGGCTTGGCGTCCCGGTCTTTCTTGATGAAGGCACACTTTCTGCTGAACCACCTATTGATAAGCAGTTTGATGTAGAGGTGCCAGTTGCCCTAGGTAATAAACATGTCTGGGTATCTGAGCGCATTGCCAATAACTTGGTTGAACTGAATAACAAAATAAAACTCATATCTACTAGGATTCAGCTAAGAAATGCAGAAAAGCAGGTTAAGATATTTAATGAAACCGAAGAAAAAGAATTTGCAGATCTGCAGTCAGAGTATCTATCCTTGCTTAAAAACCAGGACGCAATGCTTGTTGATTTCTATAATGAAGAGCGCGAGCTTGTGGTTAAGTTTTTTAGTAGTTAGATTATTTTCTAACAACGTAAGGTCTTTTAGCCTCATCAAATTTTTTTGTCCAGTCCAACGGATCATTTGGTTTTAAGTCTTTAAGTGCAGCAGCTATTGATTCTTCTATATTACTATCGCCAAATAAATATGCAAACGCATCTTCATTTTTTGGTAGGTATAAATTGACCTGTCTTTTAACTTCTTTATAATCTCCTGAAAAATAGGCTTTTTGCCATTCTAGCCTACCTATAACCGCAAATAATTCATTAAATTCGTCATTCATTACTAAAGAATGGTAAGAAGGATTAGAAAAATCAACAATACTACTCACTTCAAATCTTTTAGAAGGCATGGCCTCGCCTGGTTTTTCTCTTAATCTGAATTCGGTTGGAAGACCGAGCTCTTTAGCAATAACAAGATTTGCAAACACTTCTGTCAATGTTTCATGTAAACTCATAGAACTAGAATTATTCGAATAACCCTCAGTTAAATGATGCAAAATCTCATGGACGACCGTTCCATACATTTGTGCTAATGCAAATTCTCTTGATTCATCTGAAATGCGTAATAGAATTGTGTCAGACCCTGGTCTACATAACCCAATTGCATCATCTCCATATCCTTCTTTTTGCCATTCTTCTTCTGATACTAAAACGAAAGTAACTTCATGTAACTTTCCTCTAAACTCAACTACTTGTTCAGGAGAAAGACCCAATTCAGCTAATGTTTGAGGTAAAGAATTTAGTGCATGTCTTATTGCTTTTATAGTATTGTCTCGTGTTTGGCCTTCAATAATACCTTGGTGCTCTACTTTTACGGTAACTGCAGCATCAGTCCTTTCTTGTTTTTTTATGACTTCTTCGATTCCAGCAGTGAATGCCTTTTCATAAGATACGCCTGCTGGGGTTTCTCTTATTTTTCTTAACCATTTTAGTTTAGGTCCTTTCTCCAGTTCCATATCTGCCTTTATCTCTAGGAATCTCTCTTGTGGCATACTCCCATTATTTACATGCTTCTTAATATCTTCTAGATATGAATTGATGCCAGCGATCGTAGCGTCTTCAGCATCTTTTAAAACTCGTTTGAACAGTTCTATTGCTTGTGGGGAGAAATTATTTTTACTTGTAACCATTTCGGAAATGGTATCTGTTATTCTAGCATCGTTTAGATGTTGATAAGCTAATAATAGATGATATGCTATAATGGCTTTTTCATCTTCCGGCAACTTATCATAAAGGGTTATAACCTCAGCAGGGGCTTTAAGCTTAGATAGTTCATCCTTTACTAATTGAGCACCATTTAAATTTATGAAAACTTCAGCAAATAGTTGTTTAGTTTGTAACGATCCTCCCCCTGGTCTATCTATGCCATAGAAGTATAAGTTAGAAAGTTCCTCCCATCTATTTTTTGAGTCAACATATGTGTTTAATAAAAATTTAGAAATTGTTTTTCTTTCATCTTCTGGCAGAGTCACATATACTTTTTTAATATGGTCAGGGATAGCTGAACTATTTAGAACAATATCAGCTTCTTTTTGTTTGAATGCCATTTTTTTACCTCAATCAATTATTATATCCTTTCCAGTAAGCATCTTTTCTATTTTCTCATAAAGATATTTTATGTATATTCTAGTTTGCTCATAGAGTTTTTTATCTTTTTTAAGCGAGTTCGCTATACGGTTGAGCTTTTTCTTATTATCAATTAGCGTTTCTTTATTTTTTGCTGAGTTAATGCTTTTTAATATTCCTTGCAACTCCTTGCCAAGTGCTTGCATCGTGAACCTCCTTATAACTGTAATTCCTTTTAATTTATCTATCATAATATCTTATTAACATAAGGTCCGCATTCTTTATATCCTTTTTTATAGTAGTATTCCCTCACTCCAACACCACTAATTACTATCATTCTTTTTTTATCAAATTCTTCTTTAGCTATTTTTTCTGCTTCTGCTAGTAATTCGCTTCCTAGTCCCTTATGCTGTATCCTGCCTTTCTTTTTTATCTCTGTTTCTTGGCCATAAACATGTAGCTCTCTAATTAATGCAGTGTTCACATCTATTTCTTTCCTACAGCTTTCACCTGGAATTCTTAGTCTAATAAAACCAGCAATGAAATCATTATTTTCAAATGATAAAAATACTTCTTTACCATTGCTAGCATCATAATTTAGTCTTTGCATTTCAAATTCATCAGTATCTGCTTTGTTTAATCCTACTTCACGCATTCTTATTTCATTTGTTTTTATTTTCTTTTTTCTAATCTGTTCTTCCACTAACTCGCGTAAATTGCTTTTTTTAACTCCGCGATCAATGTTCGTTGCAGGGATATCACGTTGAATGCGCATAACTCGAACGTATTTTGGGATATACCTATAGAATTCTGATATAACATCTGCTGCCTGTTCAGAACTATAGGGCTCGAATTCGCCTTTTTGCATCATATTGTATAGTTCTGTTCCTTGGATAACCAGCGTTGGATATATTTTTAGCATATCTGGCCTAAAATTAGAATTATCAAATATTCTTTTTAGCATTTCAATATCTTTTGCTGGATTTGAGCCAGGCAATCCAGGCATGATGTGATAGAGAACTTTAAATGAAGCATCTTTCAGTTTTGCAGTAGCATCAATTACTGCATTAGTTAGATGGCCTCGTTTTGTTCTTTTATAAATATCATCATTTGGATGTTGCACTCCTAACTCTACACGTGTTGCTCCATAATCTAGTATTTCATCAATATATTCTATACAAACATCTGGCCTGGTTTCAACTGTTAGACCAATTACTCTATGTTTCGCTGTTTCATTTATCTTCTTCGCTTCAGCAATGCTGCTACTTTCGCATTCATTTAGCGCATCGTATATTCCTTTTATGAAATATGTTTTGTATTCTTGTTCCATTGCGAGAAATGTTCCGCCCATTACTATTACTTCGCATTTGTCTGTTGGGTGACCTGATATTTCAAATTGTCTTATTCTTGATCTTGCTTGTAGATATGGATCATAATTATTTTGTCTTGATCTTAGTGCTGCTGGCTCGTCACCTGTGTAGCTTTTTGCTGCCTTGCCAGTAAATGGGCAGTATATACATTGGTAATTACATGATCCATTCGGTCTTATCATTACTGCTATGGGCGTTACCCCAGATCGCGTTCTCATGGGTTTTTTTCTAAGTAGTGTCAATAGTTCTTTAGTTAATTTTTCTTTAGGAATATTTTGGATTATATCGCTGTTTCTTATTCCTAATTTTAAAGAGAATTTTTTTGCTGCTTCATTCTTTAGTTTTTGCAAGTCGTATTCTTTGTCTTGGATAATTCTATTGATGACATAAGATATTGCGTTTTCCATTTACATCTACTCGCTCTCTTCATTACTTCCAAACCTTCTAATAACGTAATTAATAGGTTTTGCAAGTGCTAATAACACTATAACAGAAATAAGTATTATTTTATTCCTTCTTTCTTCTCCAGCTCTAATTTTTTCATCCTTTTCTATCCAACCTGCTGGTTCTATCATGTGGCTTTTTTCCATGGTAGCAAGCATTTTTATTGCATCTTCGTATTCTGACCCGCTTATTTCTCTTAAGCCCATTTTATAATTAACGTAATTTGAGAAGACCTCTTGGCCGTCGTCTCCAAATTCTTTATTAAGCCATTGTTCTAGCTGTACCCTTTGTTCATCTGTTGGCATGTTTCCGAATGCTTTCATTAATTTATTGACCCTGGTTATACCTTTAATAAATGCAAGCTCACAGTTTGTTTCTTCTGTTCCTTCATTATAAACATTTATCATTCTTTCCAAATAAATAAGAAAATCTTTGGCTACAAATTGCTTATTGTCATTGCAGACATTATAATTTTTGAATAGATTGTAAGTGTCAGAGTAATATCTTTTAGTTATTCTTGTAATCTCATTTAAGGCGCCCCTTTGCTCTAGCAGTGATAGTAACTCAACTTTCGTAACATAATTAGGATTTGCAATAAACTCATGTAAAAATTTTATTGCTCTTCTCGCGTTTTCTTCTGCTTTGGATAGCGGTTTTTCTTCTTTTTTCTGCTCATTGCTCACTGCTGGTGCCTTTGCTGTCTCTTGTGCAACAGAAATTAGTGGCATGGCAAGCGCTGCTATAACTAGGTAGTTTCTAATTGTCCTAGTAAATCTTACAGGTTTGCGCTCTCTAAAATTAAGATTCTGCATGTTTATTTTTATGATAAGTTCTGTTTATAAACATGCTAGGCATTATGATATTTTTGATAAACACTTGGCGGCAATGAGGTTAATGTTGTATCATACGCATTAAGTGTTGCGAGCACGATTTCTGCCTGCATTGTTACTATTCTTACACTAGTTCCTTTTCCTTGGCCTTCTACAATATCTGCCAATCTTTTTATCTCTTCCATGTCTACATTTGTTCTTCTTGCTAACTCGCGCAGATTATTTTCTAGGTTTTCATTGAATATTGCCTGGAACTGTTTGTCCCCATGTAATCCTTTAGTATCGAATTCTTCTTGTTGCTTTGCTATCTTTTTTCTTTCTTCTTCTACTTCTCTTGCTTGTTCTTTTTCATCATCGCTCATTCTTCTTTTCCTATTTTTCCATTCATCTTTTTCTTTTTCATTTATGAAGTCCTGCATATTTCTAAGTAGTGCTAGTGTGCTTGCGGTTTGAACTTGCTGCATTTGTTGTTGCATCTGCGCTTGTCTTGCAACTGAATCTACCCAATTGCGCTCTGCTGAAAGCATGTTGTTGAATTGGAATTCTGTTAGGAGACCGAATTTCATGCAGCATTCTTTTGCCTCCTGAATTGTATCAACCTCGGCTAGTGCTGCCCGTGCCTCTGGGTTATCTTGAGCTCTTTTGTAAGCCTCTCCTTTAATTCTTTCTACTATCCTAAGTTGTTCTAATAGCGTCAGTTCTTCTGGGGCAAGTAGTTCCGTGAGTCTTTGGTACTGTACTTCACATAATTTAAGAGGTTCATTATTAAAACTGCTAAAACCAAAATCCATAAGAATAGTTAATGTTTGTGGCGCAATAAATCTAAGAGGTGTCACAGCCATGGCTACGTTATATTCGCGTCGTTGTATTTCAGCCCAATCATCGAAGCTTCCTCTCACTAGCGCTTCTTCTTCTTCGTGATCATGCTTCGTACCATGATCAGAGTGATCTACTGCGTGATCAAGTTGTTTATGTAATTTGTGATTTCTTTTATGTGTAAAGTTCATATCCTGAACTACATCTGCGAGTTCGGCGAAATTTCCCTCTCTTGCGCTCGCTAACGCTTCTTTTAAATCTTTAATTAGCCCATCTAATTGGGGACCTTTATACCCAGTGCAGGCCCCTTCAATAGCCGCTCGTAATTCTTTTTCTTTTCCCTTAACTATTTGGCCAGTTGTGAGGTCTATGAATGGTTGGATGGCTGGGAAATGTTCTTCTAGCTGCTTTAGTATTGCTACAAATTGTATTTGATTAAATTTTTTAGCAGGAGCCTTTTCATCAGCAAATAATTCGTCGCCCATGTTATAATATAGTTTAGCTATCTTTTAATATTTAACTAAAATGAGTTGGGCGGAGTTAATACTGCTAATGCGCCTTCTTCAATACAAACTTTTCTTGGGTCAGAACTTGCTAATGTTTGAGAGTTAATAGTTATAGACACGATTTCATTAATATCTCTTAGACTATCATCCCTAGCAATAACAGCAGCTATTCTAGCTTCCTTAGTTAGAAAGCCTACGAGTGGTTTTGAATTAAGTGCCATAATCTCATTAAAAGAAGTCATGAAACCTCTACCATCAGAATTATATAAATATACTTTATATCCATCCGCCATAACAAGTGTATCAGCATTGATTAGAACGACTGTTGCATACTTCAAATCAGCTTTAAGTTCAGGGAAATAATCGCGATCTTCAGGTCTGAATCCTGCCGCCCCCTCACTTACTCCAATTTGATCTTCAATTCTATAAGTCTTCGTCCCTTTTTTATAAATCGTTATCTCACTATTAACAGGATCAATAAATATCTCAAAATTTCCAGCCTGTATGAATCTAAATTGCTTTGCAGTACCTACAGCAACTACTGCATCTCTTGGAACAGATCGTCCTTCTTTTAATCTTGTCTTTAGAAAATTAATATCAACAACTTGGCCTCCTTTAGTAACATCAATCTCCTTTCCCCTAGCATTCTCCAACGCTCGTAAAACATCATCTCTCTTAACCTTGAACTCGCTTTCGCATTTGGCAGCAGGCGTAGCCTTCGCACCCTCATCAGCCCTGCTAATCAAGGGGGCAGACGTCAATAGCATTGTACCTAGTGCTACTGCTCCTCTAGTTAAATTAGATCCAATAATTCTAGAAAATAAATTTCTCTGTCTGCTCTGTTCAGAAGAAGGCCCTACTTTGGGCATTTGCATATATTCAAGTCTCATC
>Ga0209343_10000416_pt1 | contig 59359 bp, 55 predicted proteins | sample RifCSPlowO2_02_FD_184026 | JGI IMG/M metagenome (GOLD analysis project Ga0209343, IMG submission 184026) | Groundwater microbial communities from Rifle, Colorado - Rifle CSP2_plank lowO2_0.2 (SPAdes) (version 2) | ecosystem: Environmental > Aquatic > Deep subsurface > Groundwater | place...
ATCGCGAAGAGAGGACATGGCATCTCCCACACTTCCTGATTTTACTTTGGAAACATCGGCTCGGTAAGTTAGCTCCGTTCCGCCGTTTAGATCAAGACCTAGCTTAAAAGCATACTTGGAAACGCCGTTTCCAAGTTCGGATTTATAGACAAAAAAACCTATACCAAGCGCGAGAACAAGAAGAATAAGAGACAGAATTCTGTGTTTTAACATACTCAAATATACGAATTAACGAATATACGAATGATACGAATTTCTACGAATAATGCAAGTATTCGTACATTCGATTACGTTCATATAATTCGTATCTAAAATTCTTGGTAGTTAAATGAACGCGGTACAAAAATAGCAGTAGCTGTTTTAGAACTATTAACAGTTAAAGTACACGGTCCTGAACCAGAACAATCCCCCGTCCAACTGTTGAACCTCCAATATGATGAAGTTGGAATTGCGGTCAGAACAACCGTGCTGTTTTCAGTATAAATTTTTGTGCAAGGTGATCCGCAAACGCTCGTGTCTATAACATTGTCAGTAGATTTGACTCTGCCCCCAACTGTTGAAACTGCTGTGACTGTTTTGTTTGGAGAGCCGGGTGGAGAAACGGTTACGGTAACTTGATTACTGTCGGCGGAAACCCCCTCTCGAGTAGTGTTAATCTTTACAGTATATGTGCCGGTGCCGAAAGAACAGCCTCTTGATTCAACTGTATTGGAAGATGAAAATGTGTATTGCGGATTGATATTGCCGGGCAAGAAACAATAAAACTTATAATCTATTGCTCCGGTAGCCGTACCAGACACATTGGCCGTAACAGTTCCACTTAGCGGCGAAACTCCGGAAGCTGGAGAGGCCGAAGCCGAAACAGAAAGCGTCGGTGAAGCGGGAGGATTTACGGTTATTGGAACATTGTCCGAGACTTCTCCAAACCAACCAATACCCTCTTTAACCATCCGCCATCGGAAATTATATGTGCCCTGTGTGGTAGGAGCTGTGATATTGAAAGTAAATATTTTTGAATCGCCCGGAGCAATTGAATCGCCCGGGGCAAGAAGAACTCTGGCGCTGGCCAACCATGTACTATCATCCGGTGGCTCTCCCGGCTTCCAGCCACCCAATTTGTATTCGTCAGCTTGCGTCCAAGTCGTATCACCGTCATTTGTCATTGTTAAAGTGACGGTTTGAGTTTGGCCAGTTGTCATGGACGTTGACGGCACATTTTGGGAAATGAAATCGGCGTTATCAACCGGAGCTTGCGGCCAAATGGTTCTCTGGGCAACGGCTTTACCATTGTTACAGTTTAATTCGTAGGTATAGCCATTATTATAATCGGTCAAATTTCCGGTAAAGGATGTGCCTTGATATGATATGCCTGTGTCTGGGATCGGAGTTGGAGTGGTGGCAACACCAACCAAAGTTATGGTCCAAGGTAAGGTAAAATTAAGGTTGAATCTTAAAGTCGTGCTGGTGTTGTATGGAGGAAAATAATCATCAGCTTCAAATGAAGTGATTTGGCATATCGACCTTTGATTAACTTGACAAGTGGCGCTACATAACGCCGGAGACGAGCCGTTATTGCTTCCTTCATCACACCCCTCGCCCGTCTCCCGAACATTATTGCCACAATATGGTCCACCCGTGCCACCATAACCTTCAGAACAATCTAAGGGACAAGACTCATAACTTTCTCCCATCCCTGGTGCGCATATACCATCACCACAACCCTCTCCACCGCCAGCACCGGTACAGCTATCCGTCGCCGGACCGTTACAAGAGGTGCAACTACTATATGCGGCACTGCAAAGACAAGCAGGGACACCCGGCGCAGTACATTCCGCTGGATCATAATAAGCTGATTCACATACTAATGCTGCATCTAACCCCCAACTTGGATCAATACACAAATATTCTCCATTGACTGAACACCAGATAAACCCTCCGTTTGTGCAATCATAACAGCCCCCGCCTGTTGCGCCAAAAAAATCGTCCCAATTACCGTCCCCATTTGTATCCCCATAGCATCCCAGACTTTGAGCATTGGCATCAGATGTGAAAGCGAAAAAAGATGAAAATACGAGGAGACCGATTATTACTGATAATTTTATAAAATCGGATTTTTTGTGATTTTTATTTTTCATATTGAAATGTAACCATAACACCTTTGTCCTTCAAAGAAGAAATGGTTAAAATTATTTTTTGATTAGTTTTTCCCGCCAAAAAAACGGCGATGGTCTGCGACACTGTCTTTTTTGAAATGTTCCAGTCGTTGGTTTTTAGGACATTCTCGTACATAACTGCCAAATCTTTCAAAGACTTGCTTGAAACATAAGATACTGTGGTTTTTGTTTTATCTCCCGGAACAGCCACTGTTCCAGAATAATTTAGACTAGCATTCTCCAAAATGAGCTCAACCGGAAAATCAGGCGGCAAATCCTTGTACAAAGAAATCCTGGTTCCGACAGGATAATTGCCGGGGATAATCACTTCCGGCCCATTTATAAACGAATCGTAATTAAAGTAGGCAAAAGTTGAAACTATTATTATAAAAATGACAAGATAGACTAACTTGGATTTGTATAAGTTACTCATGGGTTTATTATACAACCATCATATAGCATTTTCAATACTTTAAGTAAAATCTGACAAAAGAAACGCCCAGCACTTTCCGAAGAAAATGCTGGACGGTATGAGAGAACTACTTGTGGGAGTAAGTCATGACTTCGTCCACAATTCCCCTGGAAGTCTGACGGCACCCAATGGTCACCATCTGTTTCCCAGAGAATCTGGACCTAGTCAATATCCCACTACTTGCATCACTTAGAGGCCACGTCGTTCCAGGCTTCCAAGTGAGCATGAGTTTGATGTTTTCCACCTCGTTAGCCGAATACTCCCAAGGCGGAGTGGCTCGGAGGTTCAGAAGACCCGGGGCGTTATGGTGAGACAACCCGAATACATGGCCAAACTCATGACCAACAACAAGATCATAAAGCTGGCTACGGGAAAAGGCAATGCCTCCACCCACGATCCGATAGTTGATGATGTCCCAAGTCACAATCGCGTCGAAACCTTTATCTTCGATGGTCTGATCTATCCGCAGTGGAAAGACAGCCGTGCCGGGAACAGCCGAGGTACTGGCATAAACCTGAAAGCCGATTTGGTTTTGGAGCTTTTGAGCCCAAGTGTATATGAGAGAAGCACTGTTGGGCCACTCTTCAATAAACCTCTGCTCGAGCACAATTGAAACCGGGCCATCAAGACGATATAGCGGGTGAAGGCCTGGATTGAAATCGGCTCCGATATCTCCAAAAACCGCCTGCCTGACTGTCAGCTCACTATTGCCTGCCGCATGCAGACAATAGATGAGCAAATTGGTCAGTGCAGTTCTTTGCGCCGTCACGAAAGGCAAGCAACTCTCGGCAGTTACGGTGATTTGGAAACCACCGGTTGTCGAGCGAATGATCACCTTGCCAGATTCGTCAGTTTGAAACTGACCGAAACTGGTTGAGAGCGTTGCTCCGGAAATCGGCTGATTCGACCCGCGTTCCAGCACCCAAAAGGTGTATTCCGCCTCAGCCGGCGGAGTAACTGTTGGAGTTGGAAGTGGAGAAGGGCTGGTCTGGGTCTCATCACAGGCGGACGAGAAAAAAGCCATGGCCAGAACGACCATGACTGCGAAAAACTTACTGCGCGTCATGGTTGGCCTCCTTTTTTGGCCTTATCGAAAATGACAAAGTGCAACAAAAAGCGTTTGTACAGTTCTAAACGCATTATACACCAAAAAGTCAAGATTGGGGAAAAGTCAAGTTCAAACAGTGGATATCCTGTGCACATCCCCATACCCTATTTTCTAGATTTCCCTCCCATTCCCCTAGGCGACGCCTAGGGGAATGGGAGGGAAAAATAAATATTATTTATTAAAGGTCACCCAATCAAAAATCTCTTTATCGAAAATTTCTTTGTCTAAAAAATATTGTGGAAAAACCTTTAGATTTAAAATCCTGCCTCTTAATCTTTTGATTTTCCTAAAATCTAAATAACTGCTCCACTCATATTTATTTAAAAATTCAATGCTTTTTTTAACATTTCGTATCTCCTTTTCTTTCCATAAAGGATCTATTAATTTTAAAGGGTTTAGATGTATATATGAAAAAATGTATTTTGATTGAACATCATTTTTTGTATGAACTGCTTTAAATGGACCTTCAAAAAGTTTTCCTGTTCTTTTATATTTTTTATTAAAGTACATTGAATATGATGTGCAAAGTTTTTGAACGAACACGCTGATTGAATTCGTCTCCTCTCCTAGGTCCCCTAGGCGACGCCTAGGGGAAATGTATAGATGAAAATGATTGGGCATTAAAACCCATGCTCCGATTGAAACAAGTTCTTCCCCTCTATTGAAATCGAAGGCATCAATTTTTTTACCAACAATATCATCCCTAAAATTTATACTTTTTTCTGAATTGCACAAATATAATAATTTTGTAAATCTGTCTCTATCTAGATCATCGGTAAAAATATTTTGCTTGCTGTTCCCACGATTATAAATATGGTAATACTCCCCTTCAACTAAAGCTTCTTTTCTATATGTCATACGTAAGATTATATCATACCTACCCCTAGGCGTCGCCTAGGGGACTAGGGGATAAAAGATAGAGCTAGACTCCGCTTCGGGAAAGGAGAGCTTTGATGGTTTTTAGGGCTATTTTGATATCCAGCCAGAATGAGCGGTTTTTTATGTAAAAGAGGTCATAAGAGAGTTTGGTTTTAGTTTGATTGTAGTCCGTTGAAAATTTCGGCGGAGTTTTCTGGTAAAGCTGGGCCCAACCGGAAAGCCCGGGTTTTATCAAGTGTCTGACATTATAAAAACTGATTTCTTTTTCATAAAGCTCTACGAGCTTTGGTAATTCCGGTCTTGGGCCGATGAGCGATAAATCACCCTTCAAAATATTCCAAAGTTGCGGTAACTCATCAATCCTTGAGGCTCGCAGGAAGGCACCGACTGTTGTCACCTTCTCTTGCCTATTTAACTCGCCATCACCACCGTCATCCAAAGACATTGTCCTAAATTTTATGATATTGACCAGATGATTGTTTTGACCGATTCTTTCCTGTTTAATAAATATTTTTCCCCGGTCATCAAGAATGATGGCTAGAAAAACAAAAGGATAAAAGACCAAAGAAATAATCCCTAAAATAATGGATAGGGCAATATCCATCATTCTTTTTAGAAAGTCGTATGTAAATTTAGGAGAAACTGAAATATTTTCCAAAAACCATGAGTAAGTGACCAAAGACAGCGGAATCCTGTCAAAAATATCTTCATATATCCGGTGGGAGTCAATAAAACGGACTTTGGAGAAAATAAGATTATAGAGATGTGGTAGAAGAGGAGTGATTTTCTCATGGGAGAAATCTATGGCAATAATTTTAATATTATTTGAATAGACATTCTTAATAATATCTTCCTGGATATCAATAGCCTCTATATTGTGAACATCCACCGAAGAAGTGAAAAATAAATCATAACGAGTGTTAACATTCACTTCGTGCAAAAGTTCTTTCATCTCCTCCCCCGCCCCAATCAGTAGCGCCGGCTGTTTCTCGCGTCTTGTAAAAAGAGCGATGCCATAAAGTCTCCAGACCAAAACGCAAGCAAAGGAAATAAAAAGGTATATGAAAAGGATTGTTTTCGGAGTAATGCCGAAGACAGGTATTGCGTAGAAAAATATTATGGCAAAAATACTGTTGACTACTTGAGCGTTGAAAATAACTCCCGGAAGTTTGCTTTTTAGTATAAGGGTGTGTTTTTCATAAAGTCCTGAAATAAAATAGACTAAAATCCATACAATAAAAAGAATGGAGAAAGGGTTGAGGTGGGTTAGAAATAAGTCCCTAGTTGGAATTTCAGCAAAACGCAAATAAAGGGCAAACCACAGCGAAAAAACAAAGAAAAATATGTCGCCAAAAAAGAGGATGACGGCTTCTTTTCGAGTCAGGTTACTCATGTGTAATATGGGTAATACTATGATAAAATGGCCAAATATGCAATCCGATGGGCAAATAGTTAAAGTCTGCTACATCATAACTAAAGGGGTTTGGGGAGGAGCCGGGAAGTATGTTTGGAGCCTCGCTACAAACTTGCCAAAGGAAAAATATGAAGTAGTGGTCATAACCGGGGAGGGCGAAGCTTTGAAGGAAAGGCTTGAAAAATCAGGTATCAAGACTTACACCTTAAGAAATCTAAAAAGAGACATTTCCATAATAAATGAAATAGAAAGTTTTTTTAAACTCCTAAGAATTATACGGAAAGAACGTCCTAAAATACTCCATCTTAACAGTCCCAAAGCCAGCGGGCTTGGCTCGGTTGCCGGAAGACTATTGTTTGTTCCACAAATAATCCAAACTGTCCACGGATTTAGTTGGAACGAAGACAGACCGGAGTGGCAGAAAATTTTAATCACTTTGTTTTCTTGGTTGACCATAATCCTTTGTCACAAAACCATAGTACTTTCTTCCCAAGAACAAAGACAAGCTAAAAAGTTACCACTTGTCAGAGATTCAAAAATAATTTTAATAAGAAACGGTATTGAAAAAATTGCATTTAAAGAAAAAGATACGGCTCGGCAAGAATTACTGACCCTATTTGGACATCCGATGTCCAAGTTCAAAGAATTGCTGTGGATTGGCACCATATCCGAGCTTCACAAAAACAAAGGGTTGGAATATGCGATATCAGCTATAGCGTACATAAAAAAATCTTTCATATTCTGCATTATTGGTGAGGGTGACGAAAGAGAAAATTTAGAGAAATTGATTAAAAAAAATAAATTGCAGGAAAAAGTTTTTCTTTTGGGGTTTGTGGATAAAGCAAACGAATACCTAAAAACCTTTGATATCTTTACTTTAACTTCTTTGAAGGAGGGTCTCCCCTACTCAATACTAGAAGCTGGACTTGCGGAACTCCCAGTTATTGCAAGTAATGTCGGAGGGATCCCTGACATTATTGAAAACGGCGTAAGCGGAATTCTCACAACCAAAAGCAGAGTTGGTGAGATAACTCGAGCAATTGAGTATTTGATGGACAACCCAGACAAAAGAGAACTGTATGGTAAAAATCTCAAACAAAAAGTAGAGAAAGATTTTTCTTTTGAGCAAATGTTAGAGAGAACCACTGTTTTATACATTTAGAAATTTAAAATTAGAAATTGTTTTATACCCCCACCATCTCGTTGGACGCCACATCAGGATGCACCGTCCGGCTCGACTTCTTCATCCCCATCAAAATCCCCAACCCCAAAAACTCTGTTAATAAATGACTCCCACCATAGCTCATAAACGGGAGCGTATTACCTGTAACTGGCAGTAAACCAATATTCATACCTATATGAATAAAACTGTGAATAAAGAAGAATATAAAAAGACCAATACCAAATAAAATCTCAAAATTGCTTCCGCCGCGAAAAGAAATTTTAAGCATTCTCCAAAAAATAATCCCGTAGACCATAAACAAAAGCATAACACCAGCAAAACCCCACTCTTCCGCAAAGGCCGAGAAAATAAAATCGGTTTGATATTCAGGTAAAAATTGGAGCTTGGATTGAGTGCCATAACCTATGCCCTTTCCTAGAAGCTGTCCGGAACCAATAGCGATAATCGACTGGTATGAATTGTAGCCACTGCCTCGAATATCGGTTAAGGGATTGAGAAAATTTTTTATACGATCTTTTTGATATGGAGCAAAAACAAAAAACCATAGGGCCCCGAAACTAAAAAGCCCGACAAGAAACACCGCCAGTAAATGTTTTTTGGATATTCCCGAAACTAAAACCATTCCGAGCCATAGAAAAAAGATAATAATAGCCGAGCCAAAATCCGGCTGGAGGAAGATGAGGCTAAAAATAACAAAGGCATAAAACCCAGAAACCAGGATGTGTCTGATGTTGGCTATTTCAATATGCCGTCTGGAAAAATATTTGGCTAAAATTAGAATTAAAATAAGTTTTATCGGGTCTGTCGGCTGGAATGACAAAAACCCCAAATCAAACCAGCTTTTTGCTCCTTTATATATACTGCCAAAAACAAACAGTAATAAAAGTAAAATTATTGACAATATGAAAAGAATTACAATAATTCTGGTATTTTTTAAAAAGGTCCAGTTAATTACACTAGCCAGAAGAAAAACAATGATGGAAACGACCAGCCAAATTGTTTGACGTTCAAAAAAAAGATTTTTTACTATTCCCCCTTCTTTAAACTGAAAAGAGTTCATGGTGATAAGACCGGCCAGAGAGACCAAGACTACGCTACCAAATAAAATCCAGTCAATATTTCTGAAAATATTTTTCAATGATATGGAATTCATAGAGGTGCGCCAGATTTGAAAGTTTAGAGCTAGATTTCTCGGTAGATGACAGTAATAACATTCGGTTTCTTCGGACAAATGGCCCTGCCTATTTTATTGTAAATAGAACTTAAATCTTCTTTTGACGGAGCAAAAAAGTAGTGAGATGGATTCGAACTTAATCCTCTCAAAAAACCTTCGTCAACGTTCTTGCCAAGACCTATGGTATAAATGGCAACCCCCCCTGACTTAATCTCTCCTGCAATGTTTTGAGCGGAGGCGCTTGGATAATTGGTCTCGCCTATTTTCTGCGGCTCTGTCGGAACCCCGTCAGTGAGAAGTATAACCACTTTTTTACTGTCAGCCCCTCCGCGAATAGACCTTAACTCCTGGAAGGCATCATTTAAACCGCCGGTAATATTTGTCTGCTCAAGAGTGGTGGTGCTTAAAAAAAGATTGTTTACCGCTTCCGTGGCAATATTTTTATCAGCTGATAAAGTGCTTTCTTGCTTTGAGTTCGTGCCGAAAGAAGTAATGGCCACTTGGTCTTGGGCGGATAAATTTTTTATGAAATTTTGGGCTGTACTAATAACAGTTGAAAACGGTTCGGGCGGACTGACGCTCTCTGACATCATGCTTCCTGATTTGTCCAAAACCAAATCCACATCAACCGGATTGAGACATGCTTCCACTCCGAGATTAAATGGCTTCGGCCAAGTAAAGACGAAATCCTGGGTTACTTTTTTGACTAAACTATCAACAAACGAGCGAGAGGCGGCTACCACATTTTCGTTGTTGTCCAAGACTAGCACTACTAGTTCAACTTGCGGTATTGTCTCGGTAGAATTGTTTGTGATACTTCCAGTAATTCTCGGCGTTGTAGAAGCAAAAAGTAGCGTGCTGTGATTTACGGTTACATCCAAGTCTTTCCTTTCATCCTTTTCCCACGGAGCAAAGTTTGTAAACTGGAAATCAGCAGTTTTTGGTTTTTGATTTTTCAAAACGATACCAGTTTCAAAAACGGCAAATTTTTTACCTTTTGGAATGCTCGTCTCCCCCTCAATGGTTGTAATTAATTTGTTGTTTGTATCATAAATACCGAAGCGATATTTTGCTCTAGGATTTTTGGAAGTAATATTTGGGTTTTCTATGTACGCCACTGCACTATAGACATCTCCGGAAATATTGAAAACTTTGGACCATAAGACTACCGGAGCCAAAGCCTCGTTGCTACAAATATTTTTACACGACCCCCCGCAGTCAATGCCGAGTTCACTGCCATTTTTAACACCGTCACTACAAGTTGGTGTTTTGTAAATAATTTTCCAAAAAACCGCGCCGACAATCAGCGCTAGCACCAATATTACACTGCCTCCATATAAAAACCGCCTTTTAGCCGACCAAGATGTCATGCGGATAGTATAACGTATAAAGTATAAGGTATAAAGGTAAAAAATTGGAAAGCAGAAAGTAGTATTTGACAATGACAGTAAAAAGCATAGCCTGATTAAGAGAGGTGGTTATGATGGCTGGTTATATCACCAGACTTTGGTACAAAGACGGTACTCTTGATCGAGTTGAGGTACAGGTCGGTAGGGGGTACGAGAAATTCTGGAGCAATACCGTGAGATTCAGAAATACGGATCCACTGGCGGTCACAAGGGTGGGACATGGCAGTTATGTAGAGGTCCATCGTTTTTGGTTTTTTGGATCACTCATAACTGTCCTGAACTAGCTCTGAAAAAACCCAACAAACAAGGCGCGACATTTCTGTCGCGCCTTTTGATTTGTCTAAAATCGAATCACCTGTTCTGGCGCCTACCTATCCCAGTAGTAGATGCTTCGCATCACTACGGGACATGCTTTCCCACGAGTGAGTACTTGCCCCGTAGCGAGCTTCGCTCTGCTACTAGGGTCATCGGCACTATTGGGCTTAACCCCAGTAGTAGAAATTTGAAAAGTTAAATAATTTGTTCTGGCGGCTAGCTACTTTCCCCGTGAGAGTATCATCGCCTCAACCGAGCTTAACTTCCGTGTTCGGAATGAGAACGGGTGTGACCTCGGCGATAAGCCACCAAAACAAATTATTCAACTTTATTTACTTTTCAAATTTCACTACAGGGCATGCTTCCGTGTCGGAATGCCTGGCCCGTACCGAGCTATGCTCTGGTACTGGGCAGAACAGGTGCCTGTCCCGTAGTCAGCTTTGCTGTACTACTGGGATGACCACCACGTTAAATCACCAACACAAAGAATTCAATCTATTTTGTATATTGTATCTAATTGTAAAAGTAACGTTCATGGCTGTATTATGATAATTAAAAATAAATTTTTAATTGTATTCATTCCATGTAACAGGATAAAGCTCACCCACGAATAATACAAACAGATACTAATCTTTCGAATAAATTTAGTAATTCATTCGTTAAAATTCGTACATTCGTAGATTGGTGGGCTGGTTCTCAAATTTCCTAATAGAAATCGGCTAATTAGTACACCTCGGCTCAACACATTACTGTGCTTACACCTAGTGCCTATCACGTAATAATCTCTTACGGGCCTCAAACGATTCCTAATCTTGAAGTTGGCTTCATGCTTAGATGCTTTCAGCATTTATCCATTCCCGACTTAGCTACTCTGCGGTGCCCTTGGCAGGACAGCAGACACACCAGAGGTCAGTTCATCCCGGTCCTCTCGTACTAGGGACAAATCTTCTCAAGAATCAACGCCTACAGTAGATAGGAGACCAACCTGTCTCACGCATGTTCCCACAAATTACTTTGTGCATTGGACTATAACTTGATCAAGTCCAAAGTCTGTAAAGTCGTAAAGTCTTTAAAGGAAATTCCTTTAGGGACTTTATGGACTTTTAACTTTCGACTCAACTGTTGATGTTTAGTCTCTACGGGCACTTATGAAGTTGAGAGAAGGAGCGAAGAAAAATCTTCGCTGAAGGAGTGTGGGCCGAAAGGAGACTCCGGCCAATCAAGACAATCAAGCTTGAACCAGCGCGAAGCTTACAATCCAAGCGCCTAGTCACTTTCTAGTATTATCAAGTCCAGAAATGCACTCCCGACTCCACACATCCTTCTCTCAACTTCATAAACTTCCCTCGGTATTACCCACACATATGGGTTCCACCGATATAAATCAACTTTAACCCCTCCCTCCTCGTACGAGGAGGGAGGGAACCGCCGTGATTTGATTGATCTCGCCCTGCGAAGCTCGTAATCGAGCGAAGTAGGGGCTCTATCTTTTATTTGCAGAAATAAATTTCTGCAATTTTAAAACGAACTATATTATTTTTTGCCTCTGAGGATTCAGATTGTGGAGGAATCATTATATATCTTGCGATATGATATGAATCCTCCACGGTCTGACATGCCTTCCATTATTACTAATGGTACTGACTATACTTTTTCCAGGTTTTCCACTTCTAGAACTGACGTGTTAGCACCCGCCTCTTCGGCGAGCACTCTGTCTATCTTACTAGACAAGTCGATACGGGGATTATCAATCTTATAGTTCATTACTTCTGGAATAAACGGAGTAACAATTGAAATAAAACGAGTATAATCGTTTCTCCCAATTGCAATTTTCCATTGATTTCTATCTTTCACAATTGTTGGATGTAGATGATACTTTTCCTTCAGAAAATCTGCAATTACTTTTTGATCTTCAAAAGAAAACGAATGTGTGTTCAAGGTGATGTCGCCACCATTATTTGAACCGTCATCCATATACCACACTGCCAACATTTGATCCGAAAAAATCGGTAGTATTTCTGTTGGGAACTTCTTCACTCCATTTTTATAAAAAATTTCGTGAATTATTCCAAAGTTTTTTAGACTTTTTGTGTGAAAGTACCAAGATACTTCTTTTAGATTTCGTTTCTTGTTTAGCCAAGAAATCTCCCTTGGTTCTTTAGAAACTAAATCTTTTAACATCTTATACTTCCACCAGACATACTCTTTTTGTTTATCACCATGATGCACTCGAAGGCGAGCAGTGTAACTAGCTCGTATTCCTTTCGATCGACACTCAAGCCGTACATCGCCAAGCAATGACCCTATAATCACATCTAATTGATGTGATGGAAATGCAGATTGTAATCTTCCCACGATATTATCCATTACCTATATTTTACCACCATAAGTGATAAAAATGTGCAACCGGACTTCACCGTTATGAGTCAGTTTATTTTTATTTATTTCTTATTTATTCTCGTAAATTGTCTTAAGCTGGGCTCATGAATCCTTACCCAGCTCGCGTATCTTTTTAAATGGCGAACAGCCATACCCTTGGGAGCTTCTTCACCCCCAGGCTAAGATGAGCCGACATCGCTGTCGTATTTTTCTCCCATTACTGAGAGGATCGGACTATATCTTCATCCTAATTTGAAATTAGGAGATTGGCGTGTAGTCTCTACGGGTTCCCAAATATAATTTAATATATGAGCCTTCCCACGGTATTGTCCATGGCTAATGGAGTTCACCGTTATAGCCAATTTATTTTTGTATCGCATTACTGCGATAGGCACCCCGATGTTGCTCAATTTTTACATTGAACGTTAAGGTGCCGAACTGCACCGTCGCTATGGACGCTTAGGTGCAACCAGCCTGTTCATTTCTGTTTTGTAACAGGTGTGTGGCTGGTGAATAGACTATATCATCATCCCTCTGCTCACGAGCGGAGGGAGACGGCGTGTTAGCGTAAACCTGTGTTCGAAGCAGGAATACACTCTGATCACAGAAAGTGATCAAGTCGTTACAGGGTCAAAGAGTTTATATTGTAATGATTCAATAATGAATGGGTAGATTAAAGATTGGAATTTTTTAGTCTCTCTTGCTCCAAAAAATAACGCGAAACCTTTATTTTTCTTATCATAGATTTTGGTAGCAATGTCAAAATTTTTCTCAATAGTTTTTTGTAATATTTCTGATTCAGTACGCGTTATGCGACCGAGATAAATAAAACTATTTCTGTTTATTTTGTCATAGTAACCATCATCCATATACCAAACAGCAAGTGTTATTGGATGGATTAAAAAATTTCCAATATCAGTTGGGATAATTTTCTTTCCATTGGGATAGAAATACTTTCGCCATTTTCCAAAGCTGGGTGATGCACTCGACTGCCATCGGCAATACGAGTACGTTGCCTTAGTTTTGGGATGTATTCTTTCGAGGTAACTTGGTGTTCCTTGAAATAATCTGCCGAAAATTTTTCCTTTCCACAAAACATAATCTTTTTGTTTATCACTATGTTCCAGTCTTAGTCTGGCATTCTTCTCTCCGGTTTTTTGTAAAAAACCATCACCGAGAACTGTACCGACCAAGACATTTGTTTGTTGTTTAGTTAATTCCATTGCATCAATTATACATTACATTTTTTCTCTCGACTTCCCACGGGATTGCGCACTCTAGAACTCCTAAAACTTTTTTACAAAAGTTCGGAGAGACCTGTGCGTGTCAACCGTTATAAGCCGTTTATACCCCGACCTAGATCGTCGGGACACAGGAGTAACACAAAATTATTTGAGTCATGATTTTTTATAGTATCTGCGGAACCTGTGAAAAGGTGAGCAGAAAGAAAATTTTCACCAGAAAATTATTCTGTTACTAGAAAAAATTATGACGAAAAACAATTCCATGTATCCTATTTCTCCGCAAATTACTTCGCGGGAGGACAACAAGACTCTTCTAAACAAATCTATAAATAGATCTATCGCAGAGTCCATCCCCGGGGTAGCTTTTATCCGATAATCTCCGGCCGCCTCTAACACGGACCGTCGGTTCACTATGTTCTGCTTTCGCATCTGTTTGGCATGTACGCCTTACAGTTAAGCCAGCTTGTGCCATTACACTATCGCCATGGTTTCCATTCACGGCTAGCTGACCTTAATAAACTCCTCCGTTACTCTTTAGGCATTTTGTTCCCTAATTTATATCTAAGAGATGGAATAATATATGGACTTACAATATTCCTAAACTTTTCAGCTGATTCTGAAATAATATAAAGTCTTAAGTATTTTTGTTTTTGAACATGAAGTTTTGTTTCAATGTCAAATTTTTTACTTAAAACATTTTGTATTCTTTTAAGCTCATCTCTTTTATATCCAAGTGTATGAATAATATAGGTATTGTGTTTTTTGGACTTCAATGACCCATCATCCATAAACCAAATCGCTAAGCTCAATGGTGTAAGTAATTCGTGAATAGAATTTGGAATTATTTTCTTTTTTCTACTGTAGAATTGCTCACCATAAAATTTTAGTAATTCATGTGAATATGTAGAGAAATGATAACTGAATGGTTTATTGTTTTTTAGTCTTATCTTAGGAGTCATTCGCACCCAATTATGTAATTCCTTATGTAACCAGTCTAAATATTCTTTTTGAATGACAGAATGTTCAATCTTTAGTTTATAAGTTTTTCCATTATTTTGAGTTTCCAAATGACCATCGCCAAGCGTAAGACCAACAATAATATCTCTCTGTTTTGAGGTGAGTTCTAGATTCTTTTTGTAATCTTCTATCTCTTTTGACCTCATTTTATTTTAATTAGGTTGATACAACTTAATGTATCTACTTTGTGTCACCACAAAGATCGGACTATATCTTCATCCTTTTTACTGGATGGCTGACATTTAGTCTCTACGGGTATTTATGAATTAGAAGATGAGTGGGTCCGACCGTACGTTCGGACCCAGATGAATTAAGAGCCAAAACTCTGCAATTTTCGTACTACTACGAGCCCTAAGTCTCGCACCACGCCGCCTGATGCAGTGGTTTGCAGAATATTGTTCCAATTGCTGGACTCTTTACTCATCTTCTAATTCACAAACTTCCCTCGGTGTAATCTTAATTATATCAAGATTTCCACCGATATAGTCAACTTTTCTCATACCGTTTTCACGATATGGTCCCCCTTATTTCTTTTTTTCGGTATGAACCACCTAGGAGGCGCCACGGATTGAAGAAACGAAATTACTTTCGCGTCCTCAAGGATAGCGCCCCACTAAAACTGCCCACCAGAAACTGTCTCTCGTCGTTTTTGCCGCCGAGGTTAGAAATTACATCAAACAAAATGGCTATTTCACTGTCGAGTAGATTCCATCCGAAAACGAAACCGTCAAACCTCTGACCACTATGCTACGTATGTCAAACGTAATCTCAATATCAAGTTGCAGTAAAGCTCCCGGGGTCTTTTCGTCTAACTGCAGGTAACCGGCATCTTCACCGGTATTGTATTTTCACCGAGCAAATCCCCGAGACAGTTCTCCAGTCATTATACCATTCGTGCACGTCGGAACTTACCCGACAAGGAATTTCGCTACCTTAGGCAATATTATACTTTCATATAACCTTATGGACTATATCTTATCAGTTTTAATATTCTGATTTTGGCGTGTAGTCTCTGAGGATTTTCTAAGAGTGTCGAATTGTTCTGATAATGTTTCAGAAATATATTCTTTTGAATATTTTCTGTTTTTACCTTGAGCATTCATAGTAAATGCTATGTCTACAATTCGTTTGAACCCTCCAATAGTTAAATGCTCCTTTTTCATAATCCTATCTATAATATCGGTGAATTTCTCAAAATCTTGTGTTTTCGTCGCTAAACGATATTTTCTGAAAAACGGAATTATTTTTTCTTGAAGAGTCTTGTGATTTTCAACCGTGTACGTCATCACATTATATGGTGACGTCTTGCGGTGTATTCTTCCAGTTTTAAAGACATGATCTTTAAGAAGGAGAAGCACATCTACATTGTTTTCATGTTGATAAACTTGAAAACAAGGACTTAATATCCATTTCCATCCTTGGCCCGTGCCATCTGAATAGACGTAATATTTTTGTTTTGTCATCGCGACACTGAAACTAGACTCACCATCTACAAATCCAGCCATGAAATAGTTTAAATATTTTCCAGGTAGTTTTGATAGACGGTCATAATATTCTTTATGTTTTTCTTTTTTCATTGTGTTAGATGACACTCTTAGAATCTTTCCTGCTGATTGTTCGCGTCGGCTTTTGGATTTTTACCGTCAAGGTACCAAAAGTTCATTGCGAGTTTTCCAGCATTTGGCCAAATTTTAGAACGGCCCTTTTTGTTTCCCGGCACTTTCTTAGAAAGTGCTGGGCGTAGCAAAATTACCGTTCATTTTGTGTAGTTTTTTGTATAATGATGCACAACTTTATTTTATCATCAAAAACTTTCTATTGTTAACTCATTGTCGCCAATGAGATCGGACTATATCATCTCCTCGATTTCTCTCGGAGTTCTGCGTATAGTCTCTGAGGGTTTCCTTCGATTTCTCTCAGGATCTTCCCTGCTGATTGTCCGCGCTGAACAGATTTTCACTACTTGGTGGTTAAACCGCCAAGTGAGTACTGTTAGATTCTCGGATTTTCCAGCATATAGCAGAATTTTTTGTAACTACAACAGTCCAGTCTATAGTTACGGCCGACATTCACCAGGGCTTATATAGTCAGCCTACAATCTTGCGATTTTCAGTTACCATATTTGACCTTCTGGCATTGGTCAGGCATCACCCCCTATACATCCTCTTGCGAGTTCGCAGGGAGCTGTGTTTTTGATAAACAGTTGCCAGAGAGACTTTTGTTGCAACCTCGCACGCAGCGCGAGGAAATCCAAATTACAAAATCCAAATGACAAATCAATTACAAAATCCAAATGACAAAGTTTTTAATTTTGAAATTTAAATTTTGAATTTGATTGGAAATTTGAAATTTGAGCTTTGAAATTCCTTGTGCTACGCACAAGGTAAGCCTTATTCCGAAGTTACGGCTGCTTTTTTGCCGAGTTCCTTGGGGATCTCTCACTCGTTCGCCTTACTCTACTCGAGCTGACTACCTGTGTCGGTTTACGGTACGGATTTCTGCGTGTTATGCTTAGAAAATTTTCTTGGAAGCGTGCTTTGTTGAATCCCTTTTGACGTATCGCCAGGTTTAAATGTTAATTGGTATTCTCAATTAAGAGCTCGTGCGGATTTTCCTACACGACTACCTTCTAACATTTACTCAAATCCAATAATGAGCTCAACATACTACACTCCGTCATTCCATCGCACACACAGAAAGTTCGGGAATATTAACCCGATGTCCATCGGCTGCGGATCTCTCCATTGCCTTAGGCCCGACTAACCCTGCTCTGATTGACATTGAACAGGAAACCTTAGTCTTTCGGCGTGAAGGGTTCTCACCTTCATTGTGGTTACTTGTGCCAACATTCTTACTTCACAACGCTCCAGCGTGGGTCACCCCTTCACCTTCACAGCAGATGCGAATACTCTCCTACCGCTCCGCTCGCATCTCGCTACACTCGATGCTTGCTAAATTTAAAATTGAAAAATCAAAGTGTAAAATGACAATGCAAAATTAAAAATTTTAATTCTCGAAATTCCTTAATTTTACATTTTTAACTGTCATTTTGATTTTTGATATTTACATTTTACATTTAGTTCGCCTCGAACACAGTGAGATGCGAACGAAACCCTCAGTTTCGGTACTATGTTTAACCCCGATTATTTGCGGCGCGGATTCTCTTACTGAGTGAGCTGTTACGCTATCTTTAAAGGATGGCTGCTTCTAAGCCAACCTCCTCAGTGTTTGAGAAAATCCACCACCTTAAGTGTACTTAACATAGATTTAGGGACCTTAAATAGAGATCTAGGCTGTTTCCTTTTTGACGTGTGGAGCTTAGCCCCCACCGTCTAACTGCCGTATATTTAATCTTCCGTATTCGGAGTTTGATAGGTCTCACGAGATTGCTCCCTGTTGAGACCTTCCAGTGCTCTACCCCGGAAGGATACGTACGACGCTAGCCCAAAAGCTATTTCGGAGAGAACCAGCTATTACCAGGCTCGATTAGCTTTTCACTTCTTATCACAAGTCATCCGGTAGTATTGCACGGCTAAACGGTTCGGGCCTCCCAAGGGATTTCTCCCTTGTTCACCCTGCTCATGACAAGCTCGCTCTGGCTTCGGGTCTGTACCACACGATACTATAAATAAATATAGAAGCGCGCTATTCACACTCGGTTTCCCTGTGACTCCACCCCGATGAAGGGCTTAGTCGAACCGCGTAGTACAACTCGTTGGCTCATTCTTCAATAGGCACGCCATGACGGCGCCTCACTTCGTTCGCCACCTAAATTCAAAATGAAAATATCAAAATGAAAAATTAAATTCTGAGAATTTTCATTTTACACTTTGATTTCTTATTTTTACATTTAAGCGGTGTCGAACGCAGTGAGACGCCGCGCTGACTCCTTGTAAGCATATGGTTTCAGATCTATTTCACTGTCCTAATCGGACTTCTTTTCACCTTTCCCTCACGGTACTAGTTCACTATCGATCTCAAAATGTATTTAGCCTTACCGGTTAGTACCGGCAAATTCCTCCGAGCTATTCATGTCTCGAAGTACTCAAGAACAGAAACAAAGAAGATATTATATTTTCACTTACGGGACCATTACCCTCTAGGGTCGCGCTTTCCAGCGCGTTCAGTTAACATAATATTTTTTAACTCCTCTCATAATAAATTATGACGTTTCTGCCTTACAACCCCACGCAACTAACCGAAGTTCGTTGCAAGTCTATAAAGTCAAAAGTTTATAAAGTCCTTAAAGTGGGATGCAAATGCATTTCACTTTATAACTTTACAGACTTTAAGGACTTTCGACTCGCATCTTACCTCAGTAAGGTGCGTGGTTTGGGCTTTTGCGTTTTCGCTCGCCGCTACTTGCGCAATTCTTATTAGTCTTTTTTCCTCCAGGTACTGAAATGTTTTACTTCCCTGGGTGTACTCTGTACATAATCTGCACAGTTCCAACACCTCACACAAGATTGATGTTCAAAATCAAAATTTAAAAATCAAAGTGTAAAATGACAATGCAAAATTAAAAATTTTTAATTCTATAATTTTACATTTTCAACTGTCATTTTTATTTTTGATATTTACATTTTACATTTCAAGCATCTCACCTCTGTGAGATGTTGGAGGGTTTCCCCATTCAGAGATTTCCGGATCGCAGGTTGCTAGGCACCTCCCCGAAACTTATCGCAGCCATGCTACGTCTTTCATCGCCATTTTGAGTCAAGGCATCCACCATACGCTCTTAAATTTCCCATTAGGAAATTTAAAAACCACATGACTGCAAAATATCACCACTGATACTTTGTAATCATTTACCCCAGTAGTAGAGCAAGGCTCACTACAGGGTTTCACTTTATCCTGTTACATAAAATTAATATGTAACACTTTTACTTACTTTTACCTACTCCATCTACACTCGAAAAGACCCCAGTCTTTTATTAAAGTGCGATGGTATGAAGTTTTCAAATAACTTTCTTTTCTGAAATTTCACTTTTCACCCATCCGAAGAATTGGGGTTGCGGAATCAAAAAACCGCTCTTTTCAAAGCGGTTTTTTGAGCAACAACCAAATAGGCCGTTATCTATACCGCTGTGAAATTAAGTGAAATGTAAACATATCTGTGATGAGTTAGAGTATATAGGAAACCTCCTATAGTGTCAAATCCTATTTTATCTAACAACCTGGGGATAAAAAAGCCTTTTGATACCGCCCCACTTAGCGATCTTATCCGGCCGACTAAATCACCAAGTAAGATTAGTCTACACATACATTATAATAGTGCTATAGCACTATTATAATGTATGTGTAAAATATGCATGTAAAAGAATTTCAAATAAATGCGAAAACCCGCTCAAGTTTTGCAAAGCAAAATTTGAGCGGGCAGACCGTCCTTGCAAACGATTGTCGCAAGACGATAGTTTAGAATGCCTTCCTGTACTTTCTCGAGGCACGGAAACTGAAAAGCGACCAGAGTAAATCAATGAAACTTCCGAGTACCCCAATCAATATCAAAAACGGTATGACAACGAAAGTGATACTCAAAATCCAGTCCATGGGTGTTGCAAGATATGGCCAGACCACATCTTTCAGAAAGTGAACAAAGCGAGCAATGAGATGCTTCTGAATACCGACTGGATGATGCCAGTCTGCATTTTGAAGCCACCAAAAACCGCAGTACAGAGAAATTACGAAAAAGGTAAAATCTCTTACAACCCTTCTTACTCTGTGGAAAGTCAACCAGCCAACTCCCACAAGCTTGAGCTCCGGCTTCAAATCCGTCATGGAACCTCCAAATATCAAACTACCCCAAAAACCGATTTACGTCAATTGTATGTAATATCCAAATAGCTTGGAATCACCCAAACCCCTAGGAATACCTGTACCGAATAATAATTATGTCAATCAAAAGGCTCCCGAGTGGGAGCTTTTTGGAAACTTTCACAATTTGGATGCAGTTCAAGAAGCAAGATTTTTTGGCGACCAAGCTGTAGAAAACTACTGCGCATAGAGCCAAAAAATTAAGGCGACAAAGAAATGCGCCAAATTTGGAAGTTTTAGTGGTGGGCGATTTCGCTTTGAATGCGCTCAATGGATCGTGCCGCAGCCGCCTGTCCCCCAAGACCGAAAGACAAACCAAGAGCAAGTGACACTGCTACCACAAAGCCTGTGAAGAGAGTCTGGATAAATGCTCCGGCAATTCCCATTTGGGAAAGAGCAACCAGAATGGCAAAAACCCAAACAGCCCATCTTGAAACTGTTCCCAAGAAATTTGCCTGTGAGAGACTGGCTGTGCGAGCTGATGCCACTACTATTCTTGAGAGCACGTCACCAACCACTGCCCCAACTAGCAATATGAGAACTGCAATGATTAGCTGTGGCAAATAGCCAATAACAACCTGTTGTAGAAAAGCTGTTACTTGGTTCAAACCAAGAACGTCAAAGCTGGCAATCAAGAATACTACGATAGTAAAGTATTTGACTAGACTGCCCAAAAAATGACCGGAGTTGAGATTGAGACCGGATCTTTTTATAACACTTTCAAACCCAGCTCTTCTCAAAGCCTCATCAAACTTTATGACCTTGATGAGGTGAGTAATGGCCTTTCCAATGGCAACACCTATGGCCCAACCAATTGCTAAAATAACTATTGCAACAATCAAGTTAGGAATGAAAAGAATCACTCCCGTCCAAAGATTTTGGAAAGAAGTATTCAAAACTTGACCCCATGTGGTTAAAATCATATAAACTATATTAACGAATAATACCCATATTATACGTTAATATCTATACAATGCCAAGCTTGTTTAGCACCTTCCTGTGTGGATAGTCCAAAATGTCCCTTATGAGCTTATCAAACATGGACAAGCGGTATTTGAAGTCTTCTGTTGTAAAATGGGCGTATTTTAGCTCTTTTCCGATCTCCGACTCAAGGGTTTTTATGGTATTTTGCAGTCTTCCTTTCTTTATGTTATCCCCGACGATAAGCAAATCTGCCCGGCTTTCCGGCTCCTGAATGAATACTCCCGCCACTATTATAAGTTTTATTGACCCCAACTTGCTTATTCTTCTCATGATTTCCTTTGATTGAAGCGGCTCTGTATTGATTAAAAAGTTTTGAAGCGGAACAAGATATGAGAAATCTTTATTTAAGATAAACCCCCCATTTTTTTTCCTTTGACCACCACCTTTTCTTCTAATCAAGCCCGTTTTTCTCAAGACCGAAATTTCTCTGCGAACCTTGGATGTTCTGGCTTTTATTCGAAAAGCGATATTTCTGGCATCAAATGCCATATCTGGATTAAAAAGAAACAGCCGCATTATTTTGACCTTGTTTTCACTTCCAAACAATTTAGATAAGGTCTCCATTAGGGTCATTATAATCATCTTTTCAAAAAAAGCTATAGATTGACATATATATCAAATGTGATATTAATACAAATGGAGGCTCGATGGAAAATGTTTTGAGGGTGTTGAGTGGAATCATGCTTGGAATTGGATGTCTACTGTTGGTCATCGACTTCATTGCTATATACGAGCTGAAAAAAGCATCGGCTATTCCACTCCAGACAATTAGTATGACTGCTCTTTGTTTTCTCGGGAGCTTGGCCGCTAGTAGTCTCTCGAAAAAATAGATCAGTCATCGTCCAAACGGCGTACTTAAAAAGTACGCCGTAAAATTTTATATATAATAGTTATTTATTATTTTAAATCTTTATTTTATATGACATTTTAAATCATACCATTTACTAGCGATCGCTGGTAAATAGTTTGATTTAGGTAAAGGTAAGTAATCTCTAATCAAAACTCCCTTAGGTTTAACCTTGGGGAAGTTTTATCTTTAATCCTGAATCTATTTTAATGAGATCTTCGTTCCCTGCCCCTCGCTTGGTAGCTCGGGACACCCGCTAAAATTACTTTAAGGTAATTTTTGCTCCGGCTTCCTCTAGTTTTTTCTTAAATGCTTCTCCATCCGCTTTTTTCATTCCCTCTTTAAGCATACTTGGTGCTGCATCTACTAAATCTTTTGCTTCTTTAAGGCCTAGGCCCAAGACTTCTTTAACAACTTTAATAACAGCGATTTTTGTTGCACCACCATCTGTTAGTTCAACATTGACTGTTGATTTCTCTTCTGCGCCACTCGCTACTGCACCACCTGCCGGTGCTGCTACAGCAACCGCTGCTGCTGAAACACCGAACTTCTCTTCTAAGTGCTTAACAAGTTCGTGTAAATCCAAGACTGACATAGAATCAATAGCTGATACTATATCCTTGAACTTTGCTGGAGTTGATATTGTTTTAATTTCTTCCATGATAATAAATGTAAAATGTAAATCTCAAAAATCAAAATGACAATTCAAAATGTAAAATTGTAATGCGTTTACATTTTGTATTTTACTTTGTCATTTTACATTTTGATTTTTGCATTTTTAATTAATGATAATTATACTTTCTTCTTCGCTATTTCACTAAGTGCCATTACAAAACCCTGAATAGGTGAATTAATGAGATTAACAAACTGAGCCTGCAGAGTCTTCAGTCCAGGAATTTGAGCGATTGAAACCATCTCTTCCCTATTCATGAACTTGCCTTCAAAAATTCCTCCGATAATCTGCACTTTCTTGTCCAAAGACTTTTGGAAAGAATAAATCTCTCTAGCAGAGTCTAATGGATCTGTTCCATAAACTATTCCAAGCTCTCCCGGCATCTCTGGCATATTCCCGGCAATGTTATTTTCTGACAAAGCCTTCCTTGTCAAAGTTTTTTTAGCGATGGTATAACCGATATCCCTTTCTCTCAAAACTTTTCGAATTTTAGTTGATTCGGAAACAGGAAGAGAGTGGAAGTTAATAAACACAATTCCCGCCGAATCTTTTAGAATTTTTTTAAGTTTTGTCAAAATTTCTCCCTTTTTTTCTTTTGATACCGCCATAATGAATAGTTATAAAGTTCTTAAAGTCAAAAGTCTATAAAGGCAGGGTTCTGCTTTACTTTATGGACTTTAGAGACTTGATAGACTTTCGACTAATAATCCGACCTAAGGTTAAAATTGAGTTCTTCACTTTAGATGAAGAAAAATCTCGATAGGGCTTATGGATTGCCTATTGTCTTTGACCTTATGCACCATAGGATACAGGAAGATTATTTTTTGTCAATTATTCTATTTCCCCACAAATAAACGTTTTACAAAACTAAATATACTACTTAAAAAACCTTGTCTTTCTGGTGCTTCGAAAACTTCTATAACATTGGCAAGTTGATTAGAATCTTTCTCTAAAATTTCTGATTTTTCTTGCTCTTCTTGTTCCAGCTGTTTTGTTACCACTTCTACTTTCTGAACAGAAGCTATTTTTGTGTTGTCACCTTGAAGGGCGGGGGAAATATTATTTAAAGCTACTTTAACTTCATTTATTTTTGCTTGTATTTCTCCCAGATTAATTTCTGGTAAGGTAGTGGTAATAATTTTTTTTATTGGATTTGAAAGTGTTATGTCGGCACTATTTATTCCTGTAGTTTCATCCGCGAAAACAACTCTTGTCCCCGTCGAAACTAGAGTATCTTCCGGTATAATGAAAGACTTATTATTATTTGCAAGACTCCACCCGCCCAGATTAATTTCTGATCCAGATTTGTTTTCTATTTCAATACCATCTGAAACTCTTTGAAGTGAAATCAAGGGCAAAATTACCTTCACATTTATTCGACTGACAGCTTGTTTATCAGAACCATAAGCATTTAAAACAATCGCATAATTCCCCGCGTGCCTATAGTTGTGTGTAACAGTTTTACCAAGAAGAGTGGTACCATCACCAAAGGACCATTTATATGTAATGGCTTGTTCTGATAAGTTTTGCAGTTTGGTTGGACTTGCAATAAAGATGACGGGGTTTCCTACTGCCGTTAACCTATCTCTCCCGGCCGAAACCTCAAACTCGATTTTGTTCTCTGTACTACTTAGTGGAGCGGGGCTGCTGTGGGCAGAATTTGCTGTGTTGGTTTGACTGGAACTAGACTGGTCAGTTGTGGTTTCTGTACTGGTCTGCTCGTTGGTTGTTGTACTATTTGAAGACGAGCTAGATTCTCCACCGATAGTTATTTGCTGGCTAGCCGAGAAGGATTGTAAGCTTGTCCTTCCTGTGGCTGTTATCGTTAGTGTGTACGTTCCGACAGTGGAATCTTGGTATAGAAAATTCTTATTGGCTGTATTTTTAGACATTGTTGTGGAAACCGGATTGCCGGAGGTGTTGAAAAATTGGCCTGTTGGAGATATCGAAGTAAAAACAAGATCATGAGTTTCGGTAATGTTTTCTGAAACTCCTTGCGAGTTTTGTGATTGTATAGTGATGGTTTCTGAAGAAACTCCAATAGAAACAGTTTGTGGTTCTGTAATAAATACAAATTGGGAAACTTGAGCGCTAGCAGTACTGGCCATTAAGAAAAAAGTAATTGGAACGGAAATTAGCCTTTTCATCAAATTATAAAATTAATTTTTAATTGTTGCTTGAATTGCTGAAGCAGCGTTGTCGCCACTAGCCGAAGATTTTTTCTCATAAAATCTGGTTGCGAAAATAATCATTAGACTGACAGAGATAATGGCGGCAAAACCCAAGAAAAATTTTATAAAATCTTTATCAAAATATTGAGACATCCCAGTAGTAGAAAATTAATTTATAATATATATCTTTATTACTTTATATAGTAACTAATTCTTCATATTTGTTCAAATCTGATATATGTAATTTTCACTACGGGATAGCCCTGTAGTGAGCTCTGCTCTACTACTGGGACATTGTTTTATTGTAAACTAGCTTTTAGTTGGAGAAGGCTAGCATCATTGGGTATTTTAGATAAACCTTGGTTAACTATCGTCCTGGCTTTATCCAAATCCTTAAAAATATCCCTGTAAATTTCAGCCAACTGGACATAAAGATAGGCTTGATTGGGAGCTTTGGATATGGCTTGTTGGTAGTACACCTCTGCCTGCCCGTTATCCTTCAAAAAATAAGCGTACAAATTACCTAAATTACCAAGAGAAATGTAATTAGTCGGAGCAAGCCGCCCGGCGTATTGCCATGAAAATATCGCGCCCTGATAGTCCCCGGCCATTTTTTGATAAATACCTAGATTAATCCATGCTTTAAAATCCGTCGAGTCTTTCTTTAATTGAGCCTGCAGTGCAAGAATTTTTTCAGTAGCCAGATTGCTGGCCTCCGGGGAAATCATGGCCCCGGCATAAATTGTAACTTTTCTGTTTAGATCTGGCACTGGTTGTGGAATGCCTCCACCGCCTCCAACCTGCTCTATCTTATAATTGCCTGTACCTTCTATGTTAACGAGATCAGTATTGTTTTTATCAGTTGTAGTAGTTGTAGTCGTGGCTTTAGTGGCATAAATATCCGGCAAATTATCTGTATTGCGAGATTGTCTATCAAAAAAGATGTAGATAGCAAACAGCGCAATAATAACAACAGCACTTCCAATAATTTTGTGTGTTTTTGTAATCATTAGAAATAGTATAAACGACAAAAACTCCCTTTGCAATCAAAGGAAGTTTTCGTCTTTTTTGGGTTTGCTTTAGAAGCCTTTCAGTTTAGAAACCTCGGCCATTTTAGCTCTAGTCTTCGGTCCGAAAACTCCATAGCCTGGCGCGCCCGGTCCTGCTATGCCGTACTTGACTTGGAATTTCTGAATGGCCGTCCTGGTCAATGAGCCGAAATAAGTGGTTTCATTGCCCGGTGAACCAACGCCCGATGAAGCTATCTGTGTATCTGAATCGGAATTTAGAACTTTTTGAAGATTTTTAACATCGGCGCCGGTGCTACCGACAATTAAATTTCTACTGAAAACAAAACCTGTGCCGGACCCTATACTGACTATTCCGAGTTGGGCTTGCAAAAGCTGAACTTGGGCCAGCAGAGCGGCAATTTGATTTTGTAGACTGGATGTGGATGATGTTTGAGTGGTGGCTGAAGAAGCTGTTGGAGTAGCCACTATTCCCCCGCCTCCGCCCCCGCTACCGGTGGAAGTGGTGGTTACTGGAGTTGAAGGATTGCCAGAACCACTGCTACCACCCCCGCCCCCACTGCCTATATTAACACTGCAAACGGTAGTGCTTGGGGTGATAATAACCGCCTGGGTTGATGTGGCCGACAGACTCAATTTTGATACGTCCGCACATTGGTTAGATGTGATATTTCCGATCGGCGCATCGCTTGATAGTGTATATCTGTCAGCTGAAGTTACTGAAAAAAGAGAGTTTTCCAATAAATTCACCGTAAAACTGGAAGCGCTCACCACGATTGACTCCACCACCGAACTTTCCCCATCAACATTCAATGTCATTCCCCCCACAGAGATTATGGCTGAAGAAGTAAGCGAGACATCATTATAGTCTGCCAGAGCGATAAACGGAGCCGACAGAAGGCTTAAGTAAATTATTAATTTTTTCATCATAGTGTTTTTACATTATCTCGTTTAACGCAAAGCCATCCAATACCATGCATTATCTGTTGGATTTCTCGTACCAAGCCCGGATAAATTCACATTTAAAACTGATACTTGAATACCAAGAGTAGTTGATGAAGCACTAACAAATATTATGTCTTTATCCTCATCAGCGGCACCGTTAATCTTTGGGGTTACAAACACTCTCCATCCTGTACCATTCACCGCTTCACTACCTGTACAAATAACAGAGACTGTGGAAGAGCCTGTAAGAGCTCCTATAGTTGGTGTACATGTTCCAAAAAGTAATTGACTTACTCCTGAGCCATTTCCACCAATAACCATACCTAGAGAAGCCGTGGTTGTACCTGTCACCCCCAAAGCCACATAAGGCGATGTAGAAGCAATACCAACTTTAGCGCTTGATGAACCGATAATAACCGATGTGGCTGTGGTTGTGCCAAGGTTCAAAACTCCGCCACCAGCGGTATCAAGACCATATCCGGCAACAACTGTCATGTTACCGCTTGTTGCAAGAGTACTTGAAGCATTGACCGCGCCGGTCAGTGCAGAAGCTCCAGTGACAGTTAGAGTCCCATCTGTACTAATATTTGTACTTATGGTGCTGGAAGCCGAAGCGGCCATAGCACTCATCAAAATACCAAACAAAAACAAGGACACATAAAAAACGAATTCCTTTCTAAAAAATATTGTTTTTAACATATTTATTATTATTCTAATAATTTGATAACTACACACTCTCGGTTTTTAAACCGACTTCTTAAAATTATACTCTTTTTTTTGACTAATGGGTAATAATCTGGGCTAACTGTGGATAAGTCGGCTATTTAGAGACAACAAAAAACCACTCAATCCATAAAGGAAAGGTGGTTTTTTGTTAACTTAGGCTAAACCAGACCGACTAGCTAATCCAAGGATTAGTAAGATCGAGACTGTAGAAGACCTGAAGTTGGGAAGCCTACGATACCGTATCCTGTAGTCCAATCAACTGAACTAAAGACGGCGGTCGAAGTTGCGTTTGGTGACCAAACGAAGTTACTTGTAGCAAGGGTTGTACCATTTGCAGTACTTGTAGCTGCGGATGAGTCTGCCAACATCTTTGTCACAACTGAAGCGCCAGTAGCGTTGGCTCCGATAGAACCTCGAAGTTCAAAGTATCGAGTTTGTCCTGCAGGAACCTCAACTGGGTTAGAAGCTGTTTGGAAGTCAAGAGTAGTCAAGCTGCCTGTAGATGCACAAGTACTACTTGCGTTAGTCATGTTGACTGCACCATTACTACATGTAGATGTAGCTAGGTTTTCGTCAATTTGACCACCACTACTTGTTCCACCAACTGCGAAGTTTCCTGACATTGCTGTTGAGTATCCAGAATCAGTGTATCCGAACAAACCAACATTTGTAACCGCCAATGTTGTTGTAGCTAGAGTGAAGGTGAATCGGAAGATGCCCACGTCTCCAGCTGAATCAGCCGTTACCTTGAATCTCATCAGTCTGCCATCTCCAATACCTGTACTTGAAAGTGATTCAAGCGCGATGGTTGGGAATGTGTTGAATAGTCTTACTCCAGCAACACCAGCCGTGATAGCACTAACTGTAAGTGTGTTACCAGACGATAGACCGGATCCTTCGGCATTTGTAGGGTCAATCTTGACTAGATCTCCCTCTACCCCCGTCAGTCCTGTTCCAACATCCTGGAAGTCAGCTTTAACAGTAACTAGAACGTCTGTATCTTTTGGAAGAAGCAGAGTGCTATTTAATGTTGAAGTTGCTGTTGTGTTTGAACCGGTGAAGGTTGCAGTACCTATAAGTCCACCTGAAGAGTTGTATAGGTAAACTGTACCCAAGTTTTGAGCAACGTTTGCACTGTTACCAGCAGTTACGGCTGTTAGAGCCAAACCAATCTTTGATAGATTGACTGACTCGTTTGTAGCTCGGAACTTGATAACCCCCGTGGTTACACCTGTTGAACCTCCAGCCACTAGCTTATATGCCGGTGATGATGGATCAACTGAACCGGTGAATGAACCTGTAGCAACCGTCATAACTTGACCGTTATTAGATGTTAGAGTTTCCGAAACACTAGCTCCCGAAGTTACGCCTGTAACTGTTGGATCGCTGGTGCTTAGAAGACCCCATTGCATCTGGGAGTTGGCGTGAGCTGAAGAGGCAACGTTACACTCAAGTCTAAGCGTCTTAACTACACCCTTTGCAATAGTAAGTTGCTGATCAAATGTAAATGTCTGACTAAGTGCTGTAGATGTTGCAACGGTAGTTGAAGGGTTAACAACGTTTGAACCCGTGTTCAAAGGTGTTGCGCCATCATAAACCTGACATGAAGTCATAATTGTCTCATCTGCCGCAAATGATTGTGAGCTTCCGTTGTAATAGAAAGGAATTGCTCCCAATCTGACATCTTCACCTGATGCTGAAGCGTCAAACTGATAGTTAGCGAATGTCACTCTGCCACCAGGAACGATTGAAGCCGCGCTTGGTGTAGCGGAAACAGTAACAGTAAGGGCCGCTGACTTGACAGTCATGGTGTTCATACTGAATGCCCCGTTTGCCGACAAACTGATGGTGTTACCCGTTGTTTGTCCAGTGACACTTGTCCATCCCGATGAAGGTGTAGCGGACACTATTACTGTAGCCCCGTTAGGTGCGCCTGTTGGGATTTTACCCTTAATAGTGTAAGTACTTATTCCAAGAGGGAAGGTGATTGTGTCTGTGAATGTAATTGTACAACCTGTTGTACATGTTGATGCCTCGTCAATTGGGCCGGCAATCACCGCGCCGTTTTGATTAACGATAGTGATGCTTGTGATACCAGTTGAAGAAGTCCATGATCCGGTTGTAGCAATGGTGAAGGCCAATGATTGTACAGAGATAGGTTCACCCTTGATGTCTGTTTGGAATCCACCGAGTACTTGGTTAGGAACGTTTACAGCAATGTTTTGAGCGGCAACTGATGTTGCTTTTCCGATTGATGTAACTGTACCTGCAGAAACCGTCACAATGTTTGCTTGGAACCAAGGTGTGCCTGTAGTGAAATTACCGCAAGCCTGTGAAGTTGAACATGTGACTACAGAGTTAGAACCTGCTGGAGGCGTAATTCCATAACCATATGTTACTCCGGATACGTATAGGTCAGTTGTTTTGTAGAGATCAAATTTGATTGTTCTACCAGCTGAACCTGATCCTGTTATGTCACCTTGAACGTAAATATCTTTTGCAAGACCCTTGTCAATAAGGAGACCTCCAGAGAAGTTTGCAGAATAGTATTTACCATCCACTGAAACTGTTGTTGGGTAAGCAGTACCATCAACATAGACCATTACATTTGAAAGGTCGTCCTTTGATGCTGAACCCGACTGATTCCATCGTATTGACCAAAGTTTAACCTGTTCTGCTGAACCGGCTGTAACTCTGATACCGGAGAATTTGTAACCAGTTGTGCCAATTTCCTTACTTTGGGATGTCCCTGGATCGTAAGATGAAGCAGCAATCGTAACACTACCCAATGTTAGGGAAGCGTTTATGGTGTGCATTGCACCTCCGATAGGAAGGGATCCGGAAACTGACGCTGAAGTGTTGACTGCAACAACATTTAAGCCGACCACTTGTCCAGCGTATGCACTAAGTGAAGCGGCCATGTTGCCTGCAATTGTAACTGTTTGAGAAGTACCTGCTGGAATGACAAATGGCTCACCCACGTTTGCTTGGTGGTTTGAGTTCAGTGTCTTTGCAATACCGATCTGGGTACCATCGCTCTTGAGTAGAACGACGCCACCGAAGACAGCGTCCACTCCAAGACCTGTTCGCTCTACCGTAATAGAATTAACTGTCACATCAGATGCTCCTGCTGTCAGGATAACTGTTGTGAAAGGAATTCTGGCTGCACTTGTTGGTGCAAGAGAATTTGCAGGTTGTGAACCAGCCACGATTGATAGTCCGCCTCCAGTTGGAAGTGAAGGACCAACAACCACTGTGTTCATTGAGTTGAGCTTTGCCCTTGTGATTGGGCCGACATAACCAACTGCTGGCGTAATTCCATATTTATTCTGGAATTTAATAACCGCTGCCCGTGTAAGCGCACCAAAGTATGAAGTTTCATTCCCCGGTGAACCAACACCTGAAGAGGCCACTTGGGTATCAGCGCTCATATTCAGAACCTTTTGAAGATTCATAACATCTGCGCCGGTACTGCCAATAGTCAAGTTTGTATTGAAGGTGTAGCCTGTAGAGCTACTTCCTGTCGTAGCCGCAAGTTGTGCTTGCAACGCTTGAATGGTTGCCAGCAAACTGTTGATCTGCGCTTGCAAATCCGAGGCGGTATCGGCACTGGCCAATCCTGGCGCGAATGCAGAAACTGCCATAGCGAATCCAACCGCAACAGCAACATATTTTACAGCTATTGATTTTGATAAAGTCATATATATTTAATAAAACAACCCCTCCCTACTTTACTATTAATAATTGTGTAGAGAGATGTTATTGAAAACAATTAACTAACTTCTTAACAATTCTAGATACAATTACAAAATACAAATTTTCCATAAATATTTCATAATCATACCTACATACTAATCCCTCACTTTAATTGTTTACTTTTGCACCTAACTTAATCTTTACTTTGAAAGTAAAAACGTGCTGACACAAAATGAATCGACACAAAAGTGAAGAGATAGATGATAAGTTTGGACGGAATTTCTGAAATGCGGACGTAAAGGAAATTGTGCGACAAGTTCTGAAGGCGCGATTCTATAATCGCGCTTTATAAAATCCATATTTATCCGCACACTAACTTTAGCATCGCTTTACCGTGTTTTTTCAAAACACAATACCAAAGTTAGTGTGTGGATTTATTTGTCAAATAACTTTCTGTTCTGACAAAGAGAATGTACAGTGAATTGCACAAGGTGCCTAAACACCTGTACAGAAACCATTATATAGTCTCCTGACAAGACTTTCAAATAACCGTGTGGATAACTCTAACTTTTTAGCCATTTTTGGATAAAACAGCCAAAATACGCCACGGAAACCATTATTCCAAAAAGGGCGATGAAAGTCAATGTTACTCTAGAGAGAGGCAATAAGTACACCCGTATTTTACTCCCAATATCCAGAAAAACAGTATTATTATGGCCTAATATTTATGCCAGAGAGTACTTGCTCCAGCGCCTCTCTCCAGTTCTTTTCAGTACCCCAGCTTTTATGAATGAGGTCAACTCCCTCTGTATGGTTTTTTCACTGCAATCCTTTATGACAGCAGATATGTCTTTAATCGTTAATTCCTTTTTTTTCCTTAGTAAATTTAAAATTATATTTTGGCGATTTGACCTTTTAAACTGGTCTCGACTCTTTAAAAGACTGTTGTCCTTTATACCACCTCCACTGGATAAATATCTGTCCTTTATACCCAAACCGACCTCTTTAACATTAAAAAATGATTTTGGGATAGTACCATCAACTGCTCCACTGTGGTTTGACATTTCAGAGTCCATAATTCCGACTAAACTTGAAAATTCCTTCTTTAAAATAGTGAAATTCATATTGGATAACAACCCCCCAAAAGAAGATATTTCTAACAAAGAGACTAGCTCCAAGATACGAGTCTTAACGTTATAAATAAAATCACCACAGCTAGATTCATTTATATCCTTGTAATTTAAGATAAAGGACATTAGATCTCCGGCTTTTTTCCTTAGAGTCCACTTCGTTGGTTCATTTTCGGAAAATAAATTGGTAACCATATAGACTGCCGATACTAGTTTTTCTGTCTTTTTGTACACAAAAACGAAATTGGCATCTTCGCCAAAAAATGAGATGGGGTCTATATTATTTGTATTTAAATTTGCGGAAACCCTATTTTCTTGTTCCATATATTTACCACTTTAAGGGAGTAATGTCCTTAATTGTTATTTAATATGTCCTATATAAATAATAAATGTCCTTTAGAACATTAAGCACGTCCATTATACTCATTAAAGACATTTAGGCAAGCCCGCACACTAACATTGCCATCATCCTGCTTTTCAAAAACGACACTAGTACCAACTTAGATATCTTTGCCATAATCTCGCTTTAAGCGATGATTACTACAGAACATATTAGAGCAATGGCAATGTTAGTGTGCGGACGAGCCAGACAAGTAATGATTTATTTGCTAAAATACCTAGATATGGCCAAGAAGGATAAGAAAAGAAGAGGTGGAGAGGCAAATAGTGAATCTTCTTATGGGTATCTAAAAGATGAAACTTTGCAAGGCATAATTGCCATCCTATTTTTTGTATTGAGTGTATTTTTTACACTATCCAGTTTTACCACCAAAGGGGGTAATAATTTGGCTGGCTTTGTCGGTGAGCAGTCTTATAAAATATTTCATGATATTCTTTTCGGAGTCGGATATTATTTGTTGCCTGTAATATTTTTAATGCTATGTATTTCCTTCTTCAAATCGTTGAAAAAGAAACTGGCCACGACCCATACTATCGGCGGTATTTTATTTTTCATTTCCGGACTTGGACTTATCAATATAAGTTTACCTGACAGGGGCGGGTTTGTTGGGGGACTTATCTCCAGCCCCCTTGTAAGTTTATTTGATGTTTACGCCAGTGTTGTCATACTTTTAGCTCTTATGGTTATATCATGTCTGATCATATTTGACGCGCCACTTAAGCTTACATTCATTACTTCATTATTTAAAAAAAGGGATATTCTCCCCGAAACGGAAGATTCTGGACCGGAGATAATTATCGCTAATTCGGGCGGTTTAAGCCAAGATGATTTAAAAAATTTAAGAAAAGACGGTCATGCGATTGAAAAAACTCTCGAAACAAAAAGAACTGGGGAAATATTACCAAATAATAAAAAGGAGGAATTTGGCGTAAATCTTCTTTCTTTTAACGGAAAAGAATTTGTTCCGCCACCTCTTTCTCTTCTTCAAGAAGATCATGGCAAACCGGGAGTTGGAGATATAAAAGCTAATTCAAATATTATCAAAAGAACACTGGCGAACTTTGGCATTAATGTTGAAATGGATGAAATTTCCATTGGCCCATCAATAACCAGATACGCCCTGAAGCCGGCGGAGGGAGTAAAATTGTCCCGCATTGTCGGACTTCAAAATGATCTGTCTTTGGCTCTTGCCGCCCATCCAATACGAATAGAAGCTCCAATTCCCGGAAAATCTCTGGTCGGAATTGAAATACCGAATAGTATTAAAACAACCGTCGGACTTGGGACGCTATTGTCCTCAAACGAATTTCAAAATTCGGATAAACCGCTTTTGGTTTCTCTTGGAAAAGGAATCTCCGGAATGTCATATTTTGCCAATTTATCCAGAGCTCCACACTTTCTTATTGCCGGAGCAACCGGTGCCGGCAAATCGGTCTCTATACACGCCATCATTACCTCGCTCCTTTATAGAAATTCCCCTGATAATTTGAAATTCATAATGATAGATCCTAAGCGAGTGGAGTTGACCCTTTATAACAAAATACCCCATTTACTGACTCCTGTTATTACCGACGCTAAAAAAACTATTTTGGCCCTGAAATGGGCGGCTAAAGAAATGGATAGGCGTTATGACATTCTTCAGGCCGAAAGTTTGCAAAATATTTCTTCTTACCATAAAAATGTGGTTGAGCCGGAACTAAAAAAGAAAAAAACAGTTAAGGCGTCAGCTACGACAGACGACAAACAAATTGAGACCATGCCTTATATCGTCATCGTTATTGACGAATTGGCTGATATTATGTCAATGTATCCTCGCGAACTGGAATCGGCTATTGTTCGCTTGGCCCAAATGTCTCGAGCAGTTGGAATCCATCTTATTCTTTCCACCCAAAGACCTTCGGTAAACATCATTACCGGACTTATCAAAGCCAACATTCCGACAAGAATCGCCTTGCAGGTGGCCTCCCAAGTAGACTCCCGAACTATTCTTGATATGGGCGGGGCGGAAAAACTTTTGGGAGCCGGGGATATGCTTTACCTTTCCGGAGAAATGTCTCAACCACAAAGAATCCAATCGGCATATATATCGGAAAATGAAGTCAAGGCAGTGGTGAAATATCTGGCCCAAAGTTATGAAAGTGATGTGCCAAATGAAATAAACCTAACCGGTGAAAATCAGAAAAATAATATTTTTGAAGCAACACTTGAAGATGAGAAAATGGAAAACGATGACGAACTTTATGAAGAAGCCAAGAAGACTGTCATGGAAGCCGGCAAGGCATCTACCTCTTATCTTCAGCGAAAACTGGGTATTGGTTACGCCCGGGCCGCCCGGCTTATTGATATGCTTGAAGAGCGCGGAGTGATTGGCCCAGGTTCTGGAGCCAAACCACGAGAAGTTATAGGAAACACGACATCAATTACGAATGAGAACGAATGACACGAATGGAATTTATTCATGTGCCCTATTCGCAAAGGTTTTTAACTATTCGTGTCATTCGCATGAATTCTGGTGGATTAGTGTCGCACTTACATGAATAGAAACGCCACATCCTTACTGCGAATTACCTTATTTTCTATCCTAGGTATGGTTATAGTGGGATATTCCATATTTCAGGCATGGAAGCTTATTTCTGGACCAATTATTGATATATACACACCCCAAAACGGCGCGACCTACAGCCAGACTCTCATAGAAATAGAGGGTCGGGCTCGAAATATTTCTTACTTAAACTTAAACGATAGACCAATCTTTACAAACAAGAATGGTTATTTTAAAGAAAAATTGCTCCTGTCACCGGGGTATAATATAATCAAATTAGACGCAAAAGATAAGTTCAAAAATTACACGAAAAAGAGATTGGAAATTATATTAAAAGAGTTTTAATAATTAAAATAATACTATGAAGAAAAAAGTACAGAAAGAACCTAAAAACGAAATCGGGAAAGTTAACGTGGAAAATACTTTAAGAGAAATCCGAACGAAGTTTGGTGACGACGCGATTATGATGCTTGGTGACAAGCCACACGTGGACGTTAACGCCATATCCACCGGCTCTATTGGTCTTGATGCGGCACTCGGTGTTGGAGGACTTCCGCGCGGCAGAATAATTGAAATCTTTGGACCGGAATCGTCGGGAAAGACAACATTGTCTTTACACGTCATCGCTGAAGCCCAGAAAAAAGGCGGGATTTGCGCATTTATTGATGCCGAACACTCCATGGATCCGGAATACTCAAAACGCTTGGGTGTGAACATTGCCGAGCTTTTGATCTCCCAGCCGGACAATGGCGAACAGGCTCTGGAGATTGTGGATTCGCTTGTACGCTCCGGCAAAATTGATGTTATCGTCATTGACTCCGTAGCCGCTCTTACTCCAAAAGATGAAATTGAAGGCGATATGGGCGCACACCATGTCGGCAAGCAGGCCCGCCTTATGTCCCAAGCTCTTCGCAAACTAACCGCCATTGTGGCAAAGTCAAAGACAATTGTCATTTTTATAAACCAAATCCGAATGCAGATTGGTGTAATGTTTGGCAATCCTGAAACCACTCCTGGAGGAAAAGCGCTTAAGTTTTACACTTCTATTCGAATAGATATCCGCCGCATCGCCCAAATAAAAAAAGGTGAGGAAGTGATGGGTGGACGAATCAGAGTAAAAGTGGTCAAAAACAAAGTTGCCGCTCCTTTCAAACAAACCGAGTTTGATTTAATGTACAACGAAGGCATTTCTCGCGAGGGTGAACTTATCGCTCTTGGTGAAAAGATGGGAATTATAAAAAAATCCGGCACAAGTTATGCCTACGGCGAAGAAAAACTTGGTCGTGGATATGATGCAACTCGCCAATTTCTCAAAGACAAAGCCAACAAAAAAATCGCTGACCATATTCTAAAAGAAATTCGCGCAGGTCTCGCTAAAAACGGCGGGTCAGTTGTGGCTGTAAATACTGGTGAATCAAGTTCGGAAGAATAAATCTTTTTCGTAATAAATTTTTCTAGTAACAGAATAATTTTCTGCTGAAAATTTTCTTTCTACTCATCTTTTCACAGATTCCGTAGATACTAGAAAAATTTATTACTCAACGATTTTATAATACAGAAAACCGACTCAGCGAGACGGTTTGTCTGCTTGCCGGTATAACGCTGAACCTTTGACTACCTACCGGTAGCTGTCTCCTCATGAGGCCTAAGGCAGGTATCGCAGTTCTTGCAACACCCAGATCCATCCCACTTGTGTTTCTCATCTTTGCATCTAGGCTTATCTTTTCGGTATAAACCATCGCCACAAAGGTGCCACCCTTTGGCTGGTTTTCTTCGGGCATTTCCAGATTTCAAGTCGATACGATTCCATTCAGCCATGGTCTTTCTCATTTTATAAACCCTCCATAAAAAATACTACAGTTAAAAAATAACTTGTCAAACTGGCTTTTAGGCCTTAAATAAGCTATATTATCCCCAGTTACTTGTCCCGTTAGAAGCTTCAGTCAAAATCTCTCTCGGAAAAACAGTGAAATATTAAACACTCGGTGTTTAATATTAGTGTCTATTAAATAAAACTTTGATGCAGAAAACCCCGTACCAAGTAATCTTTGGTACGGGGTATACCCTGCAAGGGAGACCTTTGATAAACTGAAGGCCTTATTTTACCTCATATGTTATAGTCACATTTGATACTATTTCGTTTTCTCCGACTGGCACTTGTGGTGATGTTGAAACCACATCCGTAGCTATAGACTTTGCTTCCAGTCCATAATACATTGGCACTGGATAATTTCCGTTCTCATTAAAGCTTACAATCCTAACAAGTTTTACACCAAGAGACTTTGCTAGAATTTTTGCTTTTGCTTTTGCATCAGTTATTGCTTTATCCCGTGCATCGGCTTGTACTGCGTCCATATCGTCTGTGACAAAATTAAGTCCACTTATATTTTGAGCTCCTAGACTTCCGACTTTTGTCAAAATATCTCCGGCTGTGTCTGTTTTTCTGACTTTGACAGAAATAGTTTGACTAACTTCGTAACCGATAAGCACTTGCTTACCTGGAGGGCAATAAACCGGCATCATGACTCCATTTGTTGATTCAGCTCTCTGGCAGACACTGCTTGAATATTCATATTTCGGATTTGAATAATACCCCACTGTCTTTATATCTTTCTCATCCACTCCCATACCCTTGACTGCGTCTAAAATAGAATTGATTTTTTTGCTTTCTTTACCCTGCGCCTCTTTCACCGTCTTACCTTCCTCAATCACTGAAAATGAAAACGAGCCTGTATCAGGAATGGCAAAAACAGATCCTTTTCCTGAAATCGTTATAGTATTTGCCGGGTAAACTCCTCCGCCAATGTACGAAAACTCCTTTATGGTATTAAGGGCTTTGAAACCCAAGAAAACGGCCAACGTTATGACGACAGCGAAAACTCCCTTAAATAAACGGCTCTTTTGAACATCATTTAGATATTGATACATATTTTTATCCGCCTCTTGCGAAAATTAATAAAAGGTAATAATTTATTTATCGCATATTTAGACGATTGTTTTGCCTAAACATTACAAGCTTGAAAATAAAAATGGAAATATAACTAATCAGAACACCGAGTATTATACCAAAAAGCACATCGCTTAACCAATGAACACCGAGATAAAGCCGTGAAAAAGCCACTAGCATGATGCCTGAAAGACAAATGGTATTAAAAATAACTCTTCCCCTACTTCTGAAACACGAATCAAAAATGTAAATAAGTATCACAAAAAATATTGTGGCTGAAGTGGCATGATAACTTGGAAAACTGGAACTAAACACCGACATAAAACCGTCCAAAGGCCTAGCAATATTAAAAATATTTTTTAAAATATAAACTATGACTGTCCCAAACAATAATGTGGAGAAAAAAAGAAGGGCATAACGAAAATTTCTAATCAGAAAAATAAGTATGGTAAAACAAATGACCAGTAAAATAAAATACCAAGATGCATCAAAAAAAGTTGTGAGGGTATACATGACATCCGTAAGAATCGGGGTTCTGGTCAGTGAAAAATAATTTTGTACTGGAACATCAAATGAATACATGACAAAAATTTTTAATTTCTAATTTTCAATTTCCAAACGAGCGAAAATGCCACAGGGCAAAAGTCTGCCGCCTGAAGTTTCTTTGATGGCCAACTCCCCTGAAGTTATTTTACTATTATAGTTTTTTGCAAAAGACTCCAATAGTTGTGCATATGTAATGTGGGAGTATCCTGAAGCGTAACCGTTTAGAACTACAGCAATAGGATTTGGTGAAAGTAAACTTTTCAAACGCAACAGTAGTGGTTGCAAATCAGTTTTAATATTCCAAGCTTCTCCTTTAGGACCTTTGCCATACACAGGAGGATCTAAAAGAATAACATCGTATTTATTTCCTCTTTTTATTTCTCGTTCAACAAATTTTCTGACGTCATCAACAATAAATCTCACTGGTTTGTCAGAAAGTCCGGATGAGTCTAAATTTTTGTGAGCTAAATCAACCATAAATTTAGAAGCGTCCACATGAACAACGCTTGCTCCGGTTCGTGCGCAAGTCATACTTGCACCCCCTGTGTAGGCAAAAAGATTTAGAACTTGGATTTTTTTATTCGTCTCATTCGCATGTTTCGTAGATTCGTATCGCATTTTGATTTTCTCCTCCAACCACTTCCACTGCCCGGATTGTTCAGGAAAAAGTCCTAAATGCTTGGAAGGTAGAAGTTCCAGGTTAAAAGTTAGATCACCCAGAGATACCTGCCAATTTTTATTTATTCCCTCTTTAACTTTCCACTTGCCAGAAGTGCCAACGCGAGTGTAAACTGCATCCGCTTTTTCCCACTGACTTTTATCTAATTTCTTTGACCAAATCGCCTGCGGATCCGGACGAGTTAAAATTATGCTTCCATATCTCTCCAATTTCTCTCCATCTCCGCTATCAAAAAACTCATAATCAGCCGATTTTTTTGTGATGAGTATTTTCATAACTACTGAACGATGATATTTCCAGTCATTTCTGTATGGGCGCTGCAGTGGTAAGGATATGCCCCAATCTTACTAAAAACAACTGAATGTAACTCTCCTTTATTAAGCGCTTTTGAATTTTGTTTCTCAAAATAAGTATGTGCAGGATGACTATCAGTATTAACATAGTGGATAGTGTCATCATCATTCACCCAGATTACTTTGGTATTAGGACTCACAATCAAATCTTTAGGTAAAAATTTAATTTCGGACATCCTTATCGTTATCTCACTTTTATTTCTCATATCCTGAAATGGCACGGCTGTGTCTCTGTCTATCGCAAATTCAAAATAACCCTGATGGCAGGATCTGTCCGGCCAGCAAGCATTGTAGTCAACTTTATAAAGCCCATTCGGGGCATCCGCATCAAAGTTTTTTCTCAATACAAGTTTATTACTATCTATTACTGTCTCTCCAACACTGTATTCAACCCCGTCTTTTTTAATGGAAATGGATGAAGGTGGAGCAAGATCAAAATTGAAATCAATAACAATGTTTATTGGGGATGCGGCCAAGACAGAAGCATGGGCAGGGGTATTAGTTTCATAATGAGCACTCTTCTTTGGACGGTTAAAGTCAAAATTCAAACTGGATGACTTCTCCAAATTTTCATTCTTTAGACCACCAACACTTTCATCTTTATTCAAACTGTAGAAAGCAAAAATGCTTATCAAAATAAGAATAACTAATATAACTAATGCTTTTTTGCTCATAATTTTTTGGGTGACTATCCGGTGTTGATCCGGAACTTGAAGTTCCACAAACTTCCGTGCAGAGCCGCTACACTATAGTCACCATTAATATTAAGAATAAATAAAATTTATTCTGGTGTCCGGGAGAGGATTCGAACCTCCACGCCCTTGCGGGCTATGCCACCTCAAGGCATAATGTCTACCAGTTTCAACACCCGGACAATATTTTATTATACCTTTTATTCTTTAGGAGTTTCTTCTGCTTCTTCAGCGGCAGTATCAGGCACTTCTCGAATATTTCTCATTTGTCGTCTGATTTCTTTGGAGGCCTTGTCGCGAATGTGATAAAGTTTAGCTCGTCTGACTTTTGATCGTTTCAATGTTTCAACATTATCAATCATTGGAGAAAATAGTGGAAAAATTTTCTCCACACCCACCCCGGAAGCCACACGCCTGACTGTAAAAGTGGCTCCAGCTTCTTTGCCGTGTTTTACGGCAATGACAAGCCCCTCAAAGGCCTGAAGTCTTATTTTTCCTTTTTCCTGGATTTTCTGCCAAACCCGAACTGTATCTCCCGCGCGAATATCCAAGTTTTTTCTGTCTGTGATTTTTACTGACGATTGAGCGGCTGTTTCCATAGTGAAAAGATACTAACACAGGATTAGGTCTTATGCAATAAATTTATTGCTTTTTTGAAATCTTCTGGATGCGGAGCGGAAACCGTATGGCTCTTTCCACTAGTATCCTTGAATGTAATTTTGTAGGAATGCAGTGCTAGTCTTTTGAATCCGAATAGATTTTCTTTCTTGGGAGCGTAAAGTGAATCACCAACTAATGGATAATTTATAGCTTTCATATGAACTCTGATTTGATGCGTCCTGCCGGTCTTTGGAGAAATTTCCAAAAAAGAATACCCGTTATGGCGGTTTAGAACTTTATATTCAGTCACTGCTACGCGCATTTCCCCTCTGGCCCCGCGCTGGGCCGACCACATCCGAAAGTCCTTGTTGCTTCGACCAATCGGTCTGTCTATAATACCACTGTCATTCTTCACCTCGCCAAAAACAAAGGCGTGATAGATTTTTTGAATTTTATGATTTTGAAATTGTTTTTTTAAATTTTCAAAAGCATTTTGGGTTTTAGCTACAAGCATAACTCCGGAAGTTTCTCTGTCCAATCTGTGCACAATACCGGAACGCAATACTTCTTCCCCTTCCGAATTTCTTCCTGGCTCGCCAACATTTTTTACCTCGGGATATTTTGCCACTAACCAATCAACTAGAGTTTTTTCTTCTGTTTTGCCTAAAACTTCGTTTTGCGAAGTTCGGCCGACCGCGCTTTTTGCGCGGTTTAGGCCATCTGAATGCACAACTAAACCAGCCGGTTTGTTTACGGCCAAAGTACTATCATCTTCATATAAAATAACAGGATTCATTGAAATTATTTAAGTTAATTAGAATAATTAGAAATTAGGTCAATTTCTAATTACTTTCCGTTTCTTCTCTCACGCTCATTATACTCATCAAGTATTTTCAAAAACTCTTCTTTGGAAAAATCCGGCCAAAAGGTTTTGGTAAAAAAAAGTTCACTGTAAACCCCCTGCCATGTTAAAAAACCGGACAGGCGCTGTTCTCCTGATGTGCGGATGATGATGTCGGGATCCGGCATACCGCTGGACCACAAATGCTCACTAAAAGTCTTTTCTGTAATTTCTTGTCCCGACGAGCAGATTGATTTGGCCGCTTCAATAATTTCCGCCCTGCCCCCGTATGACATGCAGGCCCATAAAGTGATGGCCGAGTTATTGGCAGTATCACGCTCGGCATCATTCATAGATTTCTGTAAATCGGAACTAAACCTCTGACGCTGGCCGATAAAACGCACTCTGACACCCTCTTTGCCCAGCTCATCAATTTCCTTTTTTATAGATTCACGGAATAGATTCATGAGGTAAGAAACTTCCACAGGTTCACGATTCCAGTTTTCGGTAGAAAACATAAATACCGCCAAATGTTTGATGCCAAGATCTCTTACAAATTTGACTGTATTTTTGAGCGTTGTCAAAAGCCCAACGCGATGTCCTTCAAGTTTTGGCAAACCTTTGCTTTTTGCCCACCTTCTGTTGCCGTCCAATATTATCCCCACACAGTTTGGAATTTTTGATTTTTCACTCATTTTGACAATTGTACATTATTTTACAAATCAGACAATATGGGCTATCCTGAACACATTATTATATGCGGGATTAGCTCAGTTGGTAGAGCGCGTCATTTACACTGACGATGTCGCGGGTTCGAGCCCTGCATCCCGCACAAAATATTTTCGGAAATACAAAAGTGTGTTAATGTAGCATTGACTGCTCTCGTAGTTCAATGGACAGAACCGTGGACTTCTAAGCCACTGATGCAAGTTCGATTCTTGCCGAGAGCACCAGACAGGAAAAGTCAAAGAGTTTTGGTGAAAATAAAATTATTCGTGACTACATGTTATATCGATGGGTCTTTTGGCGATGTTTTGTTTTGTTTAATTTTATTTAAATCCACCTCGCGAGCTTTCAAATCGTCTATTGTTTTATTTAGAAGGTTTGTATTAATTTTTAATTCGTTCCCGGCATCGCTTGTAGTAACGTTGAAAAATTCACCACTGCTTATTTGTAAGTAAAAATACAGTGCGAAAGAAACCATTATGAGCATAACAACTATGGTAGTAATTAAAATAATAGTCCAATCATAAATGGGTCTGACCCTTTTCTTTTCGTAAGAAATTTTTTTGGGGGTTAGCCAGCTATACCAGTTTTTAATTTTATTTAAAAAATTAGACATATTATTTATACTTTAATACCGCAATTTCAAAGGCGCCTTGCCAAACAATGTTGGATAAGCTTGGTTTTTTGCCGTCCAAAGTTTCTCCTTCGCTTCCCAAAAAAGTGAATTTATTAATTTTAATCTTAAATGGAGATGACTCCAGTTGGGATAAAAATGTATAAGTGCCGGCCCAATTTCCTCTTGTTTTGGCATTAATTCTGAAAACGGTTAGCCCCGCAGAAGAAGTTTGTGGACTGTCCTCAAAAATCAGAGAGTCTATGGTTATGGTTAAACCGTTGCTTTTGGCCAAAGTTTCCAAATTTTCAATAAAAGACACGTCGCCATCCTTAGCCACGATAGAATTGTTTATTCGAGAAATATCCGTATTGACACTTTCTATAACTTTTTGGGTTAAAATCAGATAATCCTGTCGAACAGATTCTGAAGATATGTCTTGCGATAGAGTGGAGATGCGTTCATTTTTTGATTTGATATCCCTCCAGAGAAAATAGTAAGCAATAAAAATAACCAAAATAAGTAATCCCGGTGTCCAAAGTATTTTTTTGAATGACTTTTGTTTTGGCATTTTATTCTTGGATTATTTGCAAGCTAATAGAGAAGCTGATATTTTTATCTTTGGCTAGATTTGATATGGGTAAATTGACTTTATTAAAAGACTTGGAGTCTTCCAAGGCTTTGACAAAAGAAACAAGAGCCTCACGAGTGAGAGAAGTACCTCCGATAATAATTTCCGCCGTATTTTCTTGTCCTAAGATGTAGGCCAGTTCATCTATTTTAATCGAGCTTGTTTTTTTGGAAAGAATGGTATTTATAAAAGGGACTATTTTAGGATATTTAAGAACTGAATTGATAATATTTAATTTAGTATTTATTCCTCTGATAGTGACTATGACCTCGCTTAAACTGGAATCCGATAAATGTTTTTTTATTTCCTCCGATTGGGATGTGACTTCCTTTTCTTTATAAAAAGAGATGAGCCATGAAGGAGTCAGGAAAATCAAAAAAGATAGCTGGAGACAAATAATAAATATGAGTATTACCGTAATTTTTCGGAGTTTGTACTCTGTTTTTATTTTTTCCTTAAGATTTTTTGGAAGTAAATTGAACATGTTAATATAAAACTATACTAGGTCGTCATCGGAAAGAGACAGGCCGATGGCAGAGGCATATTTCAAGGAATCAGAAAAAGTGATTTCTGGGATATTTGCATTCAAATCAAAAACGTTCGTCCAGACATTGCCTAATACTACTTTGTGCTCAAGATGACCGGATAAATATGACACTATATTTTCTTCAATACTGTCCCCGCAAATAATGATTTTTTCTATTTTGCTTTCCGGCTCGTCTATATTTTCTTTGAGAGCATGCCAATAGACGTAAAGTTTTTTGATTTCCTGCAATAATAGGCCTTCATAGTTAGGCGATCCTCGCTTGAGAGAAATTGTTGACGAAAAACGAACTACTCTTTTTTTTGTAACATATAAACCGACCTTTTCCGGCTGAAAATTAACAACAAGAATAGTTTCTTTGTTGTTTTTTGTTAGAAGAGCTCTGGCAACTGCTTGTGATTCTATCTCCAAAGAAAGAGGGGTGAGATTGCTACTTTCCAAAATTTCAACATATTTATTGACTGTGCCGATTGGCAATGCGTACACCACGACATCAATATGATTCTTTTCTTTATGGCTAAACAATTTGTAGTCAAAAATAAGTTCTTGCGGATTAACCGGAATGTTTTCCTCTATTTTTGATTCTATGGCGCTGATAACCTCTTTTTCTACCACCTCCGGAATTTTGGCTGTAAAAAGGTAGGCTCTTTCTTCTGATATACAAACCCGAATATAATCTAACTTCAAATCCCTTTTTAAAGTTTGCAAAATATTTATTACTTCTTCTTTATTTTTTACCTCCCCCGATGTGACAACACCCGGAGGAAGTGGTATTTCCTTGAATTTTTCTATGAAGAATTTGTCATTTTTTTTACTAAATTGAATAAGATGAATGGCTTGGTCAGATATGGAAAGTCCTGCGAAGGGAATATTAAGGTACTGGGGTGGAGGAAAGGCTTTAAGTATTTTGTTAAATCTCATTGATACAATTATATAGTAAAAAAAGCCTACAGTGAAGTAACTTGTAGATAATATCCAGACTTTCTACTTTGCGGAGACCCCGGGAGAAACATTTGGTGAAGATTCAAGTAGTGAAAAAAATTGGCCGCTCCCTTCACCGCCACTAACTGCCAATATCATTCCTTGGCTTTCCAAACCTTTTATGATTCGTGGTTCCAGATTAGCCACAAAGGCGCATTTTTTGCCGACAAGAACTTGCGGGTCGGGGAAAAATGTTGAAATACCCGAGATAATCTGACGGATATCTCTATCCCCTAAACCAGAGCTTGTGCTCTGGCCGAGCAAACCGCTCTGCGGTTTTAGCCCAAAATCTACTGCAAGCTTCAGAAGCTTGTCGGTTTCAGGAACTTTTTCGGCGCTCAAAATTTCTCCGATTTTTATATCAATTTTTTTGAAATCCTCAAGTGAAATTGTCATATTATTTTCTTTTTTTTCGTTTAGCATCGTGTTTATTTGTCTCAAGATAGCTTTTTAATATTAGAGCGGCTGCGCTGGCGTCGTGCATTTCATTTTTACCCTGTAATCTTTTTGCCTCTTGGGACGTTAGAAATTCAGGGTGCATGTGTATAGATATTTTTAATTTTTCTTTCAGTTTTTTTGCGAAAAGTTTGATTTCTTTCATTATTTTATTGTCTTTTTGTGAAAAATCTTTTGACTCTCCGACAACAATTTCGTCAATATCTTCATCTTTGCAAATCCTTTCCACCTCATCAAGAAGATCTTCCAATGAAGCAAAATCGGAAATAACTTTCAGAGGCATAGCAAAACTTTCAGAAAAATCTGACACGGCCAATCCCACCCTTTTGCTCCCATAATCTACTCCCAGATATTTCATATAATTCAGTTTACACGAAAAATTTGCTAATTGCATTATAGCTATTTTTTGATATTATGAGCCTATGATAAACATAATTTCAACATTAGATACTTTACCAGTTTGGGCACCTGTTTTATTAGTATTATTAGTTTTGTGGTCAACGGTCTGGAAAGGTTTGGCTTTATGGAAATCAGCGAGATTGTCACACAAGAAATGGTTCATTATTTTGCTTGTTGTGAACACTGTTGGTATTTTGGAAATTATTTATATCTATTTTGTAGCTAAAAAATATTCGGTAGAAACGGTAGAAGGAAAATAATCGATTAACTGTAGTGCGGAGGAATGGCTCGAGAGGTTTAAGGCACCGCTCTTGAAAAGCGGGAACTGGGCAACTGGTTCGTGAGTTCGAATCTCACTTCCTCCGCATTATAGTTAATCTCATTCCATCCGTGAAAATGGAAAAGGAAATTGTGGTACAATGGTAGGCATGGAAAATTTTAACGGGCTAAGTAAACTATCTTGGCAGGCTAGCGAATATTTATACAAAGAAAAAACAGCCGACTGGTATTGGATAGTCGGTATCATCACCGTTTCAGTCGCCCTCATAGCTATAATTTTAAATAATGTAATTTTTGCCATCCTTATAATCGTCTCTTCTTTCACTCTCTCTCTCTTCGCCTCAAAAAAGCCCGCCATAATAGACATAGAAATAAGTAACCATGGTGTAACTGTCGGTAAAACCCATTATGTTTATAAAGATCTTGATTCATTCTGGGTGGAAACCCGAGAAAACTATCCCAAAATACTAATAAAATCAAAAAAAGTTTTGATGCCGTATATAATCATTTTTATTGAAAATTTTTCTTCTGAAGAGGTTCGTGATGAACTTTTAAAATATTTGCCGGAGGAAGAACACATTGAACCTTTTTTGGAAAAGTTACTCTTATATTTAGGATTTTAAAATTTTTGTGCTAATCTGCCTTCGATTGCTCTCGTAGTTTAATGGATAGAATGCAAACTTGCGGAGTTTGTGATTGAGGTCCGATTCCTCACGAGAGCGCAAACTAAAAAATCTCCAGAATGAACAACAAAAAATTAAAACACTTTTTTAATCATCCTGGAAATTCTAGATTTTTTACGAGCAGCTGTGTTGGCTTTGAGTAGCCCGGTTTTGACCGATTTATCCAAAATTTTCTGGACTTCCGGCATCAAAGCTTTAGCTTCCTTTATCTTTTTTTCGGAGATAAGTTTTTTGATTTTCTTTATGGTTTTGTTTATAAGCTCTTTTTTGACAGTGTTAAATCCCCTCTTTCTTTTAGAGTTCCGCAGAGCTTTTTTCGCCGATTGGGTGATTGGCATAGACCCGATACTATACTATAGTCTAGATTTTGTAAATAGAGTATTATATGAAATATGATAGGACACCTTAAGGGTACGATAATTGGCCAGGATCCGAAATCAGTTATTTTGGATGTCTCTGGGGTTGGGTACAAGATATATACAAATACAGCAACAATAGGTGAAAGACGAAAGGTGAAAGGTGATAGTGAAATTACAGAATTCTGGATATACACAGCAGTTAGAGAAACGGCGCTGGATTTGTATGGTTTTTGCACAAAAGAGGAGTTGGACTTTTTTGAATTGCTTATTTCAGTTTCCGGCATCGGACCAAAAAGTGCTATGGGAATACTTTCTATTGCCACTCTCCAAAACCTTCGTCATGCCATTTCAACCGGAGACATTGGACATCTGACAAAAGTTTCCGGCGTAGGAAAAAAGAATGCCGAAAAAATAGTCATGGAACTCAAAGATAAATTGGTTGGACTCTCAGTTGATATGAGCAAGTCAATGTCTGGAGAAGTTGATGCACTAGAAGCTTTGAAATCTCTCGGTTATGCAGAACGCGAGGCCAGAGAAGCCTTGAAAAAGGTCTCTGATGTTTCCGATATCGGGGAAAAAGTCAAAAAAGCTTTAAAACTTCTATCATGACAATAAGTTACAATGACGCTTTATTTATTTTTAAATAAAAGTTAAAATTAATATATTAACCTCGCAAAAATAGAAATGGGTTTAAAACAATCATATGAGAACTGGCATAATAATCCGGAGCATCGCCATGTGCATTGGGGACTTTTAATGGTTACTGCCTTAGTTGTTGGTAATTTTTTAGTCGGTTCAATAAACAAAACTTATTTACCGCAATTTACAATACAAAAAATAGAGGCGGCGGGGAGAAGCGTTATTACCGAGAGCGATATCACCTATCTGGGGGCCAAGAGAATGCCTTTTTATACCGGCTTAAACAGCAAGGCCATTACCGGCCGGAACGTAAACGGCGTTGTCCGTTTATTCATATACGGCCCTGACGGAGTCTATGAAGTGGCTGATGACGGCACAGGGTATAATCCCGATTATACGCGGTCCGGGCGGTTTAGTTTAATCACCAGATGGCCGAATATTTTCAAGGACCTACTTAGGACATGGCGAGACGGCGCTCTTGTTTATCCGATGAATTACCTAGATATCGGTGGACTTTTCTGGAATGAAGCTACTCAACTTCTGTACTGGGGGTACATTGACAGCTATGACGGCAGTAATCATTTATATGACTGGGGTCTCGGCGCCACTCGTCTGGACGATCCAACAACAGGCCGGACGACGAGTTACGGCCCGTGGCGCACCGTGGAGGTTGACGGAAATGGACGAAGTTGGTATGGGCCGTATTCTTCGTTTGGCCTGATGGCCGGACCGGATGGCAGCATGGGAGGATTTGGAGGATACAGTAGCAGTTTGACTGCTCCGTGGGGGCCGGAATTTTTCGCCGGCGCTCCCTGGCCGACGGCATCTACGCCATCGGGGCAAAATGCGCCAGACATCATGCTTCCCGATCATTACCTGGAATATTACTATCAATATTTTCCCAATGGCGTTGCTAACGGACCGATTCGCACATTTCGCCGGCCGTCCAACCCTTTCCGCCCGTATATTTTTGATGGGCCAGCCACCGGCGGCACGTTTGCCGATCCGGTTTTGAACAATGGAACATACAGCTGGGCATGGGGGGATGCATTAGGCGGGGCAATTTGGTTGGATCTTAATAATAAAAAAGGAGTAATTTTCGCCGCGACAATAGCCGGCAGTCCGATTACCGATCCGAATGACTGCAACGCGGCGCATGTCTGGTATAGCAACGCCGGAGTCGGCAATTACTATTCCAAGGTTGGCAATTGCCCGCCGCCGGTGCTGATCACCGGGCCGGTAACCACGGCCGCTTTTCCGGCATTTATCATTTACAATCCTGATGATTTACTGGCAGTAAAAAATGGCACCAAGGTTGACTGGCAGGTCAATCCATCTTCCTGGATTGATTTGTCAACCTCGTATAATATCCAAACAGCCCGGATTAGCAGTCTCTCCCACCGACACATTAGCGGATTTTATTTTGACCAGACTACCAATAATTTATATACCATTTCCAACCAAGCCGACGTAACCGCCCCTTGTGCCTTCAATGATCCCTGCGCGCTGGTTCACATTTTTCACATCAATGATGCGGCTCCCGGGGAGCCCGACCCTAAGCCACCCGTGATTTTGCCACCATCACCATCACCCAGCCCATCTCCATCTCCCTCACCAAGCCCCTCACCTTCTCCCAGTCCATCACCATCACCATCACCGAGCCCCGCCCCGTCTCTTACTGCTCCCGCTATGGACAACTTTGATCGAGCGGATGCGACTTCTCTTGGTTCGAATTGGACGCAAATCGGCGGAGCGAATGGAATTTCTGGGAACAAGGTTCGCACTAACGCTCCAGGTTTCCAATCCGATGTGGCATACTGGAATGCAAATAGTTTCAACACCGATCAATATGCGCAAATTACCATTACTAATCCGCAATACGCCGGCATCTTGGGCCCCGTAGTTAGAGGAAGCGGAGCTTGGGGGCAATTAACTGAAAAATTTTATGCCTATTCTTGTCGCGATTCCGGCGGATCGGTTTTTAAACGGGTTAACGGCGTTGAGACAACTTTAGCAAATTTACCCGGTTGTGCATCCGGCGATGTGCTCCGTTTGGAAATTTTCGGGTCCACACTTAAAGCATACAAGAATGGCGTCCAGCAGGGAGGCAATATCACGGACACCAGTATTGTCTCTGGCTCTGCGGGGCTGTATTTCTACAACGCTGTTACCTCTGCCCGCACCGATAACTGGGAAGGCGGAAACTTAGTTTCATCTCCGGCTCCCGCACCTGCCCCAACTCCAACACCAGAACCTACTCCCACTCCAGTTCCGACACCCACACCCACACCAACTCCCACACCCGATTCCGAATTATTGATTGGGGACACCGTACAAACAACATCCAACCTAAACGTTCGTTCCTCACCTTCAACTAAAGCTACACTACTTGGTACACAACATGCCGGGACCAAAGGAACAATAACAAACGGTCCAACATCAGTAGATGGTTTAATCTGGTGGCAAATCAATTACAACTCCGGAGCAGACGGTTGGTCAATCGAAGATCATCTAGTCAAAGTTACAATTTCAGTACCTGCCCCAACTCCAACACCAGAACCTACTCCATTCACTCCTCCAACTTCATCCACGCCAATTAATACCCAACCGGTAGGCGAACCTGTCATAGTCGATCCAACTCCAATATCAAACAGGACAACTCAAACCATCTCCATTAAAATCAAAACCTGGGTTGATGCCAACGGAACCTGCCCAGCTACCATTTTTTCAGATGCTGACATTGCAGATTGTTTTAGATATATTTTGAACAGAGATTCTTTTACTTGGATCATAGTTGATACAGCCACGCCTACACAATCAACTCAAACAACTATGATAAAGACTCAAACAAACGCAAACACTATTCTAACCCCAATCCAAACCAGTCCAGAAACCATCACCGCACAACCGATTTATTTAACTCGCAGTCTCTACAAAGGAATTATAGGACCAGATGTGATCATTCTTCAAAACCATCTTATCCAATTCGGCTACCTTTCTCCCGGCAACAACACTGGCTACTTCGGCAATCTCACTCATACTGCCGTGAAATCCTACCAATGCGCCAAGGGTATTGTCTGCGGAGGTGACGAACACTCCACAGGTTATGGCTTGGTAGGAGCAAAAACAAGAGCTAAACTTGAAGGGAGGTAGGAATAGTGCGAATATCATCTAATGCCAGAACTACCCGAAGTTACAACTACAGTTAACGGTTTAAACAAGGTTTTGAAAAATCTGACCATAAAAGACGTTTGGTCAGATTATTTTTTGCGAACTAAAAACAAACGCAAGGACACGATTAAAAACAAAAAATACTTTGAAAAGTTCAGAAAAGAAATCTCGGGAGAAAAGTTTAAAAATGCCGAAAGACGAGGAAAAAATATTTTAATCCATCTGACTGACGGCAAAACCATTCTAGTCCACATGAAAATGACCGGTCACCTTTTATATGGAAAATACTCTTGGAATGGCAAAAAGTGGCAAAGCTATGAGCCGTTACTTAAAGACTCTTTCAACCAATTTATCCATCTCATTTTCACCTTATCAAACGGCGAACATTTGGCTTTTTCCGATATGCGAAAATTTGCCAAAGTCGTATTGTTTGAAACAAAATATAGAGAGAAATTGATTGATTTGGCTGGTCTTGGCCCGGAACCGTTGCAAAATCTCTCCTTGGAAACTTTTACCAAACAACTCCATAAAAAACCAGACGGAAAAATAAAAACCGTACTGATGGATCAGTCTATTATCGCCGGCATTGGAAACATCTACTCTGATGAAATACTCTGGGAAGCTGGAATTCACCCGGAAAGAAAACCGAAAACTTTGAAAAAAGATGAGATTATGAAAATGTGGAAAGCAACCAAAAAAATTCTCAACAACTCAATCAAAATGGGCGGCGATTCAATGTCAGATTATAGAAATATTTACGGAGAGAAAGGAAATTATCAGAATGCTCACAAAGTTTACAGAAGAACTAATGAAAAGTGCTTAAAGAAAAGTTGTGACGGAATTATTATTAGAAAAATTATTGGGGGAAGAAGCGGACACTTTTGCAATACACATCAGAAATAATTAATGCTAATATAAAGAGGTGAAAGGCAATGACTGGATGGGCATTATTATTATTATGGGCATTATCGGAGTGGCCCTTTTTGGAGGTATAAAAGGGAGCGGTAATGAAGGACTGATAACCGTTCAGAATCCCAATCCTGTCCAAAATCAAAATGTTTCGCAAAATTCAGCAAGTTTGGAATATCAAATAAAAGACACGGAATTCAAAGTGGAAGAATTGAAAAAATTAGTTCAAGCCGAAGAAGACAAGAAGAACAACTCAAAATATTTTGGAATGATTGATTTAAGGTATGCTAATAGAGCAACTGATCCAAAACAGGAATATCTGACAATTCAGGCAAGCTATAGCGCTACTATTCCAATTAAAATGACCGGTTGGACTTTGAAAAGCTCCTCTACTGGAACAACGGTAAATATTCCGAAGGGTGTTTACCTTTTTTTCACAGGTACGGCAAACTACGAAGAGGATATATATCTGGCCAAAGGAGAAATTTTGTACCTTATAACAGGAATCTCGCCGAACGGCGTCAGTTTCAAAGTTAACAAATGTTCTGGCTATTTAAACCAGTTTCAGACATATGTTCCGTATTTAAGTTCAAATTGTCCCTTGCCTCGCAATGAAAACCTCGACAGTATCCCAAAAACTCCAAACAATGACACCTGCCTGGACTATATTGAACGCTTCCCGATGTGCAGAATTCAGACGGAGTCTCTGCCACCAAGCTGGAGTTATGAATGCAATAATTTTATTTACAACAAGATTAATTACCCTTCTTGCGTAGATACTCACAAAAACGATAGTGATTTTTATTTGGGTGAATGGAGAGTTTACTTGAGGTATTCTGAAAGTATTTGGAAACAAAGCCGTGAAGAAATTGTCCTTTACGACGAACTTGGCAAAAAAGTCAGCACTCTTAAATATTAATAATCCTGGAAATAATAATGCCGAAAGCTACGGAAACGTTTAGAGATTCTTTTTTACCCATCATTTTTATCTCCGCCACAATATCGCTCAAAGCTAAAATCTTGGAATCTACCCCAGAAACTTCATTCCCCACAATAAACAAAACCGGATATCTCACTTTCACTTTTTTGTAGTCAATAGAATTTTTACTTTGTTCAAAAGAAATGACATGGTATTTTTCTCTCTTTAGTTTTTTTATTAAATTTACCGGAGATTTCACACGTTCCCAGACAACAATTTTCTCCGCCCCGAGTGCCACTTTGGCAATATCTTTTCTCCATCTTCCATACTTATCCAAGGGTATCGGAGTATAACCTGATATATAAATTTTGCTTACGCCCATTGTATCAGCTGTGCGGAAAATAGAGCCAACATTGTGAGTACTCCTGATATCGTGAAGCAAAATAGCTGTTTTTTTCTTCATTTGGAAACTATAGCATTATGTTTGAAAATTAGAAATTGAAAATTTCCCTATATTGTATACAATATAGGGAATGCATCCATTCGCCATATTCCCAGAATTGCTGACCTTTCAAATAGTTTCACCATTCTTGCTCCGAATTTCTGTTGGGCTGTTTATTGTTTATCTTGGATGGAGGAGAAGCAAAAAACCTTACAATTTTACAGCAATTTTTTATGTAGCTTCTGGAGTACTTCTTGTGCTGGGATTATACACTCAAATAACAGCGTTAGCAGCAATAGCAATATTAAAACTTGATTTCTATTGGGATTATTGGACAAATAGAAAAACTGTGCCTATTCCAGAAAACCAAAAAATATTATTTGGGGTTTTTATTGTAATATTAATTTCCCTACTTTTAACAGGGCCAGGATTCTTGGCTTTTGATTTACCTTTGTAGTTTTGTAGTTAGGAATAGTTTTTTGCTAAAAACTTGCACGACCCTGACTTGCGCCGTCGCGCTCCGTCTCGCACACGTACGAAAAATCTCCAGACTTGGAGATTTGTTTGTCGTGTGCGCCCAGTTGGGGACGATCCAACGACCTTTCCCTTAAAAGGGGACTGCTCTACCAGCTGAGCTATGGGCGCGTATGCTTTGAGAAATCAAACTGCTTTAATTTTGAATGTACTTTTGCGAGCCGCAGCCATGTTTTGCTACCAAGCAAAACAGGCGAGGCGGGGTCGCAGAAATTCTTGAGCGACGGCGAAAGAATCATCTGTGACCATGATTTTCCGACTAACCCTCAAAATATACCAGAAAATTACAAAATGTCCAAAAACGACGATGCGGTTGTCGATTCGGCAACCGCATTGTAAGTTAGATCGTCAATAATGTCTGTTGGGAAACTTGAAACCAGGCTCCCCTGGCATAGGCCGAGCTTGAGTTTCCCTATTGATTGTGACAACAAGACCCTTACCCACACCGACCCTTCTGGCAATGAGACCAGCCGGCATATCAGTAGTTTTTAGAAGATGGATAATCCTTTCTATTTTTTCGCTTGATATCCTATGTCTCGGCAATCCCATAAGAACCCCTTATCTACACTAACAAAGTCGCCAAATAAATCAACTATCTTGAAAGCACCCATTTTTCAAGCATCACCCCAAGTTCTCCCTTCCCAGTACGAACTTTGTGCGTCATATCCACCAGCTCGGAAGACATATTTTTCAATTCTTCAGTTTTGTAATTTCTGGCGCCTTTTAGAGCGTTTTTGTAAACAAAAGGTGAAAGCCCTGTTTCTTTTTGACTTCCTTCCAAACTGGCCAGGAGCATATTTTTAACCTGCCAGAAAAAGATACCGTGGATTTCTTCCAGACCGACTCCTTTTAACAAAAAACTAATAAAGTCGACCCAAAGATTTTTTTTATTTCTTTCCGTTAAGCCGTCGGTAATGGAAAAAATATTTGACTCAGATTTTACTTTTTCAGCTTTTTTAAATTCCTGAACTTGCTTGGCATATTTTTTTATCTTTTTTAAATTAGTTGAATCAACCGCCCCCTCCAACATCAGAAAGACCTGCTCCGACTCCGCCATTTCTTTAATTTTGTCCAAGATGAAATCTTTTGAATCCTTTTTTTCAAATAGATTGTCCAGCACCACAGTATATTTTTGCTCAAACAAACCTTGGGAGACAAGCAATTCCTCAAATTTGGCAGAATTCCAATTCTCATTATTTATCTTAAAAAGTTCAGCATTTGGGCGCCTTTTTTTAGCTTGCTCCAAAAGCTCATGGAGTTTTTTTCGTGATTTATGGGTATCGGTTCCGTAAATTAGGTATAGCATAAATTAATTTTAAATTTTAAATTTTAAATTGTTTTAGTTCTCCCCAATTCTGGCCGACTGAAATATCTGCCACACAAGTCACCCCATATGTTTTCTTTGAATCAATGATTGACTCCATTATCTTTTTTATTTCCAGCGCAACAGAAGAAACTATATTTTCTTTGATTTCGTAAACCAATTCGTCATGGACTTGGAGCAACAGTCGAACCTCTTCTCTTAGATTTTTTCTCGCAAGAAAATCATCTATTTCAATCATGGCTAATTTGATAATATCCGCCTCTGTACCCTGAATCGGGGCGTTGACCGCCATTCTTTCGGCTTGGGCTTTCATAAAAGGAAGCTTGGAGTGAATATCTGGAAAATATCTCCTACGGCCGAAAAAAGTTTCAGTGTAGCCTTTTTGAACCGTTTCTTTTTTCACTTTTTCCAAATAATCTTTCAGTCCTGAAAATTTACTGAAATATTCATCTAAAAAATTTTGAGCTTCTTCCCTATTTGTGCCAATATTTCTCTGTAAAGCGTTAACTCCCATGCCGTACATCACCCCAAAATTGATGACTTTGGCTCTTCTCCTCATCTCTTTTTCACTCAAGCCGCTTGATTTTCCGAAAACTTCATTGGCCACAGCCGTATGAACATCCAATCCTTTTTTAAAAATTTCTATAAGTTTTTTATCGTCGGACAAGAAAGCGGCAATGCGGAGCTCAATTTGAGAATAATCGAACGAAACGATTTTATAGCCCTTGTCCGCCACAAATGATTTCCGGATTTCCCTGCCGAGCTCCGTTCGGTTCGGAATATTTTGCAAATTCGGATTTTCGCATCCCATTCTGCCGGTAGTAGTGCCAGCTTGAAGAAAATCGGCATGCAAACGGCTGTCGGCATCGACTTGACCGGGAATAGTATCAATGTATGTGCCCAAAAGCTTGGCTAATTCGCGGTAATCCAAAACCAGCCCAACTACCGGATTTTCATCTTTCAATTTCTCCAGCTCCGACTCACGAGTGGAAAACCCGCCGCTTGCCGTTTTTTTCTGGTTTTTGGCCTTGAGGCCCATTCTGACAAAAAGCATTTCGCCAAGCTGTTTCGGAGAATTAATATTGAATTCCTGTCCGACAATTTTCCAGATTTTCTTTTCAAGAATTTTAAGCTCCGCATGGTATTTTTTTGACAACTTTTTAAGGCGCTTCACGTCAATCTTTATTCCCCTTTTTTTCATGGCCCTAACAATAGAAATTAGAGGCTTTTCTATCTTATCTACGATAAAAGACAGATTCTCCTCTTTTATGGTTTTTTCCAATGCTATTCGCGCTTCTTTCAAAGTGTTTGTCCGGGTATAGGAAAGGATGTCATCAAGAGTCGGAGTGGTTTTATTTGAATCCACCACCCATAAAAGAAGTCCGATTTCAAAAACCTTTTTAGAACTTTCCTCGCCCTGCATTTTTTCAGGCAATTCAAGAGAAAGGGCTTCGGCAACTTTCACGCCCAAAATTCTAAATTCAAATTCCTTAAAAAGTTCTTGAATCTTGTTTATATCGACATTTTCCCGAAAAATTTTCTCCGGCAAGACAAAATGGATCGGGGCATCCCGTCTGATGGTTGCCAGCATTTTGGAAAACAGCGCTTCTTCTTCTCCATCTTTCAAAAGTTCTATGATTCTTTTTTTGATACCGACTTTTTCAAACGTTTTTTCTCCGCCAGCTGGCGGATTTTTTTTGAGAGTTTTATAGATATTTTCAATTGTGCCGAAATTTTTAATAAGCTCTGTCGCTGTTTTTTCGCCAATACCCTTAATGCCGATAATATTATCGGAAGGGTCGCCCCTTAACCCCTTGAAGTCCGCCAAAAGTTCCGGGCCGAATCCAAATCTTTCCTTCACTCCATTCTCATTATAAATTATTGTATCTTTTATGCCTTTTTTTAAAGTATAAACGCGAACTTTGTCGTCTTGGATAAGTTGCATAGTGTCCATATCCCCCGAAGTGATGACAATATCAATGTCTTTGTTTTTTTTCAGTTTCTCGACAATGGTACCAAGCATGTCATCGGCTTCAAATCCAGGGGAAGAATAAGCTGGGACATCGAAAGCTTTGAAAATATCTTTTGATCTTTCAAGCTGAGTAACTAGAGCCTCATCGGCTTTCAGACGTCCGGCTTTATATTTTTCATAGATTTCGTGCCGCACGGTCTTTTCCGGCAAATCGTAACAAGCAATGATGTAGTCCGGCTTAATATCTTTGATGAGTTTAATGAGCATAGTGCAAAGACCATACAAAGCTCCTGTCGGCTCGCCTTTGCTTGATTCAAATTCGGGCAAGGCATGATATGCCCGGTGGAGTATAGCGTGAACATCAAGAAGAGCTAGGATTTTAGTTTTGGTTTTGGATTTAGCCATTTTAAAAAATTTTTAATTTTGTACTTTTTAATTTTTAGTTAATTTTAAAATTTTAAATTCATTAAAAATTCTAAATTAAAAAGTGAAAATTAACTTAATTATATCACCTATAACATAATCTCTATCTGACGTTCATTCTCGGAAAGATGTGTAAGTTTTACTTGTATATGTCTCGGCATAATATCTAGAACCCTATCCGGCCATTCCATGAGAATAAGATTTTTAGAATCAGAAATAATTTTTTGCCATCCGAGGTGGAGCAACTCTTCAGATTTCTCCAACCGATAGGCATCAATATGAATGAAGTGAGAGAATTTCTGATTGGTCAATTCGTAAATTTTTTCAATAACAAAAGTTGGACTTGTGACTGTTTCCTCCACTCCCAAACTTTTTGCCACTGCTTGGGTGAAAGTGGTTTTACCTGCGCCAAGATTTCCATATAATCCGACAACGACTGCTTTTTGAGAACTTGGTGAAAGATTAGAGACAAAATTTTCTGCCGTTTTTTGAAATTCTTGGAGTGAATGTGTCTTCATTAGTTGCATATTATCACAATTTCTATACGAAAAAAGCCATCAAGGAAACCTTGATGACCTCTGCGGTAGCACACACATTTCGTGTACTACCGCATGCAAAGAACTGCTAGCGAGCCGAGATTGCCCACTGGTACATCTGACTAGACACACCATTTGTGCCGTAGCTCATGTACAAACCCATGGAGAACTGCTCCGTAACAATTCTGCCCCGCTCGCCGGTGCCCTTGGCTATCAGAATAATATTCTCATACTGGGAGCCAGACCAGTTTCGAGCGAAACCGAGACTAACGCTACCTCCGGCGCACAAATTCTTGACCGCAACACCAATCCCTCTGAAAGAGGTTTCAATATTTCGCGAACTTGAACTTGTGTTCGTGATCCTAACCGACACTGAGTCGACCCAGGATGTAAATTCTACCGCCCGCGGATCAACGACGACTGTCCCGGGTGCACAGCCAGTGACAGCTGCTTGCTTC